>Ga0208257_1000322_pt1 | contig 15058 bp, 14 predicted proteins | sample CryBogCBH10Sep07_FD_184610 | JGI IMG/M metagenome (GOLD analysis project Ga0208257, IMG submission 184610) | Freshwater microbial communities from Crystal Bog, Wisconsin, USA - CBH10Sep07 (SPAdes) | ecosystem: Environmental > Aquatic > Freshwater > Lake | place: Crystal Bog, Wisconsin, USA... | reverse complement strand
CAATACGTCGGTAACACTACCGCTAACACAACTCAGAACTCATCGTCGTTCTTCATCACCGGTAATACTACCACACTACCGACTGCCACACTACTCGCTAACAACCTAACCATCGGTAACAGCTCAGTAACTGGTCTGCCAGGCATCAACATTGCCAACTCGACCGGCAATACTCTTATCTCAGTAACTTCATACGCTATAAGCAACTCTACAGCCAACGTAGTTACGATCAGCACGACTGGCATCGTCGGCAACACCGGCACGTCGATCGTCCTCGGTAACACTACGGTAAACACCGTAGCCAACTCATCTACTTTCCAGGTCGTCGGCAACACATCTACTCAGGCTACTGCTACTGTCAACTCTGCCGGTATCACGATCGGTAATACTACGATCACGAGCGCCGTCAACATCTACGTCGCTAACACGACCGGTAACATATCAGTCAATACGACGTCGCTGGCCATCGGTGGTAATACTACCACGCTTGCAGCCGTATCGGTAACCGGCAACGGTGCGCTGTTCGGCAACGGTACGGTTACAGCGGCTCCTCAGCTCGCAGTATCTAACTCTACCGGCAACACGGTAATCAATACCACTTCGTTCTTGATGAGCAACGCCACAGGCACTGTCTACAGCATGAACACGACGTCTATGACGTTCAATGGTAACACATTCCTAAACGGTACAAACACGACTATCGCCTCTAACGTTACGATCTCCGGTGCGTACGTTAACGCTCCTGCTACTGATCTTACTATCAGAAACGTTTCGGTCGGTGGTAACCTCGTCGTCACTGGCACGGTATTCTCTGTTAATACCATAACGCTTCAGGTAAACGACAACATCATCGAGCTCGGTGACAACAACACCACATCAGACGTCGTAGATACTGGCTGGTTCTCTCCTGCAGGTAACAGCACGAGCATCTGGTATTCTGGTATGGTTCGCGTCGCTAATAGATCGACGAACGCTAATCCATACTTCTGGCTATTTGGTTCTAATACTAATCCAAACACTGCAGTCAACATAGACACTTCTTCTAACTCAGCCACGGCTACCCTGCAGGCTTACCTAGTACCATACGGTGTCGGTGGTGGATTTGTAGCCAACTCTTCGAACGTCCAGATTACTGCCAACAGCACTCTCGGCGTTAATATAGTAGCAAATACTCTAACGTTATCAACTGCTCTTGCAGGAACTGAAGGTGGTACTGGTTATAAGACTGTTACTAATAATGCGTTATTAGTTGGTAACTCAACAAATGGTTATAATCAACTAAGTCTTGGTACTTCTGGATACGTTCTTCAGTCTAACGGCACCACTGTCGTTTACGATATTCTTGACGGTGGAGCTTTCTAAATAGGAGTGATTATATTATGGAAAATGGTGATGAGGCGGCGAATATAGCAGTAGCGTATGTGCAGAGACAAGAACAGCTTCTAGTAGACTATATTAGAAAGACTATTCAGCTAGAAGTATCGTATGCCGGCCTTAAGGCTAAATTCGAAGAGCTCAGCGAACATAACTCCAATAATCTAAACATGATTAAAGAGTTATCCACCTCTCTAGAGCTTATAACTGTTGAGAGAAACGATCTAAAGAAAGCCGACACGAAGCTTCGCGATAGAATCGTTGAGATAGAAGAGATAAATAAACAAAAACTAATAGACGCAAAAGCCGAAGCCGACAAGAAGGTGAAAGAAGTAGAGGGTAAGACTTCTAACTATACCGTAGAATATACCAACCAGATCGGCGAACTAAATAATAATGTAACTGAATTAAAGACAAACTATGAATCTATAAAGAAGAATTTCGATACTCTAAATAGAGAATACGAGAGACAAAAGCAAGAACTACAGACTACATTTAATGAGAACGAATTATTAAAGTCAGAGCTGAGTAGATACTCAACAGATTTTAAGAAAGTAGCGAAGAAGAAGATACCAGAAGACAATACATTTTAACGCCGGTATATACTGGTCTGAGGGAGCCATATGGCAGGTAATACAGTATTTCAGCTCAAGCGCTCTAGCGTCGCAGGCAAGAAGCCTACAACATCAACGCTAAACACCGGCGAGCTCGCGTTAAACTTAACTGACCGCAAGCTGTATTCATCTGATGGCACGAACATCTTTGAGACCGGCGCGAATCTAACTACCCTAGTAGTCTCCACAAACACGACAGTCAACAACGTCATCTTTGGCACCGGCGGCATATACGCCAACGGTTCGTTCGGTGGCTCAGGTGCGACCCTGTTCTCTAACGGCTCTTCGGTGTACTGGGGAACTGGCGCAGGCACTGGTACTGTCACACAAGTAAACAGCGGCAACGGCCTGTTCGGCGGTCCTGTCACGACAGTCGGTACGATATACGTACTAGCGAATACCGGTATCATATCTAATACGTCCGGCGTGTTCGTAGATCCGGTGTACATCAACACGATCACCACGCCTCCTGGATCTAACACTCAGATCGTGTTCAACGACTCAGGCAAGTCTAACGCTCTAGCGTCGTTCACGTTCAACAAGACCACAAATACTCTATTCGTATCTAACACGATAAACACAATAACTGTCGTAGCGAATACTATCAACGCTAACGGCGGCGTCGGTACTCTCGGCCAGGTACTGACGTCTAACGGCACGAGCTCGTTCTGGAGCAGTCTAAACACATCCACGCCCGTCAGACAGCAGTACACAGGCGATGGGTCTACTACGTTATTCTTTGTTACAGGCGGTTACACGCCTGGCACTCTATCAGTATACGTCAACGGCGTACTCTCGAGAAACACTACAGAAGTAACCGCGACAAACGGCAGCTCTATAACTTTTGCGACACCGCCGAACAACGGCGCGCTGATCGACGTCATAGGATACGTAAACAACCTCCCATACTCGAACTTCGGTCCGAGCATACTAGTATCACAACAGTACACCGCGAACGGTACGGCTAACAGCTTCGCTATAACCGGCGGATACATTCCTGGCGGTGTTCAAGTATATCTAAACGGCGTCAAACAGATACCGTTCGTTGACGTCGATATATCTTCTGGTGCCAACGTAAACTTCTATGTCACACCGTCTAACACATGGGCGATTGACGTATTTGGGTTTCAGTCTCAAATCATATCGGCATCTTCTGTTCCTGATCCGCTGGTGGCCAACAACCTCTATATCGGTGGTAACGTAACTGTAACTAAGAGCTCGTTTACTTTTGGCAACAGCACAGTAAACACGAATATCAACACGAGCGGCATAACGTTTGGCAACAGCGTAGCCAACACGAGCATCAACTCCAACGGCGTCAATCTAAGTAACACAGTACTCTACATCGGTAACTCTTCAGTAAACGTCGTAATCAACTCATCTTCGGTTTATGTCAACGGCGGACCACTCAGCGGCACCAACACCAATGCCCAGTACGTCTGGTCTAACGCTCATACGTTCAACGCGAACGTAAATATTAATGGCAACGTGACCATTAGTACATCTGCCGGCATATCGGCTAATGGTTCATATGGTACTGCTGGTCAGGCGCTCCTGTCTAACGGCTCTACAGTATACTGGGGTGCCGCTGGGGTTAACACTTCCGCGCAGTACACTTGGACTAATACACAATCATTTAGCGCTAATGTCGTACTAAACGGTAATGTCGTTATAAGCAATACTATATACGCTAACGGCTCGGCCGGTGTTGCTGGACAGATACTGGTATCCAATGGCGCTGGAGTATACTGGTCTAACGCCGCTACTACCATCAGACAGTCTTTTACAGGTAATGGTTCAGCGACGAACTTTGCGATCACCGGCGGCTATACGCCGTTGAATCTAGACGTGTACGTTAACGGCGTCAAGCAAGAGAGTGTAGTAGACGTAAACTTAAGCTCTGGCGCTAACATAGTATTCACCGTCGCTCCTCCAAACGGGGCATACATTGACGTCGTAGGTCTATCGCCGACTACATACACCTATGCTAACACGTCTGCGCAGTATAGCTGGACTAACACTCAGACGTTCTCTAACCTAGTTATGATATCGACTGCAGGTATATCTGCGAACGGCTCGTATGGCACGAACGGCCAGGTACTGACGTCTAACGGCAGCTCTGTATACTGGAGCAACAGCTCAGTGTTTGTCAGACAGACATTCACCGGTACAGGTTCTGCAACAACGTTCACGGTCACCGGCGGTTATACGCCAAACAACCTAGACGTCTATCTTAACGGCGTGAGACAGAGCAACCCGACCGACGTCAACACCGGTTCAGGATCGATCATAGTATTCTCTACACCGCCTATTAATGGTTCTACCATTGACGTAGTAGGCGTCGTGCCCCTAAACTATACTATAACTAATACCTCTGCGCAGTACACTTGGACTAACACACACTCATTCACCAACGCCATTACGGCCAACGTCATTAACGCTAATAATATTACATCATCTAATGGTCTATACTCTATCGGTCCATTTAATGGGAGTTATTCAGATGGTATAGTCACAGACTATGTTACAGGTAATGGCAGAATAAGCGTTGGTCCATTAGATAACTTAACTTTCTATACCGGAGGCGTCGCTGCAAATCAGACGATGATTATTAATGCGACTGGTGTGTTCGTTAATGGTACGATAAACTCATATTCTACTACATCATCTAATGGTCTATACTCTATCGGTCCATTTAATGGAAGTTATTCAGATGGTACAGTAATAGACTATGTGACAGGTAATGGACGTATATCTGTAGGTCCAGGAGATGGTTTAAGTATATATAATGCTGGTGTCGGAGCAAATGCAATGGTCACGATACTTGCTAATGGAAATATGGGTATAGCCTGCACCTCTCCGACTGGATTATTAGACGTATCTTCACGTGGTATCACCAAAGGTTCGATGCCAGCTGGTTCTATTATTCAAGTAGTAAACGTTCCATTTACGAATGTTGTTTCTACAACTTCTGCAACTGCAACTAATGTACCAAATTTTGCAGTATCAATAACGCCAAGTTTAGTATCTAGTAAAATTCTTTTAATAATAAATTGTCAAATTGGTATGTCTACTGCGGGTGACGCCTACTGTCGCGTACTACGCAATGGAACACTTATTGACTCTAGCACTTCCGGTTCGTTTGGACATACTGCAGGCCAATATAATTTATCAACTAGTGATGCAAGTATTTGTTTTTTAGATAGTCCGGCAACAACTTCTTCTGTGACTTATCAAGTTCAATTTTGGACTGGGGCTGGAACAGTTTACGTAAATGGTAGAGGATATGCAGGAGATCAAACTACTAGCAGTGATATCACAGTCATGGAGTTAGCTCAATGATTCATGACGCAGTTAAAATAGTTCATCCTAATGCTGTAACTATATCTACAGGTAATGATATTATAGAAGCGTGGGATGAATCTGGTAAATTAATCAATATTGATAAAAATAAAATAGATATCGAGATCGATCGTCTAAAGCAGGAGTACTTAAAGAGCGAGTACCAGAGATCTAGAAAGACAGAGTATCCGTCTATAGAAGACCAGCTCGACATGCTCTGGCACGCGATAGACGAGGGTAAGCTGGACAAGAATTCAGAATTCTATACGTCTATCAAGACAGTTAAAAATAAATATAAGAAACCATAAGGTAAGTTATGACACAGAACAGCCAACTAGGAACGCTAGCTCAGCTCGTCACGGTAAATACCGCGGCTAACTCTGTGCAATTTTCTAGTGGTTTTTCAGTAGGTAACGCTTCAGTTAATGTCGTTCATTCATCGACGGGATTTATAGTAAATGGAGTAAATGGATGGTTAGTACCGAGTGGTACTATTCATACGTTTCAACAGTCTGCCGCTCCTACAGGATGGACAAAAGTTACTACATATCATGATTATGCGATGAGAATAGTATCTGGTTCTGTTGGAAATGGTGGATCTGTAGCATTCTCTTCCGCGTTTTCATCTCAGTCTGTCTCTGGTTCAATTAGTTCTGTTAGTGTTACTGGTACAAGTGATGGTCACACACTTTCTACTTCAGAAATTCCAAGCCATCTTCATGGCGGCGGTGGTTATGAAACTATTCATATTCGTGGCAGCTTGGGTGGATATAGTAATGGTCCTCAAGCAGCTTCAGGAGGTGATGGATTTGCTGGATGGTATGATATAGGAGCGGGTGGTGGCGGTGCTCATAGCCATACATTCACGGCAACTTCTCATAATCACACATTCACAGGTACTAATATAAATATGGCCGTAAATTATATTGACTTTATTCTAGCACAGGCAAATTAAATTATGGAATTAAAACCAGGAAAATATTGTCCTTTACTTAAAAAAGATTGTGTGCAGTTACAGTGTAACTGGTTCATTCAAGTTCGTGGTAAAGATATGAATACTGGTAAAGAGATTGATGAATGGGGATGTTCAATTGCGTGGTTACCACATTTATTGATTGAAAACGCAGGACAAGTTAGACAAGGTGCTGCTGCCACAGAAAGTTTTAGAAACGAAATGGTTAAAGCATCAGAGAACAGTATTCAAGCTATGTTGCAAATAGCAAATAGTAATAGAGAAGAAAATAAAACTATGAGGCTGATAGATGCGTCTGACAATAATTAGAGAAGATAATGCTGTCTATGTAGATGGTATTGCTAAGAATATAGATTGTTCTGATTTACCTCCAGACTTTCATGCTTTACAATGGAATGGTTCTTCTGGTTGGATTGAATTTGTTAATAATTGTAAATTACAAGAAGAAATAACCGATATTTCAGATTATCAAAAATATATTGATATGTGGAATGCAAAAATCACACCAGTTTCTAATACACAAGGTAACTAATGTCACAGAACCAACAGCTCAGTGTACTCGGTCAGTTCGTAACGGCAAACGCCACGACCAACACCGCCACGTTCTCAAACGCGGTAGTGGCTGTCACCGGCTCTTTCACTAACCACACTTATGCCAACGGTGAGGGTGTTGGTACCACATACCTGATAGACGACTTCTCTCATCAGTTCAACGGGTTCTCAAACACGTTCGCGCTTACAGTAAACAGCGTATCGATTACACCATCAAATCCGAGTATGATAAATATAGTTATAGGCGGGATTCCTGTCACTCCAGCCAGCTACATTAGAGACTTTCAGAACCTACCAGAGCTATATACGTTCAAGTCTGGGTTTGTAGTAAGTGGTTCCAACGTATCATTCTCGACCGCGCCGATGCCGGGCATGAGTTTCTACGGGACCTACAGGACCAGTCAAGACGCTGCACCCAGTTTTTCATATAAGCAGACCCCGTTTTCTGCGATAAATATAATGTTTGGAGCATAGAGGAAATTTACAATGGCAAGAAGAGTAATTCTCGATACACAATATACGTTCTCACCATCTACTCAGACAGTGACGATTCCAAGAGCGCTCCCGCGCGAGCGCCTACTTCTTATCACCAACGTTACTACCAATCAGGTGATCTACAACTTCAGCGATCCTGCGCTCACTGCTACTTCCTATTCCATAACACAGGGAACGAACACGACCAATCCTGTAACTACGGTGACGCTGAGCTTCAACACCACTGCGATGCTTGCCACACATCAGCTCCAGATCGTAGTAGACGAACCCGCTGAGCTGTTCGCTCCAGATGAGGCGTTTCTAGATCCGGTAGGTAAGATCAGAACATCGCAACCTCAGGCCCTTATCGATACCGACTTTGAGTACGGTCTACAGCCTACCAAGTGGGAGACACTCACTCTCCTGAATAACCGCCCGAGCTTCTACGTCAACACTCAGTCGCCATTCGCGATCAACGGTGTGTTCGCTACAAACAGCTCTACGACAGTATACGTATCTACACCGCTGCAGACTACTACCAGTATCCCGTTCCTGATGCAGGACTCTCTGTTCCAAGGCGGTAACGGCCCGTTCCTAGTTGAAAACTCATACGCAGCTGGTTCTAGCTACACCATCTCGGCCGCGGCCGCAGGAACATACGTAGCTGGACAGGGTCTCTCTGTCGTATTAAGCGTCACATCAGGTACCGGTTTCGTGGCGGGTGCGTACGTCACGATCGCCGGCATCACCGGCTCGCTCGCAGGCTACAACACCTCTTCTTCTAATCCAGCATACGTTCTCGTCGGCGGCACTACTTCAATTACGGTGTTGTTCCCAGGTCTGACAAGCAGCCTAGGCACATCGATCGCCGGCTCACCTACTATCCAGCAGAGCTCGTACTTCACGTACACGGCCCGCTACGCGTTCACAGGCACAACGGGTCAGGTATACAACTCAGCGCTGACACAGGTCTATACTGGCTCGTTCTACACCGGCGCCGCGTACACCCTTCCATCTCAGCCGACAGTGTCCGGCAACACAATCACGGTGGCCACCACAGAGCCTCACGGCCTTCAGGTCGGTGACGGCTGCTATCTTGCAAACTCATCGGTGACGTCTGGCGGACCTATCAACTCGTCGTATCAGGTCGCGGCCGTGACTAACAGCACGTCGTTCCAGATTCTGACTACGACTTCTCCTTCCGGCACGGTGACTAACGCAGCGGTCTATCCAAGACCTGACGGTGTGTACCTGCATCGCGCGTTCGACGGCGGTGTTCAGTTCACGACTGGTAACCAGGCGCACAATAACCAGACGATTCGTCAGACTCGCAGATACTTCCGCTACCAGTCTGGTAAGGGCATTCAGATCTCTACTGGTACTATTCTCAAGCCAAACATAAACGTAGACGATATCAGCTCTTCCGGAACGACGGTGACTGTAACTACTAAAGTAGCGCACCAGATCAACCCAGGCGCGACCATCGTAGTTTCTAGCGCGAACGAGACGGCGTACAACGGCACGTTCGTGGTCACATCAGTGCTGAACGCTTTCCAGTTCACCTACACCGCTCTGTCTACTCCTTCTGCGACTCCGGCTACAGGCCTTCCGACAGTTTCAGTATCTAGTTGGTACGGGGCAGTTACTCGTCTCGGACTGTTTGATAACCAGAACGGAATGTTCTTTGAGTTCGACGGTCAGACGCTGTATGCAGTTCGCAGGAGATCCACAGACCAGATCGCAGGTTGGGTGTCAGTCACCAACGGCTCGGCGGTGATCACCGGCGCTACAGTAAACGGTGTTACGACTAAGTTCACCAAGCAGCTCGTTCCTGGAGACTTCATCGTCATCCGCGGCTCTTCTTATCGCGTTCTCGATATCCTGTCTGACACGTCGATGACGATAACTCCTCCGTATCGCGGCGCTACTCTAGTGGCTCCAAACTACGCCATCATATCTAAGACCGTAGAGGTGCGCGTGCCTCAGTCACAGTTCAACATCGACAAGCTAGACGGCACCGGTCCTTCCGGCCTAGTTCTAGACCTATCGAAGATGCAGATGTTCTACCTCGACTACTCGTGGTACGGCGCAGGCTCACTTCGCCTAGGGTTTAGAGACAGTCAGGGTAAAGTAATCTACGTGCACAGGTTCGTCAACAACAACCAAAACACCGAAGCGTGGATGCGCTCTGGTAACCTACCTGCGCGATACGAGACAAACACGATCGCGCCAAAGACTCTACTCGGCGCTACTATAGACGGCGTCAACACTTCGATCCTTCAGGTGGCAAACACCACAGGATTCCCAAGCAACGGCACGCTGCTGGTCGCAGACCCAGCGTCCTACGAGTACATCAGCTATACCGGACTGTCAGGCAACACATTCACCGGTCTAACCAGAGGCAAGCTGTCTAACACGGTCGCCTCGGTGCTGACGACGAACAACTCAGCCACTCTTACAACGACCAGCGCGGTGACCGGCGTTCAACCCGGCATGCTCGTGACAGGTACCGGCATTCCAAACGGCACGTACGTGTACTCTATCGTTCCTGGCGCTCCTAACAACAACATCGTCATGACTCAGGCGGCGACTGCGACCGGCACTGTCACGATAAACGTAAATCAGATGGCGTCTGCCAACGCGCCTCACACGTACTCGGCCGCGGCTCCTATCGGCGTATATCTACACGCTCCACAGTTCGCACCGACCATCTCTCACTGGGGTACTTCGGTCATCATGGACGGTCAGTTTGACAACGATAAGTCTTTGATCTTTACGTTCGGTGAGACGATCCAGACGACTGCCGTCGCCGGAAACGTATCGTCGGTGACTGTCACGTCTGGCTCTAACACGGTCAGCATCGCTAACACGGTTCCGATCTGGCCAGGAATGCTCGTGTCCGGCACGAACATCCCAGCAGGCACGTACGTGTACTCGGTGACTCCTGGGTCTACGAACAACAGCATCGTGTTGTCGCAGGCAGGTGCTGGAACAGGTTCCACTACGGTGCAGTACAACCAACAGGTAGCGATGTTCAGCGTGCGGTCTTCACCGGCGGTCGACTCCGGCGTTCCTAGCTCTCTAGGTCTTAAAGAGATCCTCAACCGCATGCAGCTGACTCTGAACTCGACAGACGCTCTCGTCAACGGCTCGTTCCTGATCCAGCTGATTCTAAACGGCACGCCGATAGCTTCTACGTCGACGACCACCAGCTACACGGGTCCAAACGGCAACCTCAGCACGTTCGCGCGTATCGCTACCGGTACGTCTTCGCTCGCTCAGATCGCGGATCACACCGGCCCGTGCTACGTATCAGGCGGTGAGGTGATCTACGGGTTCTACGCGGTTAACTCGGCGGGTTCTACCAACCAGTCGGTCATCACGGCCGATCTGACGAAGCTCAGAGATCTTGGTAACTCTATCCTCGGCGGTGGTCTCACCAACACTCCAGGCACTAGTATCTACCCAGACGGGCCGGACGTACTGACAGTCGTCGCCACCAACATCGGCACGGCGAACGCAGTCGTTCAGGGTCGTCTATCTTGGACGGAAGCGCAGGCGTAGTACATGTCAGTAAACAAGCTACAGCTCGAGACAGACGGACTGGTTGTTGGAGTCAACCAGCTCGTCACCTCGGGTAACGGTGTAAGCGTAGGAAACAACCTAGTAGTTCGCGGTAACACGTACCTCAGTCCGGCGTCAGGACTGTTCATCGGTAACTCGACGGTAAATGTGGTCGTCAACTCGTCTTCCGTGTACGTCAACGGCGGACCGCTGAGCGGCACCAACACTTCTGCCCAGTACACGTGGACCAACACGCACACGTTCAACGCGCAAGTAGTATTGAACTCACAGCTCACACTAGCGACTACGCCGTTCTACGAGAACGCGACTAACGTTACAGCTAACTACACGATATCAAACGGCATGAACGCGTTCTCTGCAGGTCCGATAACGATCAACTCCGGTATAGTGGTGACCGTACCGGTCGGCTCGACCTGGTCAGTAAGTTAGGAATTAAGATATGGCGTTAACACTCAGCGGTAACGGTGCGATTGGTGGACTGAACTTAAGTACTTCTAATTCCGTATCTATAGCTAATACTCTTACAGTTTCTAATGGATCTTATATTAGTATAGGTGGAGCGTATTTTAGCGCTGGTGGTGATTACGTACATCTGTGTAATCACGCGTATTATAATGGCACATCTTGGATTCCTGATAGTTCAGGTGCTAATGGTGGTCTGATTCAAATATCAAGTAATAATATAAATTTTTATTCTGGCACTTCTGGATCTCCAGCATTCACACAAACAGCTGGAATAACTTCGGCTGGTGTATTAACATTTAACTCCGGTTATGGTTCTGCAGTACCTGCGTATGGTTGTCGAGCATTTGTTCAGTTCAATGGTGTCAGTGGAGTGACAATTAATAAAAGCGGTGGTGTTACAAGTGTTACTAGAAATGCTACCGGTGATTATACTGTAAATCTTAACTTTACTATGCCAGATATTAATTATACAGTCAACGTATCTAAATCTACCGGATATGGCGCTTCATTCGTTGGAGACACTATGGTGCATACTGTCTTATCAACTAATGCTGAACAAGCACCAACAACTACAGCTTTTAGATTTAGTATATGCGTCTGGAATGCTTCTACAACTGGTGTAGATGGCAAATACATCAGTGTTTTGGTTTTTAGATAATAAAGGTTTATAAACAATGCCACTAAAGCTACTATCGCCAGGCGGAGGTTCGGTCACGCTAAACGCTGCGAGCTCAGCTGCGACGACTACTCTTAATATTCCTGCCGTGAACGGAAACATTGTCACGACTGGTGATACTGCCACTATTACTGGCACTATGCTCAATATCAAAGCGCCTACACAGACTATCTACACTTCTGGTTCCGGCACCTATACCACACCGAGTGGAGTCACATGGCTTCGCGTTCGCATGGTCGGTGGAGGCGGCGGTGGAGGCGGCGGTGGCGCGCCAGGACAAGGTAATGGCACGGCCGGAACAAACTCTACGTTTGGCACGTCTTTCTTAATAGCAGTCGGTGGAGGCGCTGGTAAAGCGAGCGCTAATCCTGACGCGGGTGGAACAGCCACAATAGGTTCTGGTGCAACTGGTTTTGGTTTACAGGGCGGTCAAGGCGGATATAATACCGGTGTAGGTACAGCTGTAGGACCATATGGTGGCGCAAATCCTTTTGGTGGTGCAGGTGCAGCAGGAAGTGCAGGCGGCGGCGGTGGCGCGGGTATACCAAACACCGGTGCTGGTGGCGGAGGATCTGGTGATGGTGGATCTGGTGGATCTTCTTCTGGCGGTTCAGCCGGAGGGTTTATGGATGTAATAATCAGCGCGCCCATTACGAGTTATGCCTATAGTGTTGGCACGGGTGGATCTGGTGGCGCTGCTGGTACTGGCGGTGGAACAGGTGGTGCTGGTGGATCTGGTATCATAATAATCGAAGAACATTACGGATGGTAATAGATGTCATATCTTAAAGTCGTAAACCTACAGCATCCAACTAGCGCTAACGTCAATATAACTCTCGACGCTAACAGCAACATGTATGTAAACAACACCGCGATAAACTACTATCAGGGTATGAAGAACCGTATCATCAATGGAGCAATGAATATAGATCAACATGATTCTGGTGCTTCTGCAACTCCAGCATCAAACTCATTAGGTTATCGTTCATGTGATAGATGGCAATCAATTTTAAGCATTGGTTCAAAATATTCTGTTCAACAGACTCCATCGACTACTGAAACCGGTTATGCTACTAGACTCGCCGCTGGTTTTACTAATTATTTTGCAATAACATCCCTAAGTGCTTTTACTTCTCCAGCAAGCACAGACTATCTATCTGTTAGACAGTTTATAGAAGGCTATAATATGATTGATTTTGCTTGGGGTACAACAAGTGCAAAACCAATAGCTGTTTCTTTTTGGGCATATTCTAGTTTAACTGGAACTTTTAGTGGTGCTATAGTCAATGGTCAAGCTGGTGTAGGATCAGGTGAGACTAGGTCATACGTATTCAATTATAGTATTCCAACAGCTTATACTTGGACTTATATAAGCATTATAATTCCAGGAGATACTGGAGGCGCCACCGGAGCTTGGCCTACCAGTAATGGTGGTGGTCTACAACTTAGATTTAACTTAGGTTCAGGATCAAATTATCTTTCTACAGCTGGTTCTTGGCAATCAGGAAACTATATAGGTTCTACTGGTTCTGTTGGTATATGCGCAACTAATGGAGCTGTTCTTTATCTCACTGGTGTACAACTAGAAGTTGGATCTGTGTCTTCTGCTTTTGAAAGAAGACATATAAGTGCTGAACTTTCCTTGTGTCAGAGATATTATTGGCAATTAGTAGCAAACAACACAGCGTCACAAGGCATTTTAGCTCAAGGATATATGTATGGACTTGCGCAATGGGAAAGCATAATTAAATTTCCAGTACCTATGAGAGTCATCCCTACAGTCACATTTACAGCTAATACCACTTTCACGTTAAGACCTTCTGGCACATCTATAACATCTCTTAATTATTATAATATTGGTAACCCAATGGATACACAACAGATATTAATATATACAGCAAATCCGACAAATGCTTCATACGGTGCTGGTACTTCTCAGTCTTTAGCTACGCCAGCAACACCGGGTGCTAATCCTACAGGAATATACTTTAACTCAGAAATATTTTAAATTAAAGGTAAATAATGTCACTAGAGAACGCACTCGCCAACCTAGCAAACTCTGCTAACGTACTCGCTACGGCGATCACGGTAAACGCTACTGCGATCACATCGATAAACGCTGCAAGTTATAGTGTCAGTACTAACGTCGTGGCGAACACCTCCGGTATATTCACGGTCGGCGTGCCTATCGTATCTGGTAACGGGCTATACTCTAACTCTACTTTCAATGGCACGTATGGTGACGGTATAGTAGTCGACTACGTCACCGGCAATGGAAGAATCTCAGTTGGTGCAGCTGACTCACTGAGCTTCTATACCAACAACGTGGCCGGTAACCTAATGTTACAGATGAGCGCTACAGGTACTATCGTTAACGGTTCTATAAACGCCGCTTCTCATACGGTAGGAACTTCGTTTACTGCTAATTCGACTATGACAAATACGGCGTCACTGGTCGTTTCTACGAACACTGCTACTATTGGGACTGGAACTTATTTTGTATCTAATGGTAACGTCGGCATAGGTAACTCTGTACCGACTACTGCCCTGTCGGTGACAGGAGACATCAGCTATTCTGGCAACTTGAACTTTCTGACCAACAACAAGTACCTGAACTTCAAGACCACAAACGGAAACACAGTCAACTTCGTCCAGCAGAACGACGACAACTTCGTCATGTACTCTACAAACACCGCCGGAGGCGCTAGACCAATATGGTCGGTATACGCTAACAGCATCACTTCAGTTTTAAACGTTTCTGTCGATACTACTCTAAACAATTTAAACTTAAATGCCGGATACGGTTCTGCAACTGCAGTATATGGTTGTCGCGCTTGGGCTTCTTATAATGGGCAAACACCAGTTCTTAATGGTAGTGGAGGCATTTCAAGTGTTACAAAAGGATCTGCAGGCAATTATACATTTAATTTATCAGTCACGATGCCAGACACGAAATACGCTGTAACATTCAGTATGGGTGATATAAGCGGTGTAGGTAACGAG
>Ga0208257_1000320_pt1 | contig 15251 bp, 18 predicted proteins | sample CryBogCBH10Sep07_FD_184610 | JGI IMG/M metagenome (GOLD analysis project Ga0208257, IMG submission 184610) | Freshwater microbial communities from Crystal Bog, Wisconsin, USA - CBH10Sep07 (SPAdes) | ecosystem: Environmental > Aquatic > Freshwater > Lake | place: Crystal Bog, Wisconsin, USA... | reverse complement strand
CCTAACGAAAATGAGGCGGTATTGATAAATTGGATTGAAGCCAAACTTAAGGAGAAAAACACATGATCGGAGCATTCATTCTCGTGGTGTTGCAAAACACCAGCAACAACGGTTTGGGATGGGAGCGCCTCGGAGAATTCAAAACCAAAGCGCTGTGCGAAAAAGCCAGAGTTCAGCTCATCACTGAACAAGGCAAAGCAGACACTTTTAGAACCGCCCCGAAATCGTTCGTCTGTTTAGCAAAGGACATGGACTGATGACACACGAAGCAGGCAAAGGCGACAAACGCCGTCCAGAAGACTCCAAAGCCTTCATGGAGAGCTTTGATCGGATATTCCGACCACAGGCATCAACTCAAGAAAAAATGCGCCAAAACGCCGAAATTGAAGAGTTGAAGCACATCACCCGCAACTTAGACCGCAACACAGGATCAAACAAATGACCACCGCCAAAAAAACAACCGCCAAAAAACAGTCGGTTGAACCGAGCAAAACCCCTAAAAGTACACAGAAACCAATGAAGTCTGTAGAAAAAGAATTCGCTATGCCGCAAGAAGTGAAAGATTGGATCGACCAAGCCAGCAGCCGATTGATGCACATGCAGACAAAGATCAATCGCTTGGAGGCCGACAACAAAGCATTGCGCATGGCCAACAAGGTGATGGAACAGCGTGTTCTTGGAATGAGCTTGGAGTGATCATGAACATCATCATGTACGACGATGAGACATCCGAGCTGGCAAAACGGTTCGCCGACCACTTGGCCAAAGCCATGGGCGAGACGCCGGGTCTGGTGCGCCAAGTCATCAAAGAGGTGAGCCAGATGGTGGAGTGGTACACGCCAGCCGTGTTGCCCAAGCGCCGAGGAGTTCGTGGCCGCGCAAGAGCACTCAAATGGAGAAAGCAATGACGCAAGATAAAACACCCCCACGGTTCATTGAACTGGTATTTGGCAACCAATACGCAATCCGCCTATACAAAACAGACGACAACATGGGAGGAGAACCCGTCTATCGAATGCAAGGCACGCAGCAAGGCATAGAGGCCATGCAAGCCGACATCGACAGCGTCTTCCCACGAACCACAACTTCAGGTTAAACTCCAGCCCACAATGCACTGAAACGAATGTGCGAAAGGACTGAAATATGACCGAAGACAAAATCAAGTTAGCAGCCACTCACAAAGAATCTAAAGTAGAAAAGTTTAGAGGAGAGAATCATGGCTGAAGGCAAGAAGACAGGCGGCAGACAGGCTGGAACGCCCAACAAGGCGACAGCGGAGGCGAGGAAGGCCATAGCCTCATTTGTCGAAGGAAACGCTCACAGGCTCACTGAATGGCTCGACAAGGTCGCAGAGGGTGTGAAGACTGTTGATCCTGAGACTGGGGAGGAGAATTACATCGTCCCGCCAAACCCCGGCAAAGCGTTCGACATGTTTCAAAGCGTGATTGAGTACCACGTGCCCAAGCTGGCAAGGGTGGAGCACGCTGGTGACCCAGCCAACCCAGTGGAGGTGGATGTGCACGTGAACGTCTTTGGTGAGCTGCTCAAGTCCATCAAGATGCAGCGACAGTCAGAGGCATGAGCGCTGTAGAGGAAATCCTCGCCGATGAGGAATACCTGAACAAAACCTTCACTAAGCTGCCAACGGCTCAACAGGCCGCGGTTGTCTGGCAGATGCGTTGGTACAAGCAGGCATTCAAGCACCAGATTGAACCATCAGGAGAATGGTGGAACATCTGGCTGATGCTGGCTGGCCGTGGTGCGGGTAAGACTCGTGCGGCCGCTGAGACGCTTGGAGCGTGGGCATGGGAGACACCCAATACCCGATGGCTGGTGTCAGCCCCAACGAGCGGCGACATCCGTGGCACGTGCTTTGAAGGTGACTCAGGGTTGCTCAACGTCATCCCGTCCGAACTTATTGCCGACTACAACAAGACCATGCACGAGCTGAAGCTGATCAATGGCTCGTTCATCAAGGGCATTGCGGCGTCCGAGCCTGAGCGCTTCCGTGGCGGTCAATGGCACGGAGCGTGGCTTGACGAGCTGGCCGCATGGGATTACCTGCAAGACGCATGGGACATGATCATGTTCGCCGTGCGGCTGGGCACCAAGACCAAGATCATTGCGTCCACCACGCCCAAGCCCAAGCCTTTGATCATGGAGCTGCTCGACAGAGAGGGCAAAGACGTCACGGTCACGTCAGCATCGACCTACGTCAACATCGCCAACCTTGCGCCCAGTTTCCAACAGCAGATTCTCCAATATGAGGGCACCAAGCTCGGTCGGCAGGAGATTCACGCCGAGATCATCGACCCCGAAGAGGGCGGCATCGTTAAGCGTGAGTGGTTCAGGCTCTGGCCAGACGGTAAGCCGTTCCCCAAGCTGGAGTACATCATCCAGAGCTACGACTGCGCCACATCGGACAAGACGCACAACGACCCGACTGGCTGCATCACCATGGGCGTGTTCAAGCCATTGGACGGCGGGATGTGTGTCATCATCCTCGACTGCTGGCAAGAGCACCTGCAATACCCACAGTTGCGGCCAAAGGTCATCGACGAGTACGAGGTGGTGTACGGCGAAGGCAAGAACAAGAAGCGCGTGGACTTGCTGCTGGTGGAGGACAAGAGCGCAGGCATCAGCCTGATCCAAGACTTGCACCAAGCCCACTTGCCCGTCCATGCTTACAACCCCGGCAGGGCTGACAAGATACAGCGGCTGTCCATCGTGGCCAACATCATCAGAGCTGGCCGTGTGTGGGTGCCAGAGTCTGGCGTCAAGAAGGGATTCGTGCGTGACTGGGCGGAGGGCATGGTCAGCCAGATATGCTCATTCCCCGAAGGCACAATACACGACGAGTTTGTGGACTGCATCAGCCAAGGCTTGAGATACCTGCGTGATGGTGGCTGGATCAGCATCGACGCACCACCGCGGGACGACTACGATCCAGAGGACGTCATCGATGCCTTGGACTTCAACAAGCGCTCCCAGTTGACCAACCCATATGCCGTTTAGTCGGTTGAACCGAGCAAACTTGCATGAAACTTACAACACCTTGCTGTAGACGTATAGGGCGTGCGAAGGCATAATGACGGCAATTCCCCCCATTGAGGTTGACATGGCCACACCACCACCAGACATTGCGGCAAAACTTGACATACTTCGCCAGCAAGCTGCTGAAAGAGCCAAGCAGGACGCTCAGTATTCACGGCAGACTGATCGCCAGTACACGCCAGTCATTCAACCCAATCCCAATTGGATGCCCAAGAAGGCCGACGGCGGGAACATCGACGCCATGCGTCTGGCGCTGATGAAGGGTGGTGGGCTTGAGAAGTTTCTGAAGAGCAGCAAAGTCAAAGAGCGCCTGTACCACGGCACTGGAAATCTGGAAGCGCTGACAGCGTTTGACCCAGCCTCAACAGGCAAAGGTGTTGATCAATTGGGTAGCGGCTTCTACTTGAGCAACGACCCCGAAGAGGCAAGCGGCTACGCAGGTGAACGTCACTCGCACACGGGTGAAAAGAACCCATCACCCGGCGTCATCCCCGCACACGTTGCAATTCGAAAACCAATCAAGATTGGCAAAAAAGGCATGAGCCTCAACGATGCACGCATCAACCTGAGCCATGATCAAGTCAAGCAGATCATGGAGCACGTGCCAGACCTTCGTCACCCAGAGCGTTCACCGCTGTACAACCACGTGGACACAAGCCGCGGCGTCACACCTCACATGATCAATGACATTGCCAAGTTGTACACGGGTAATGCTTTGCATGCGCTTGAGAACGATATGTTCTATGACAATCCCACCGCATACCGCACCGCATTGAACAAGGTGTTAGGTTACGACGGCGTAGTCAAAGACTTTGGCAATGGCCGCAAGCATTACGTGGCATGGTTCCCTAACCAAATCAAATCGGCCATCGGTAACCGTGGCACATACGACCCAAATGAAACAGACATCACCAAAGCAAATGGTGGCTCAGTCACCCACGCCCATCACCTTGAAATAGAAGAGCGCCCACTATGAAAGACCTCGTCGGAAAAGGTAAGCCGTTTTACTCGGCACTGGACTTGGGAGCTAAAGCGCTCAAGCGCAAGGTCGGCACTGGCTCGGAGTTCCTGAAAGAGCTGATGGCGTTGCCCGGCGTCAAGCCAACCGAACTGAAAGAGCGCAACCTTGAAGGCTTGATGAATGCGCCACGCATGACGCATGAAGAGTTCTTGACCCACTTGGCGGCCAAGCCAGCGCCAGCCATTCAAGAAAAGGTGTTGGGGGAAAAAGTTGACAAGAATATGCTCAAAGCTGTGGCCAAAGAGCTTGCCTACGACAATGCGATGGAATACCTCATTTACGAAGAGGGCATGAGTCGATCTACTGCCGAAGAAGTGGCCAAAGACATGGCAGAAGAAAACTACCATGAGCATATGAATGAGGCTATGGAAGACCTTAACAAAGGCACAAGCGCTCCATACCACGAAGAAAAATACACATTGCCCGGAGGTGAGAACTATCGTGAGATGCTGATTAAGGCGCCTGAGCAGACAGACTACAGAAGCCAGATTGAGGCCGCTCACAACGAGATGCGAAACATTCGCACACCAAAAACCCCTGAGCAACAAGAACGCGTCGGTCAACTTGCGAGATTGATGCGTGAGCTTGAGGCAAAAGAAAAGGAACAGCCAAAAGGATTTCCTGGTGTAGGCAGTCACTTTGGTGGAGAACCCGGCATCTTAGCCAGTATGCGCCTCAAAGATCGCACTGGTCCTAACGGTGAAAAGCTGTTGCACCTTGAAGAGTTGCAGTCGGACTGGCATCAACAAGGGCGTGAGAAGGGTTACAAGGGCAACACAAGCACCGAAGGCTGGAGCGTAAAGTCGCCAAATCCTTATGAGCCAAACGAAGTTATCGTGTATGACCAAGATGGCAAACCTGTATGGACTGGAACTAATCGTTTTGGCACAGATAGGCAAATCATTGATAAAGTGTCTGCACGATTACAAGAAGACAAAGTGCCTGACGCACCATTTAAAAAGAATTGGGAAGAGATGGCGCTCAAACGCTTGATGCACCATGCTGCCGAGAAGGGCTACCACGGCTTGGTGGTGACGCCCGGCAAAGAACAGGCTGACCGTTACAACTTGGCCAAGCATGTTGGCATGGTTGCTTACCATCCTGAAGAGCAAAGATTCCAAGCATTTAAACCAAACAGAGAAACGGTCATGAATGAACGGGGTGTCACGCCTGAACGTATATCTGAATTGATTGGTAAAGAAGCCGCAGAAAGACTTTTGAAAGCTCCAAAAGTTGGAGATCATCACTTTTTAGAAGGTGAACAACTTCAAATGGGCGGCGAAGGCATGAAGGCGTTCTACGACAAGAAGGTGCCCAACATCCTCAACGCCATTGGCAAGAAGCACGGCGTCAAGACTCAGTTGCATGGCCACAAGCTATCAAATGCGCCAAAAAATTCAATGGAGGTTGCTCATTATCCAAGGGGTCAAGAGTACATCGGCGGTCAAATAACTTGGCCTGAAATGGTTCAAGCAAATCCAGAGCTTGCCAATAAATTTCAAACACCCTTGCACCACTTCCCCATCACAGAAGATATGCGTCAAGACATTCTCAAAAACGGCCTGCCACTGTACAAAGAAGGCGGCATGATCCACAAAGCCATAGGAGGCACAGTGCAACCATCAGTCAATCAAATGCGCATGGCACTCATGCAAAACAAATTTGTTGTGCCATCATCTGACCTCAAAACAATTGGCGCACAAGAAGCTCCACAGCTTGACACCAAGCTCTACATTAACGAAGGCGGTCAAGACGGCATGGGCGGTGTGGACATGAACGCCATGCAGCCCGGTATGCAATTGATGCAGGCCCAGCCCAACCTTGACCCAACCAAGAACCAACCTCAAGGCGGCCAACCATCCAGCGCAGGCGCATCAAGCCCCTTGCAACAACAACCCAGCAACATCTTGCAGATGACGCGCCAAGGGCAGGCTATGAACGCCATGACACCTCCACAGCAGGCTCAAGGCATGAAAGATGGCGGTGAAGTTGGTCACTACTCATCAAAAGGCAAAGTTAAACAGACGGTTAAGAATGCGCAGCGAATTGCGTACCCCGGAATTTATGGAAACCCAAAAGAGATTGCAGCTTTAGCTGCTTCCAGAGTTGCACCTGAAGACCCATTGCTAAATCAAATATTTGGCGTCACTCGTGCCGATATGTACCAGCAAGCGCATGGTCGTCAAGGCATGCCACATCTTGGCATGTTGCCTGGAGCGGCTGCAAACCCCAAAGGCTCTATGGCCACAGAAGGCGTGATGAACAAGCGCAACGAACAGCGCTTGTTGGACGTCATGTCGGAAGCCCAAATGCACGAAGGTTTGCGACACGGCATGGAGCCTTGGTATTACATGAACCCATTGTTTGATCAAATGGTCAAACTGCTTGGGTTGGAAAAAGCAACTGAAGAATACAAAAAGATGAACGCCTTGATGGGCATGGCATCTTCGGCAAGTGAAGTGAATGCAGAAATTCCCCGCGGTTCTTTGGCTTACTGGCTGCAGAACCAAGGCCGCTTCAATGAGTTTGTGAAGCATGCAGGCAAGCGCTCACCTGAACGTCCCGCAGACTTTGGAGAAGTGCCAGGACACATTGTTCATAAAACCGCACAAGCCATCCCAATGCAAAAGTTCTTGGAGCGTGGCGAAGTTGATATGTCAAGCCCCAAAGTGCCCATGTACATCGAGGCTTCCGGCGTCCCAGCAACTGGCTTTCAGACGCGCACACCCGTCGGTGATGCACACTGGAGCCGCGCTGTTGGCCTGGCAGATACACGAAATTCTCAATTCAAAAAAGGCGAAGAGGTTATCCCAAGTAAGAGTGTGACAACACCAGAGATGTCAGCACTTGGCCCATGGTGGAGACACAAGATTGCATCCCAACTGGGCCTTGAGTCCGTGCCTGCGCAAGCTCTTGCATGGGGAGCGTTTGCACCTCAAACAGGTGTGACCACTCCCATCGGCGCACCAAAACTTGAGTTGATCGCAAAGCAAATTGGTTTGACTGCTCAAAGATTAGGCGTGTCACCACAGACTGCTCGTGATTTAGTTTTGACAGGCAAAGAAAGAATGGGAAAGAAGAAAGGCGGCAAAGTGAAGGATAATCTTGACACTATGCGTCTTGCTTTAACAAAAAATTCAAAGAAGAAGGCTAAATGATGGATGAACTGAACCAACCCGACATCGTCGAGAACGAAGACGGCAGTGCTGACGTCACGATGCCTGATATTGACACCGACATCGAGGAGCTTCCCGACGGCTCGGCCATTGTTAACTTCACAGAAGAAGGCCCCGAAGAGAATCCAGACTTCTACGCCAACATGGCCGAAGAGTACGACAACTATGCTTTGTCGTCTTTGGGTATGCGCTACACCGACTTGGTCAAAAAAGACAAAGACGCACGTGAAGAGCGGGACAAGAAGTATGAAGAGGGTCTGAAGCGTACCGGCATGGGCAACGACGCCCCCGGCGGTGCGACCTTCATGGGCGCCAGCAAGGTGGTGCACCCCGCCATGGCTGAAGGCTGTGTGGACTTTGCCGCACGCGCCATCAAAGAGATGTTTCCGCCAGATGGTCCAGTGCGCACCAAGATTCTGGGCAAGATGGACGACATCAAGTCCGAGCGCTCTGAGCGCAAACGTGACTTCATGAACTGGCAGCTCACCGAGCAGATCGAAGAGTTCCGTGACGAGCAAGAGCAGTTGCTGACCCAATTGCCATTGGGCGGCTCACAATACTTCAAACTCTGGTTCGACGAAGAGAAAAAACGTCCATGCGTGGAGTTTTTGCCAATTGACCGAGTGATCATTCCATTTGCGGCCAGCAACTTCTACACGGCACAGCGTGCCACAGAAGTGCATGAGATCACCCATTGGGAGTTCAATCGACGCATTGCCAGCGGCATGTACAGAGACGTGGATGTGATCCGCTCTACGCAAGCCCCTGATCCCACCAAGCCTGAGCAGGCCAACAACAAGATCGAAGGCCGCAATGGCCAAGACAACGAAGATGGCGTGCGCAAGATTTACCACATCTACACATGGCTTGAGCTGGAAGACGATAAGTACAGCAAAGGCAAGATGGCACCCTACATCTTGATGCTGGACGAGCTGGACAACGAAGTCCTTGGCTTGTACCGCAACTGGGAAGAGCAAGACAAGACGATGACCAAGCTAGACTGGATCGTCGAGTTCAAATTTATCCCTTGGAGGGGCGCATATGCTATTGGTTTGCCTCATCTTATCGGTGGCTTATCTGCTGCTCTTACTGGCTCTTTACGTGCTCTTTTAGACTCTGCGCACATCAACAACGCGGCGACCATGCTCAAGCTCAAGGGAGCAAAGATCAGCGGCCAAAGCCAACAAGTTGACGTCACGCAGATAGTGGAGATTGAAGGCGCACCGGGCGTGAACGACATCCGTCAGATCGCTATGCCCATGCCATTCAACCCACCCAGCCCAGTGCTGTTCCAGTTGCTTGGTTGGCTGGACACGGCTGCCAAGGGCGTGGTGAGCACTAGCGAAGAGAAGATTGCCGACATCAATCAAAACGCACCCGTGGGCACCACCCAAGCCCTGATTGAGCAAGGCGCCGCGGTGTTTAGCGCCATCCACGCACGTTTGCACGAGTCCCAAGCCCGTGTGCTCAAAATCCTTTGCCGCTTGAATCGCTGGCACTTGGACGAGATGCAAAAAGGTGAGATTGTTGCCGACTTGGAAATCAACCGAGAAGACTTCTCACGCAACACCGACGTGGTGCCCGTCTCCGACCCGCACATCTTCAGCGAAACCCAGCGCATGGCTCAAAACCAAGCTGTGCTGGCGCTGGCTGAGAAGCACCCCGACCAATTCAACATGCAGGCGGTGATGTCACGCTTCCTGAAGCAGATGAAGGTGCCCAACATCAACGAGTTGATGAAAGACACACCAGCTCCAGAGCAACGCACCAGTGCCGACGAGAACGCCGCCATGCTGTTGGGTCAGCCTGCATATGCATACATGCAGCAAGACCACATTGCACACATCCAAGATCACTTGCAGTTTGGCCTCAACCCATTCTTGGGTCAGTCGCCGTTTGCCGATCCGAACTACCTCAACAACTTGATTGAGCACATCAAGCAACACATGACGCTGTGGTATTTGAACCGTTCAAACACTTACGTGGCCAAAGCCAACCGCGGCAAACCCGTGGACAACTACGACGATCCAGCGCTCACAGCAACCATCGACAAGCTCTACACAACCGTTGGCGGCCACGTTTTGCTTGACACAGGTGAAGTGTTCCAGCAGTTCATTCCAGCCTTCCAAAAGCTCATCCAGCAAGCCCAGCAGCGTGCACAGGCGTCTCAAGGTCAACTGCCGCCCGATGCTCAGGTCGTCAAAGACACCAGCATGGCAGAGACACAACGCAAAACCGCGGCAGATCAAGCCAAGCAACAGTACGAACAAGCTAAGTTGCAAGCGGACGCACAAAAAGCTGCGATGGACAATCAAACAAAGATTGCCATTGAAAACGCCAAGCTGACACACGAAGCAATTTCAAACATGGTGCAACCCGCACCGTCAATGCCGCAACCCGCGGCGCAACCCGCAGCGCCTGCTGCACAACCCCAAGGAGCGCCAAATGGCATCTGATAACGAACAACGCAGCATCAACGTGCCCCTGCACAAACGCTTGGCTCAAGGTGCGCCCATCAACGGTCAAAGCATGAAAGACACAGGCCAGAAAAAACAAGGTGGCTTGGCTCACGTGCCAAAGAAACATAAATGATTGAACAACTGATCCATGTGATCAAGGTGCGCCAGCAAGAGATTGCGCAATCGTTGATGGCAGGCAATGCCGTCACGTTTGAGGCGTACCAGCGTATGGTGGGCGAAGCTCAGGGACTGAAATACGTCCTTGACTCGTTCGACCGTATGGCGGAAGAAGAAGAAAACAAAGAATAAGACCCTAGTCCTTGGGTCTGAGGCCGCGCTGCAAAGCGCTTTAACGATGCACCTGCAATATGGTGTCAAAAGGAGTGAGTATGAGTGAGAAAGACCCGATCCCCACGATTGAGGGGAACGATAGCGTGCCTGATCCAGATCAACTGGCATGGGCATTTCCTGACGTCAAGCCGGGGCAAGCACCCTTTGGCGGTCGAGTGATTGTGCAACTGCGTCGAATCAAAAAGACGTCTGGCCGCATCATCATCGTTGACGAGACAAAAGAGAACGAGAAGTGGAACAACATGATCGGCAAGGTCGTGGCGCTTGGACCATTGGCGTTCAAAAACCGCGACACCATGCAGCCATGGACTGAAGGCGCATGGGCAGAGGTAGGCGACTTTGTGCGCGTGCCTCGTTGGGGTGGCGACCGTTGGGATCGACCTGCACCTGACACCAAAGATGGCGAAGACCCAGTGCTCTTCATGACCATCAACGACCATGAATTGATTGCCAAGATCACCGACAACCCACTGTCATTCAAAACATTTGTCTAACAAGGAAAAACCATGTCAGAAAAAGACGAAAAAGCAGTAGAACTGCAAGTTTCCGAGGCTCAAGATGGCTCCGCAGTCATTGATTTGCCCGAAAACTTTATAACTGATGATGAGGATACGCCTCAAGAAGCAGTACAAAAGGATGAACCAGTCGGTTCAACCGACTCAACAGACGAAGCAGACCATCCAGATGACTCGGATGCCGTGCGTGAAGCCAAACGAGCACGTCGCCGAGCCAAAAAAGACCTGATTCGCAAGACAAACGAGGAAAAAGACCTCCGTTTGCAACAACTTCAACGTGAAAACGAAGAGTTCAAGCGTCGTTTGGCCAGTGTGGAAGACCGCACACGCCAAAACGACCTTGCACGCATCGACAAAGGCATTGAAGACAGCCAAGTCCGCTACGAATACGCCAAAATGAAACTGGCGGAGGCTGTAAGCGGCAATGATGGCCATGCCATGGTGGAAGCGCAAGAGCTTTTGGATCAAGCCAAACAAGAGATTGCCCAATTGAGCCAATACAAGCGTGCTGCCGTCGAGCAACAACGCCAACAACCCCAGCAACGTGACGATATTCAGCTTCCTGATCCTGCTGTGCAGCGCAATGCCGCAGAGTGGATCAAGCGCAATGGCTGGTACAACCCCAACGCAACCGATCGTGATTCATTGATCGCCAAAAAGCACGATGAAGCACTGATTGCCGAAGGCTGGGACGCTTCTGATCCAGATTATTGGCAAGAACTTGACAGCCGCTTGCAAAAAGCATTACCACACCGCTACAATGTGTCCAAAGACGTTAATTCTGACGTTCGCAAACCGAGGAACACTGTGGCTAGTTCTGGTCGTGAGGCTTCAGCATCATTTGGGGGCAGTAACCGCTCCCAGTTCGTTTTGACTCCCGAACGAGTCAACGCGATGAAAGATGCTGGCGCGTGGGAAAACCCCACACGCAAAGCCAAGATGATTGAAAACTTCATCAAATTCGACCGTCAAAACCGCAACTAATACTTGGAGAACATAATGGAATCACGTCTCAAAAAATCTCTCAACGCTGGTGGTCGCCAAGACCGTTCAAACGGGGAAGCATCCCACGCAGCGCCTGAAGATAAGTTCATTTCTACGCAGGAACGTCGCAAGATGTGGAGCGAGGAGTGGACGCAATCAGCATTGCCAAAGCTGCCCAACATGGATGGGTGGCATCTCTGCTGGCTTTCGACAACCAACAGCTACGACTCCATTGATAAAAGGATTCGCCTCGGTTACGTTCCCGTTAAATCGGAAGAGTTGCCCGGCTATGAAAATTATCGTGTGAAGGCGGGTGAGCATGTTGGGTATATCTCGTGCAACGAAATGTTGTTGTTCAAATTGCCCATGGATGTGTATCAGGAAATCATGTTGTACCAACATCATGAGAAGCCTCAAGAAGAAGCGGATAAAGTCCGTGTTCAACTGGAAAGCCTCCAAGGTCAACGCGATAGCAATGGCAAACGTCTCGTGGATGTCGAGGGCGACGGAATTGGCAGTTTTGATAATCAACCAAGCAAAACGCCCGTATTTTCGGGTTAACCTTTAGGAGTATTCAATGAGTGCAACCTCTGCTCCGTTTGGCTTGCGTCCTGCGTTCCACCCCTCTGGTCTGGATCGCGCTCAGGCGCTCGCAAACGGTATCACTTCGGGTTTGGCTGTCAACATTTTGAAAGGCCAACCAGTCGTCTACACAACCGCCGCTACCGTCGGTTCAACTGGTGCTGCTAACGGCACCATCATCCCTGCTGGTACACCCGGCAACAGCGCTGCTACCTCTGGCTACCAAGTTGCAGGTGCATTCGCTGGTGTCGAATGGACTGACGTCACTGGTCGTCGCCGAGTGTCGAACTACTGGCCTTCTGGCACCGCATACCAAACTGGTTCTTGCGTTGCTTATTTCTACAACGACGAAAAAATCGTGTACGAAATCCAAGCTGACGGCTCTTTGGCGCAAACCTCTATTGGTAACGAGTACAACTTCAGCAACATCACCGCTGGTTCCACAACCACTGGTCTGTCGCAAGCTACTTTGGCTGTTGCATCCGCTCAAACGGTCGGTGCACAAGGTCAAATGCGCGTGGTTGACTTGGCTCCATACGTGGACAACGCTTGGGGTGATAGCTACACGATCGTTCGTGTGACATTGCCATATGTTCAATTTGTTGCTGCTACTACAGCAGTTGTTTAATTAAGGAGCTAACAAATGGCAGCCCCGATGCGCAGTACGGACTTCCGTTCGATTGTTGAGCCTATCCTCAACGAATGTTTCGACGGAGTCTATGACCAACGTGCCGACGAATGGAGCCGTGTGTTCCGTGAAGAAGACGGCATTCCACGTAACTACCATGAAGAACCCGTTCTGTACGGGTTCGGTGCAGCTCCCCAGTTGCCCGACGGTACTCCAGTGACCTACCAACAAGGTGGTGTTCTGTTCTTGAAACGCTATGTGTACAAAGTGTATGGCTTGGCCTTTGCTTTGACCAAAGTGTTGGTCGAGGACGGTGACCACATTCGTTTGGGTCAAGTCTATGCACGCCACTTGGCACAATCTTTGGTGGAAACCAAAGAACTGTTGTCAGCCAACGTGCTCAATACCGCTTTCAACAGCACATACGCTGGCGGTGATGGTGTTTCTTTGATCAACACTGCTCACCCCATCGTGAACGGCACTTTCAGCAACCAGTTGGCCACCGCCGCTGTTTTGTCCCAAACTTCTTTGGAACAAATGCTGATCCAAATCCGTCAAGCTGTTGACAACAACGGTAAAAAAATCCGTTTGGTTCCACGTCAATTGATCGTGGCTCCTGGCAACATCTTCCAAGCTGAAGTGCTGTTGAAATCTGTGCTCCGCACTGGTAACGCCAACAACGACATCAACCCAGTGAAATCCATTGGTTTGTTGGACGAAGGCGCTGCCGTGTTGAGCCGTTTGACCAGCTCGACAGCATGGTGGGTGCAGACCGACGCTCCCGAGGGCTTCAAGCTCTTGATGCGCCGTCGTCTGGAGAAAACCATGGAAGGTGACTTCGAAACTGACTCTATGCGCTACAAAGCCACAGAGCGTTACGACGTTGGCTTCACAGACCCCCGTTGTGCCTACGGTACACCCGGCGTCTAAACCAAACAGGGCTGGTCTAAAAAGCCAGCCCTTTTTTTAAACCCTGAGTGGTTCAAGCCACAAGGAAGAAAAAAATGCCTCAATTTAGCGATGACTTATTCTTGGGTACTGCCCAAGGTTACATTGGTACAAACAACACAAACTCTGAAGCGGTGATCACTGGTTCGGTGACTGGCACGGTCATGACTGTGACAGCCATGAACTCTGGTGACTCTTTGGTTCTCGGCCAATTCGTGTCTGGCACTGGCATTACTGCTGGGTCATACATCACTTCTTTCGGCACTGGTGCAGGCGGCACAGGCACTTACAACTTGAGTGCTTCTTCGTCAGCCACTGGTTCGATCACAATCACTGCCTCTGGCAACTCTGGCCTCGGCGATCCTTCACCAATGGAAGTTGGCGTTGGTCCTTTGGGTCGTGAGTACGTTTGGGACATGGTTCCACAAACATTGCAAACAGCAAACATTGCCGCTTCGCAGACCCCTGCTGCTGCTGGCAACTTGACGCTGACTGCTGGTACCTCTGCCAAGTCTGTTGTTCGCACAGACGGCACCACAGTGATCCAATTGGACGTCGCACGCGCTGTTCAGTTGACCACCGCTTCTGGCACCATCAGCACAAGCCGCAACTTGACAGTGTCTGGTTATGACTACTACGGCCAACCAATGACCGAAGTGATCGCAACTGGTACAACCTCTTCTGCCGTGGCTAACGTCTCTGGCAAAAAAGCGTTCTACCAAATCTCCAGCATTGCAATCAGCGGCGCATTGCCCGTGGCAATTACTGTCGGCACAACTGATATCCTTGGCTTGCCATTGCGCACATTTGATGCTGGCTACATGGTTCGCGTGGGTTGGAACAACACCCTTGCAAACGATACAGGCACATTCACTGCCGCAGACATGACCACACCCGCTACATCGACCACTGGCGACGTGCGAGGCACTTACCTGCCTTCCACCGCTACAAACGGCGTGAAACGCTTGGTGGTTGTGATTGCTTTGCCCGGTATTGCCACAGGTCCCACTGCAACTCGCACTGGTGCTCTTGGCGTAACTCAAGCCTAATAGGAGGCCACAATGGGTCAATTTAAACCAATGGTGAAAATGTTCACCGATGAGCCTTCAGTTATTCTGAAACTCAAAAAAGGTGGCAAAGTTGCAGCCAAGCACCACGGTGAGCATGGTCATATGTCCATGCACAAAGCCGCTGGCGGCATGATGCACGGCGCTCATGAGGCTTTTGAAGCTGAACATGGCAAAGCCCCCAAAAAGCCTTCTATGGCTGAACGCCGCAAGGCCATGAATCCCAACATGTACGCCAAAGGCGGCAAGGTTGAAAAAGAGATTCACAAGGTCGAAAAAGAGCTGAAACACCACGAGCATTCCAAACATGCTCATGGTTTGAAGCACGGCGGCAAAGCTCACAAGGCTTCGGGCGGCGAGATTGATCGTGACGAAACCAAAACAACCATCGAAGGCAATGCGAAGAAATTCGAAAAAACCAAAGTGGTTGACGGTCAAAAGCACGACAAGCACCATGGCACTGGCA
>Ga0208257_1000313_pt1 | contig 15454 bp, 22 predicted proteins | sample CryBogCBH10Sep07_FD_184610 | JGI IMG/M metagenome (GOLD analysis project Ga0208257, IMG submission 184610) | Freshwater microbial communities from Crystal Bog, Wisconsin, USA - CBH10Sep07 (SPAdes) | ecosystem: Environmental > Aquatic > Freshwater > Lake | place: Crystal Bog, Wisconsin, USA... | reverse complement strand
TCTCAACACCGATGGTTCTATTAAGTCTGTTGAAGCAGACGCACCAGCCGAAGAAAAGGCTGAAGAGGTTGCTGAAGTTGCAACCGAAGAAGTTTCCGAAGCAGAGCCAGTAGAGGTTCTTGCCGAGGAGAAATCCCTGCTTGGTGATGATGTTGTAAACGCCATCATTGAGAAGGCCGTGTCTATGGCTACGGAATCTGTGAAAGCCGAAGTTGAACTCGCTAAGTCTGCAATTGAGGCAGCCGAGAGCAAGGCAGCATCGCTTGAAACCGAACTAGCACTGGCAAAATCTCTTGCAATGGGTGGATCGCCAAAGCGCTCTGCTATTGCGGCAGGTAAAACCCAAACAAATGATCTGCTTGTCAAGGCTGCCGCGTACTCCGCAAAAGCTGCCGCCGCAACAGACTCCGTACTCGCTAAGGGCTACCGCGAAATGGCTAATGAGCTAATCGCAGAAGCCAACAAGAGCGAATAAACCGAAAGGAAAAACATGGCCGATATGCCACGCGCTAACGACCTGTTCTCCGATGTGGACTCTGCTAAATCAGCAGCAGCTCGCATGGATGAATACACAGAGGTACTTGGTAAGGCGTTGTCAAACGCTTCAACCGTACCGGGTCAAGCACCAGCAGTTGACGCAACTGCACAACTTGAAGCACTTGCTGCTAACAAGTCAATCGCACCAGATGCTCTCGGAGCATTGAATTCTGCTTTGGCAGCACAACGCCAAGCACAGGCTGACATCGTTAAGGACATCAGCCTTACCGTTCCACTCTCAACCAGCTTCGCAGCTTTCGACTTGGAAGCTCCTGCAAAGCTCTTGACCCCACGCCCAACACCACTTCGTAACAAGATCGTGCGCCGTAAGGGTGTCGGTACTTCACACCGCATCAAGCGCATCACCGGTTATACAGGTACAGGCACTGGCGGACAAGGAAATATCTGGCCCGGCATTACAGAATCTACAACCACCGCTTTTGGTTCAATCAACTACGAGCGTGGCCCAAAGATTTCTTACACCGCTGACGATATTGTTCTTCCATACAACAGCTACTCACTGTCTGACTCTGTAACATTTGATGCTAACTTCTCAGGTCTTGGCTACCAAGATTTGCGTCAGCTTTCATCAACTTCTACTTTGTACGCAACCATGCTGATGGAAGAGCGCATGCTCCTCATGTCACGCGGAACTGCATCAGGATACTCAGGCGCACTAGCTGCTCCAACCGTATCTCTCGCTGCTGCTAACGCAGTAACAGGTCAGACCGCTCTCGCTGCAAGCACCACATTCTATGTTTATGTAACATCAGATGCTGGTTCATTTGGTGAGTCTGTTCTTTCAACCGTACAGTCACAGGCTACCTCTTCAGGTTCACAGGTTGTAACAATCACCGTGACCCCTGTTGTTGGCGCTCTTGGCTACAAGGTTTATGTCGGTACAACCACAGGTGCAGCTAACGCTCACTATGTAGGTCGTTTCACAGGTACAACTGCAACCCTTCAGGGCGCAGCTTCAACTGTAACCACCAACAACAACCTCGTATTCAACACCACCGGAACCTTGGCTTCGACCATCACCGGCGACACCTCTGCATACGCAACAGGATATGACGGCATCTTGCCAACAGTTCTCGGTGCTAACTCAGGTTACAACAACAACATCAACGCACAGTTCTCAACTTCTAATCCGGGTGTTGAGTTCCAGTCCGTATTCTCACGCTTGTATGATGGCGTTAAGGCTGACCCAGATGAGATTCTTCTCAATGGCGCAGACCGTAAGCAGCTCTCCGATGCAATCAAGAACGGATCAACCGCTAACTACCGTCTGAACCTAACTCAGACCGATGCTGGCGACTATGTAGGCGGCGCAACAATCGGCGCTCTCTACAACGAAGTTACAGGCAAGATGGTCAACTTGACCGTTCATCCTTGGCTTCCACAGGGCGTTGCACCTGTATTGTCTTACACATTGCCTATTCCTGACACAGAGGTTTCTGATGTCTGGGCAGTATTCAATGTTCAGGACTACATGGGTATTCAATGGCCTGTCACCCAGTTCAGCTACGATTTTTCGACCTACTTCCGTGGAACTTTTGCTTGCTACGCTCCAGCGTGGAACGGCGCAGTTTCAGGAATCGCGTCTGCATAATCGTAAAGACACAGAGCAAGGCGCATCTCACGGTGCGCCTTGTCTCACTTAAGGAGGCGTAATGACAAAGATGATCCCACCACAGGGCTTGCGTGAAGTAGCCGTAAGAACCGAGCGTGGCACAAAGGTTTACAAAGCAGGGCGTGACGGTTTAATCAATGTTGACAACCCTAAACACGCCGCTCAGATGAAGCACGAAGGCTTAGGAACGGCAAACGCGATGGGTTCGATAGCTTCCCCATCCACAGTTGGATTTACCTGCCAAAAGTGCGGGTTTGGCTCATTCTTCAAAAAATGCTCAAAGTGCGGAGAGATAAATGGCTAATGCAATTACAGGTACGACCCACCAGTTCTCCACCCCGTACTTGACCCTGACGGAATACAAGAACGCGCCGACCGCTATTGACCTTGATAACTTAGTATTTAACTCACAAGACCCAGATGTTCAGGATGCGGAACTAAACAATGTCATTGCTAGAGCAAGCTCATGGATTGATACATACTGCAATCAGGTTTTGGCGGCTACCAACGAAACCGAACAACAACGCTCACGAATTCGAGACGATGGCACGATCCGCTTCCATCCGCGCTATAACCCAATTATTGCGCTAACCGCTTTATCTTACGGTTCGGTAAACTACCAAATGATTACCGTTCAGGATTGCTCGCTGGCTTGGATTGAAGATTCTCAAATCGTTTTCCCTTACGCCATGCTTGCTACTACCTACACCAACCAAGGCCCACTTCAGTTCGGCTTTCCTACCTCGCCACGCCAAGAGGTATTTCTTAAATATACTTACATCAACGGCTACGCCAACACCACAATTGCAACGGCTACCGCAGGGCAATCAAGCCTGACCGTAGTTGACGGCACAGGAATCGTTGCCGGTCAAATGCTCAAGATTTATGACGGCTTTAACTCAGAGAATGTCGTGGTCGCCAGCACCTATACATTCGGATCAGCAACCGTTCCTCTCGTAGCGCCTTTGGCTTACTCACACGCGGCAGGTGTTTCTATCTCTGCCCTACCACCAGCAATCAAGGAAGCGGCTATCTTGGTCACGACCGCAATGCTCAAGGTTCGTGGCGATAACTCAATGGTGATGTCCGTAGCCTCTCGCCCTTCACAAGCAGGGGCAAACGCTCAAAATATGGGCAGCGATTTGAAACAAGCGCAAGACCTTCTCGCTCCGTACCGCAGGATTCGCTAATGGCGGGTCGCAAGGATGTTCGCACAACACTTGCGAACTTTATCGCGCCGCCTAAAGTAGACGGCATCAACCAAGTCTTTACCTCGTTTCCTAAGCGTATTGACTTTCAAGTGAACGCCTTGCCTTCTCAGCTCTCCCGTTGCGCGGCAGTAATCCATATCGAAAGCGAAAACGAAAACCGCCTCGCTATCGGTGGCGCGCATAGTGGCGTAAAGCGTATTGACTACTCCGTTGCTATCCAGCTCTTTCACCACTCCTTAGAGCGCAACTCCGAGGATGCCATGAACAACCTTGATTATGTCGTAGATAGCCTTAAGACCGTTCTGCGTTCGGATCACCAATTCGGTGACCCTTCAGGCAACCTTGTCTGGCAGGGCGCAGAGCCAGTTATCAGCGCGACCTACGGCGAGCCTATGTCTAACGATGGAACTTCCACGGAGACTTGGGCAATTATCCGCTTTGATGTTACCCAGATGATTCAAGCATAAGGAGAGAAATGGCAACCTTCACATATAACGGAACATACGAAATTGTATATCCGTCTATTGCCGTTACGGTTAAGCCCGGCGACTCGTTCGAAGCGCCTGATGATTTCACCGCACCAAATGTCACACCCGCAAAAAAATCCAAGCCAGCCCCAACAGTAGGAGATGAATAAATGACACTCGCACAACCATCCGTCAAAAGTTACCTTGGGGTTGCCTTAGAGACAACCAAGGGAACTGCGGTCGCCGCTACTAACTTTGTACCTATTACCGTTAACACCTTTAAGCCTGTTGATGTAATTGCGCCTCTTTACGACACCGCAATTCGTGGCTCAATGGTGGAGAACTACAACTATGTTCAGGGTCGCCGTAACACGACCGTTGACTTTGGCGGCCCAGTATTCGCTGACACCATCGGCTTCTGGATTGCCGGTATCTTGGGAGATGTAACCACCACAGGTTCAAGCGCTCCTTATACCCACGCTATTGCTCTTAAGAATGCGGTCGGTGGATCGGGAGACGCACAACCAAAGGCGCTCACCATTACCGATTTCTATTCTGCAAACACTCGTTACTATCCCGGCACTCAGATTACTGACTTCGGCTTGACCTTTAACGCTGACGGAATGTTGGAATACACCGTTAAGGCAATGGGCTTCCCATCATCTACAACGACCGCACCAGCACCTTCGTTCTCTACCGTCTTGCCTACTCAGGTATGGACAGGAACGGTTACTATCGGCGGCTCAACCGTTGGATACACCCGCACAGGTACTTTGGACTTGTCTCGCAAGGCTGAAGCTATCTGGGGCGTTTCTAATACCCAGTCTCCTTATCAGGTATTCGTTGGCGCTTTGACCGCCAAGGGTAAGGTTACATTCGTGATGCAAGACGATGCAGAATTGACTCGCTACATCACCAACACCCAACCAGCTCTTACCTTCAACTTCTCAACTGGCACAGGCTCAACTGCAACTCAGGTTCAGTTCACCTTGTCTAAGGGCGCTTATGTCACCGGCGCTATCGAGCGCAACGCCGATTATGTCGAGGTTACGGTTGATATTGAAGGTCTTGGAAATACCACCGATGTTGGTGCAACTAGCGGCTACTCTCCCGTTAAGTTCACCTTACAAAACGCGTACACAAGCGGTACATACCAGTAAACGCGTAAACTAGATGTCTGTCGGGCAGCCGCCTTCCCTGCCCGTCAGACCCTAATTCGTGAAGGCAAATCTGGAAGGAAACCATGTCTAAAGTTATTACACTCCCATCAGGCGCAACCGTTACTTTGCGCGATCCTAAATCTTTGCGTCAAAAAGACCGCACCAAGGTTTATCAAGCCGCAAGCAACGCCGAAGGCATTATGCAAGGTTTATCTATGGTAGACGGAATCATTGCCGTTCTTGTTGAATCGTGGTCATTTGATTTAATTATTCCATCCGTTCACTTAGCTTCGTTAGGTGAATTGGAACTTCCTGATTATGACGCTCTTGCCGAAGAAGCGGGCAAAGCTCAAAACATTATTTTTGGTACTGGCTTTCAGGAAACACCAGCCAACGAATCGAACCCCGATAGCCCTTTAGACAAATCCAACGCTTAGTTTGGGCGGTTAATAACCCTACCAGCGAGCGTTCGGGTGAAGTATATCCCGATGATGAGTTTCTGTATTACCTCTGCGCCAAGGAGTTCGGCTGGACTATTGAGGAAACCGATAACCAGCCAGCGCATTATCTTGATTGGATAGTGAACTTTCACAAGGCGATTAAAGAGGTGGACAATGATAGAGGGTAACTTCGAAGAATTTAAACGCTTTATTAACAAAAGCGCGCGAGAGTTAGATACAGGCGCTCGCGCCGCGCGTGACGAGATGATGACTACCTTTATCCAACTTGCCCAGCATGAAATTAAAGGTGATCGTAAAGCCGTAGGCTATCCCGCAACACCGGGTCAGCCACCTATGAATGTGACGGGTAACTTGCGCCGATCCATTCGTGGCGAAAAGAGCCGTGAAGGTTTTGGTATTTATAGCGCCGTAGTCGGCCCAACCGTAGGCGTATATGCCCGCGCTCTTGAAGTAGGTGGCAAGTACGCACCGCCTTCGTGGACACGCAAGCAGAACTATCCTTATATGAAACCTGCGTATGAAAAGTTTAAAAAAGTATTTATGACCATTGTTCACAAGCATCTAGGATAGGAAGGGATAGCGATGGCAGAGTTTATTCCACCAGTAATCCTTGAGGTAACCGCAAAGGTTACAGGCGCTATTGCCGGCTTGCAAAAAGTCAATGGCGAAATGGACAAGTTGGAAGCTAAAAGCGCCCTTGCCTCTGGTGCTATGGGTAAGTTCGAGCGCGCTTCTAAATTGGCAGGTACTGCGCTTGTTGGATTAGGTGGAGCGTTTGTCGTCTTTGCTGCCGCAAGTATTAAGCAACTAGATAGCTTTGAAAAAGCGCAATCTAATTTAGAAATTGCCATTAAAAACACGGGTGTCAGCTTTAAGGATGCCCAACCCGTCATTCAGCAACACGCTGACGCAATGATGAATTTAGGTTTTACCTACAACGACACTTACGCCGCCCTTGCAACCATGACCGCCGCCAGTGGTAGTCCTGCGATGGCGCTCAATACTCTTTCTACTGCCGCCGATCTCGCTCGCTTTAAGCAGATTTCCCTTGCCGATGCAGGTCGCTTGCTGGCTCGCGCTTCTATCGGTCAGGCTAGAGGTCTGGGCGATTTGGGTATCGCTATTGGTAAGACCATTCCTAAAGGCGCTTCTCTTGCAACTATTCTCAAAGCCGTTGAATCTCGCGCTGGCGGTGCGGCATACAACTTTAAGAACACTCTTGCCGGTAGCTTGCAAGTAGCTCAAGCCAATTTCCAAAAATTAGAAATTGCCGTTGGCACGGCGCTTGTGCCTAAACTCATTAAACTTTCCAACTGGATTGTTAATACAGGTATTCCTAAGTTGCAAGCGTTCTTTAAACTTGTCAAAGACAATAAGGGTCTATTTGAAGGACTTGCTGCCGCCCTTGCGGTTATTTGGGCAGTACCTAAAATCGCTGGTTTTATTACTGCTATTCAAACAATGATTAAAGCTTACGGCGCACTTCGTGACGCTGCTCTTTTCGCTGCTGCCGCAGAAGCGTGGGCAACGGGTGGCATAAATATTGCTGCTGGTACGGCTGCTCTTGCCGGTGTTGCTGCCGTCTATGGCGGATTCAAATTAAACGAAATGCTAAAAGGATCACCAACCGCCACCGCTAAAACTGGACTAAACGCCGCTCCTTGGTCGTCTGCTACATCGCCTCAATTTGGCGGTACAAAGTTCTATGCTGGAACTTCGATGTCAGACGCGAACCCAAATCTTAAAGGCAAGCCGTATTCTATTATTGTGCCAGCCGCTAAATCTGGGTCTGCTAAAACTACAAAAACCTCTGTTGCTAAAGCTAAGCGCGGTACAATGGGAGCTGGTTCTGCTCCTGTAACAGTTATCGTTAACGGCGCGCAAAATCCAACTGCTACTGGTCAAGCAGTTGTCAAAGTAATTAAGAGCGGAGCAAGATAATGGCAACCCCTTCATCTGCTTATCAGTTTGCGTTTAACGGCTGGCTCTTTGGCGCTGGAACGCCTTATGTTGTAGAAAGCATTGACGGTCTTGCCGACCTTCCTGCTATCCGTATTCAGGATGACAACCGAGGATACATTGACGGATCGTGGTCGGGTCGTGATTTTCTTGATTCCCGTACCGTAACCTTTGATTTTATTATCACCGGAGACGGAACGCATAACGCGCAGTATTACTACAAGCAACTGCAAGCTAATCTGACTTATCAACAATATGGAAACTATCCATCTACCATTACCCCTAGCACATATCAGCTTGGGCTTTTCCAGTTTTATTTAACTTCCGCTACGGGCTTGCAGCGTATGTACGGTCGCGTTCGCGCCATCAAGACAACGGTTGACCCAGACTTTTCCTTTGGCTTTATTGCCACCCAAGTAGAGTTTTACTTTCCCGATCCTCGTTACTATGACGACACGGCAACGGTAACCTCTGGCACTTCGGTCACGGTCAATAACACGGGTTGGGCGACCACTTGCCCTACGATTTACATCGCCACCCCGCCAGCCGCAACCTTCAGCATCAATGACGGCTTTAGCAACTATATGTATTTTTCTAATGTCAACACTTCACAAACCATTACGATAGATTTACTTGCCCGCTCTATTTACCAAAACTCTACTTACGCTCGTCAGATTATGACAGTTTCCTCTAGCTGGCTCAGCCAACCCGGTAACACATCATCTACTTGGGCAATGAGTTCAGGTTCAATGCAGGTAACCTATCGGAATGCTTATGTCTAATTATCGCTATTATGTTACGCAGCTCTATCAGAGCGGAATCAACGCCAACCCTATTGTCGCTGAAATTCCTTTTACCAATGTCAACTTTACCCAAGAGGTAAATAACAACGGTAGCTTTACGGGCGAGATTTTACTATCGGGCTTGTCGCAAAACCTGATTACTGGCGAGACAATCATCAATAACACCATTCCCGGACAATTTGCGCTTTATGTAGATTTCAACGGATCGCCTGTATGGGGCGGCGTTATTTGGAATCGTGAATACAATTCCGACACGCAAATCCTGACCGTTAGTGGTCAAGAAATGATGTCCTATTTCAACCGCCGAGTTGTTTACAACACTTCTGGTGGCGCGGGCGGTAGCACCGTCTTTACTAATCAAGACCCGTGCTATATCGCCAATCAGCTCATCACCCAAGCCCAAAGTGCAACCTATGGCTATATTGGTGTAGCTACAAACACCACGACATCGGGCTATTCGGTCAGCCGTACTTATTACAACTTCGAATTAAAAACTGTTTATCAAGCCATCAAAGATTTATCTACGGGCTTAGACGCTGGAACGCAAACCCCGTTCTTTGATTTTCGCATTGTGCCTAGCTACGCAAGCGGCGCGGGTGTCAGCGCGATTACCAATACTTTCACTATGGGCGTTCCGTATCTTGGCAACGGATCGTATAACGCGGCTACTTCTAGCGCCCATGTCTTTGACTTTCCCGGCAATATTATTTCTTACACTTATCCCGAAGATGGAACGACAACTGCTAACACCGTTTACGGTTTAGGTTACGGCGCAAATGTCACCAAACTCATTGCTACCGCCGTTGATTCGTCTAAGCTTGGCACATGGCCCTTGCTTGAATCCTCTGCCAGCTATATTGATATTAACGACCCCACGCTTCTCAAAGCCGTTACTCTTGGTCAAGTGAACGCCTTGTCCTACCCACCTACAACGGTTCAGGTTGTTATTCCGTCTTATGTTGATCCGCAATTCAATACTTATCAGCTTGGCGACTTTGTGCGCCTCTCTATTGAAGATGATTTCTTTCCATTTAGTACGGGCGCGGTTGCAGCTAATGAGGTTTATCGTATTGTCTCTATGAGCGTATCACCCGGCGAGAACGGCCCAGACCGCGTGACTTTAACCTTGACCCTTCCCCTTGCTACAACAGGAACGGTGAGCTAAATGGCGTATGCAAATCTAACTCCTAACTTGCAAGATATGTTTAATCAGATTAACGATCGGCTTCGCAAGCTAGAGAGCGGCCCAAACTCGGCGCAATACGCTGCTGATACCGCGCAAGCTACGGCTACTACTGCTTACATAACTGCTGACGCTGCACAAACAAGCGCTAATGGCAAAAACACAATTCATTATTCAACAGGAACGCCGGGCAGTACGGCAAACCAAGCTGGCGATATTTGGTATCAGTACGATGGCAGCAACCATGTTATTGCTCAATGGTCTGGCGCTGGTGGCACAACATGGACTTCTACCAAGCTATCAGGTTTAGTTCTTACTAATTTAGATGCTGGCTCTATTACAACAGGAACAATCTCATCTATTGTTTACAACAATGGTTCGGGAACTTTCTCGGTTGCAGCAGATGGAACGCTTAGTGCATCTAAAGGAACTGTTGGCGGATGGACTCTTAATTCAAGTTATTTTACAGATGGCGGCTCAACATTTCTTTATCCAACATCAACCACAACCAGCGCAGCTTTATCTACAAATGCTGGCGTAGCTGCGGGATATGTTCAAGTTGGCACTTCGCATCCATCAGGCAGCACTTATTCTTTATTTGTTCCTCTTACTGCAACAACTTATCTTGGCGGCGCAGTTACAACTGGAAACCAAATGACGGTTGCGGGCAATTTACAAGTTCAAAGTATGTCCTCAACTTCTGCTACAGGCGTTGTCTGGTCGTCGTCTAATAGCCGTTTCTATTTGACAACATCAACCGAGCGTCACAAAGACAACATAACGCCAATACCTGCTGCTGATTATTTGTCAAAACTTCTTGAACTTCAGCCAGTAACTTTTAACTATAAGCCTGAATTTACCGATAACCCCAACCAACTTATATCGGGTCTTATCGCCGAAAAAGTTGCCGCAATTCCTGAGTTTTCTACTGTTGTTAATTTAGACGCAGAAGGTCAACCCGAATCTTTGGCTTATGACCGTCTTGCGGTATTTATTCTTCCGGCGTTAAAGCAACTTAACGATCGTCTAACCGCTTTGGAGGCAAAGTAATGGCTGAGATAGATATAGAAAATGTGCTGAAAGGTATGCGCGAAACTATTGGCAATCTTGCCCAAGAGAACGCCATCCTTAAGGCATCGTTGGAAGCGGCACTTACGCCACGACCAACAACCACCGCAGTACCCTCAAAGCCTGATGTAGCTGGCCCGCAGGGAATCCAACCGACTAACTCATAACCGTAAAGGTGCAAAATGTCTGCTGATGTAGCAACCATTGTTTATTCGTATTTCTTTGTAGGCGCAGCTCTCTTAGCTGGCATGGGAATAATTGCCCGCCACTCAATTGCCAAGCACACCGAGGAACTTAAGGACAAGCTCAACCGTATCGAGTACGCCCTATACAACGATGGCAAGACGGGGCTTATTAACAAGGTTGATGCTCTCATCGAAAACCAGCAGATTATTAAAATTGATGTTGAGGTTATGAAGGCAAAATATGAAAATGAATAAACACCATTGGCGGATTATTTCTATTATCCGCGTTTGGTTTCAATCATTTCTTGCCATTGAAATTGCCATGCACATTAAGGATTTACTAGACGGTTCATTCTTTTGGCAGGTTTGTCTAGCCGCGTTTGTGCCGGTAATTATCCGTTGGGCTACACCCCAAGACGAGTTTCCAGACGAGAAGCTAAAATGACACCAGTTGATAATCTGATTGCAATCGCCCGTAAAGAAATTGGTTACAAAGAAGGCGTGAATAACGACAACAAGTACGGCGTATGGTTTGGGATGAACCATGTTTCTTGGTGTGCAATCTTTATGTGTTGGGTATTTGCCCAAGCAGGAGAAGCCGCCAAGCTTCTCAAAAGCGCCGGTGTTATCGAAATTGAAGCGTGGGCTATCAAGAACAAGTTGACCGTTCCTGTTTCTCAGATTCAACCCGGCGACTTGCTCTGCCATGACTTTACCAATTCGGGTCACTCTGAGCATATAGATATGGCGACCAGCGTTGTTGATCCGAAAACCCACACGCTTACAACAATCGGTGGCAACACTTCATCAGGCGTTGGTTCTCAATCAAACGGCGATGGCGTATATGAAAAGCACCGCCCTATTACTTCTATCCGCACCGTCATTCGCCCGAAGCTATGACCGATGCACACGACCAGAAGGCAACCAACCGATACATAGTCCACTACCCACCGCACGAACCGCGCGAGAAAGACCCGCACTATGTGGACTTCAATGCGTTTCGCCGCAAGACCAAAGCAACCGCTAAATGCGCTATTGGTGATCACCGAGGCGACTTCAGCGAGTGCGATGGACAACTAGAACTTCACCACACCCATATTGAGTTTTCCTTGCAGAACGGTGTTGACCTCAAATGGCTGGAGATTGATTACCCGGGTGTGTCTGACCCCGACCAAGTAGGCGCGTGGGTGGAAAGTGGCGCGAACTTGGAATGGTTGTGCGAGAAGCACCACCGGGGCGCTGGCGGTATCCACCATGCCGCCTTCGCCGACTTTGAGGCGGAAAAGTATGTTCGAGAGCTAATTTCGAAGCAGGATGATAAAGTAGACGGCGGGCAAACCGCCTTATCCTCTGAGGAAGGAAACTAAATGCTAGAACGACTATCACCACAGTTGCGCCATGCTCTCATTGCATTGCTTGGCTCTGCTTTCACCATCGCTATTGGATACATCCATAGCTTTCACTTCAGCGCACCAGTTCAGGCTCTTGTCGGATCGGCAGTAGCCGCGCTCACTCTCATCATTACCCCACTCACCAATCAGTACGGTATCGCCGAGCTAAACGCAGACGGCACACCAAAGGCAAATCCAAAGGCGTAACACGCCGAACGCAATACATCAAGCCCCTGCTTGTTTCGTGTAAGCTCTGCCTCACCTAGAGGAAGGGTAAACATGAGCGAGCAGGGGCTTATTTCTGCTATTGAGGAACTGATTGCAACGCCCGTTGTCACAGGATTTCCTTGTAGCGTGGGCGAATTTCTAAAGCAGATTAACGACAAAGAGCGAACGGCATTTAACGCGTTACTTGAGAATCAGAAATTCGGCACAATCCGTATCTATGAAATGTTGCAAAAGAACAATTACACGGTAGCAAAAGCTGCGCTTTACAAACACCGCCGAAAGCAATGCAGGTGCTTCGAATGAGCCTAGCTGACGATTTAGAGAAGGCACAGAAGGAACTTGATCCAGAGATTGCCGAACTGCGCAAGGCTCTGAATAACACCCAGAAGCAATTAGCCAAAGCCAAGATTCGTAATGATGAACTGGTGGTAGCTACTTTGCGTGGAGCGTATGAGGCAATGCTGGCTTTAGGTAAAGTGCCAGCCGTACCCGCGCCGAAAAAGGATATTCGCAAAGCAAGTCCTGAAGTGGCTCTTGTTCACTCAACTGACTGGCAAGGCGCAAAGGTTACAACTTCGTACAACTCCGAGATTATGCGCAAACGAGTCTTACAGTTCGCCGACAAAATCGTTCATCTGACAAACCTGCAACGCGAGCATCATCCTGTTCGGGAGTGCGTAGTGATGTTTGGTGGCGACATGGTTGAGGGCTTATTCAACTACCCGGCGCAACTCTGGCAGATTGACGCATCACTCTTTGGACAATTTACACAAGTCTCTCGGCTCTGCGTGGACTTCGTTCGGGTTATGCTCGCCAACTTTGACAAGGTAACCGTTGTAGCCGAGTGGGGTAATCACGGTCGTATCGGTGGCAAACGGGCCGAAGTTCCCAAGAGCGACAATGTGGATCGTATGGTCTATGAAATGTCTCGCCAGATACTCGCCGGCGAAAAGCGACTTACTTGGGAAGATTGCCCAGAGGACATTCAGGAGGTAAAGGTTGGTAACTATCGAGCATTACTCATGCACGGAGACGAACTCGGTCGTAGTGGATTTGCCTCACCTGCCGCTTGGATTGCAGGAGCGAACCGTTGGAAAGCTGGAGCGCACGATTACGATTTCCATGACATTTACCTCGGTCACTACCACCGTCACGCACAAGAGCCAATTCAAAAGAACTTCAACCTCTACTGGACAGGTTCTACCGAGAGCGACAACCGCTACGCCCGAGACTCCATGGCGGCTTCAGGAATGCCTAGCCAGCGACTCCACTTCGTTGATCCCCTCAAGGGGCGCGTGACCGCCCAGTATCAGGTCTGGCTGGATTAGAACAGGCGTTCGAATTTCAGCCCATTCACGCCCCCGTATGGGGGTGTGGGCTAAATCACAAATTTTTTTTAAGATTTGGCTGAAGTCCCTTGACTTGGGGGTATGGGCAATTTTATACTTATGCCATACCACCGAACGAGTGGGAACGAACTGGAGACAAAAATGTTTTGCACAGAATGCCAAATACGACCAAACCACGACCGCCGCAACGGTAAATTGATTGGTCTTAAGATTGTAAACGACACCGTTCTTTGCTACGCATGCGCCGCAAAGGTAGGTGCATAACATGGTCAAGTTCAACGCAGGAGACGCAGCGCCGTTTCACCCAAAAGCGGTTAATTCAGTAGAGATTGAATTCTGCTTTGTATGCGGTCGCAAACTTGGCGCAAACCCAATTTATTTTGAAGCCGTCAACGGCGGCGAATTGCGCGAACAGGATGGAACGCAAGCAATTCAAGATGGCGGCTACATGGGTTATTTTCCAGTAGGTTCTGAGTGTGCGAAAAAGTTTGCACCAAATATTGCAATTGTAAAAGCAAGCGCGTAAACAAACAAAAACCCCTAGGTGCAGGATTGCCTAGGGGTTATTTGTCATTGCGGGGGGATGCGGATACTACTCTAATTCCTCAGGATCGGGCAAACGGTCGGCATCATACAAGGCTACATTGTTTGACTGTAAGGTTGTTACCGAACTATTAAATAAAGTTATGGCGCGATTGGTTGCGTCTGTTAGCGCGTCAGGGTGAGATTCGGTCTGCTGAACTTCCACCTCTAGCTCGTAAGCTCGTATGCGCACCGAAATCATGCGCCCATTATGGCACAGAAACACACCTCACGAAATCCTTGACTTTGCCCCTTTGTAACCTTTAGCCTTGAGCCAATGCCAACTTCGGCAGATAAACAAAGGAACGGCAATGGCTTATAACCTTGATAACTACGAACCCGTAGAAGTTCGACTTGAGCGCTTTTGGGAAAAGTATCCCAACGGTCGCACTCATACTGCGGTGCTAGAAAAGACAGAGAACTCAATCTTGATGATTGGTTCTATTTACGCGGATCGTGCAGACCTCAACCCGATTGCTACCGGGATTGCAGAAGAAATCAAAGGCTCATCTCCCGTCAATCGTGATGCATGGGTAGAGAACTGCGAGACTTCAGCTTTGGGCCGCGCATTAGCCAACGGCGGGTTTGCCGCAAAAGGCAAGCGCCCATCAAAGGAAGAAATGGAAAAGGTAGCGCGCCGAGCTGAGACACCTAAAGAACCTGCATACACAGACGACCAAGTAAATCTTGCGCTTGAGGCTATCAGCCAAGTGCCTGAGATTTCTTCGGTTGCCGAGTTAAAGTTGTTTTACACAGGCGCACAAGAAGCTGGATTGCTACAGATTCCTGTTGATGGCTCAACCTTAAACAAGGTTATTTCTGCCCGCAAGAAGGAATTGGAGAGCGCCAAGTGAGCATGATGTATCCCACCGCAACCGCCAAGCGCGGAAAGCATTATTACACGATCCGTTCGATTGTCCGTTGGGTCTTTTGGGGCGCGGTTGTATTCGGCGCGATGTATGCCTATGGGCGGTACTACGCATGAGCCTGACACCACAACAAGTCGAAAAGCGTCTGTACGACCTTAGCCTTGAAATGGATGAGGCGCACAAAGCGCTAGTGGAAGCGGAGACTCAATACTCCACCGTCAAGTCTGTTTACGAAATCGCAATGGCGAAGTCTCGTATGCGCAACGCACATCCCGATATGAAAATGACGGTTGTGATGCGCGATGACGCTGCGCTTATTGAGAACGCCAGCCAGCACGAAGCCGTAGCGTATGCCGAAGCTTCTGTTA
>Ga0208257_1000307_pt1 | contig 15632 bp, 15 predicted proteins | sample CryBogCBH10Sep07_FD_184610 | JGI IMG/M metagenome (GOLD analysis project Ga0208257, IMG submission 184610) | Freshwater microbial communities from Crystal Bog, Wisconsin, USA - CBH10Sep07 (SPAdes) | ecosystem: Environmental > Aquatic > Freshwater > Lake | place: Crystal Bog, Wisconsin, USA... | reverse complement strand
CTTTAACAAATTCTGCTTCAAATTCTACCCACCAATCAAAACCTTCAAGATCGGTGTCATCCTCAAGAACATTTGAAAAAATATTATGATTTGATTTATTAGTAGAAAAATTATGATAAAATCTTATCTTTCCTGTATGCTTTGTATCAACCCATTTAGAGGATACTTCTTTCATATATCCCTTAAGGAAAGAACCTTCATCATCTACCCATTCTCTTTCTACTTCAAGGTATCGAAGTTTACCGGCTTTTGTAATTTCATATGTAGAAAGAAGATTTTCTAAATCCTTAGTTTGAAAATCAAACTCATCCCATTTAAAATCTTTAATAGCTTTAAGCTCTTTATTAAGAGGCAAAGCCTTCTTTACATAAATTGTATCAAACATACCCATTTGTTTATAATATATGATTTAACGTTAGATGCAACTATAAATTGCTAAAAACATTATTTACGTATTGTTCAAATGTTGGTATTTTACCATCAATTTGATCTTTAGCTGCATTGAGCTTCTTGGTTAAGAAAGCCTTAACTTGACCAACGGAATTAAAGCTATCTGTACGCATTTCTATGGCAATACCTCCAGCATCTCTCCATGCTTTTATATAAGGTGGAAAATCATCAATAAGAATATTTGGTTTTCCTGTCTCTTTATTAATAGCGTTTATAGTCTTATCCTTGACAAAGGACATATCATCTGGAAGTGGGTTAAGATGTTTATGTATCCAAATTCTTTTACCAGCTTCTGATGCTTGTTTATTAATACCAGCAGGGCAAGAGCAAATACTATATCCACCTGCTATCTTAACAACAGTGTCTACAATGGCTTTAGTTAGATTACCGAAAGTAGGAAGATTAGCAAAAAAACTCTCAACACCTCCTTGCTTTTCAAAAAAATCTTTAGCTTTACCCTCACGATCAATCCAAATTTCTCGAGTTTTTTTCTTTTCCTCTTCTGTAAGATCTTTATAATGCTTACCAACCATACCCATTGATACGGTATCAAAAAGATTAGCAAGTAATCCATCCATATCAAGGTACACCTTCATTACTTTCTATCCTTTCTATGTGTTCTCTTCCACCATTTACACCAACCTTCAGGTTTGATGACACCCAATACCGCTGAACACTTATTCGGCGGTCTCCACATTGTACATACATCACAGCGATGACCATTAACAGGGTGAGCTACATAACCAGCCTTTTGCTTAGAATGCCTGGATTCAGTAAGGAGTGATTCAAATATTTTTCTAAAATTCATTAGGGTTTGTTGGCTAATATTACTGTGTAACGATAGAGAAAATAACCTTTAAAGTGTCTATTAACAAAATCTTTTTTAGCGCTTACTACTAATTTATTCTCTATCTCAGCAATATGCTTTGTTTGTTTCTTAAGATGCTCTTCTGCTTGTTCTGACGTTGAATGGTACCCACTCCATTTAATAATATTACCATCGTATTTCGGTACTGAACCTTCTGGATCTGGGTGTGTATTCAAGAGTGTCATGGCGTTAATTATTTAATCCTTTTTTATAGTTTTCTAAAAATGGTGGGCAGGGAAAGATTTGCACTTTCGAAGGCATAATGCCAAAGGATTTACAGTCCTCCCCGTTTGACTACTTCGGTACCTACCCATATAAATTAACTCCAAAAGAAGTGACGATATTTAACAAGCTGTGTTAAAATTTCACTGTCTTTATCCTGAATAAATTGCTCTAGACGATCTACCTCTCCATAAAGTTCTTCATATGATTCTTTACGCTTTGACATTTTATATAATTTAACCTTACCCTTATCATCAGTTTCACAGGGTATAAACATCTCATCAATTGGTCTTAGAGGAGGAAAAGCGTTCTCCGTATCCTTTTCAAGCTGTGGGCGCTCAATAGTGATATAATCGTATGCTGATTCTAACCACTTGGCAAATTTAACAGCATGCTCACCTGTGCCTACCCAATCTGTATGTCCATGAAGATATTCGTTCTCGTAGAATCCTTTAATAAACTCAAAATTTACAATTTCAATAAGGTGAGAAACATCAGTCCAGGTTCTTGGAATTACTTTACGGTACCGTACATTCTGTGGTTTAAAAATGGGACGGATCTTATCGTAATAATAGAGATCTACCCACCGAGGAACAAAAGGAATAAGCTGCCAGATTTTTCTTACACCAAATTTATTATATAAGAAATCATTAAACTTGCCACAAAAAGACTTCTTATATCTTTCGTAATCAGCATTATCACACCGCAACACATGATTTCGTGCTTCTAATTTCTCCGGTGTCATGCTTTTATTATACAGCAATTGACACCGGAGTCAAGTATTAAGTTTAGGACATTGCTTCCTGACCAATAATATTAGCGCCAGCTGTTAAAGACTGACCAAAAGTATTAACAGCAAGGGTAAGAATATCGGGTGCATTTCCTCTAATAGTGTTATAGAGCGGGAAGAAGTTTGATAAATCCTTATCCTGAAGATTGTTACCAGGTGATACGAAGAATGAATATACAATTTCACCACCTGTAAATGATGTAGCAGACTGATCGATTTCAGCAAAGGAATTATAAGAGCTCAATGCAGCCATTGGCTTCCATTGTGGACTTGTAAGCACAATTGGATTATATGGTGTTGATACGTAGAACTGAAGTAATGCCTGGTTGGTTGTTGATAGAAGAAGATCGAGTGGTAGAATCTGACCACGATTAATAAGGCCGATCTGATAAGGCATACTCGCACCACCTGTTACAAACACTGCAGATGTTGAGGTTACTGCACCTGTGTTTTGTGTCACATTAACGGTTATACCAGAAAGTGGTGGCGGAATTAATCCATTTTGACTCTGGAATGCATATGATGAAAGACCTGCAACAACATCAACTGCGGTAATTGAATATGTATTGTTTGCATAAATGCGACCGGTAGCACCGTTTGTGTATTTAGTGCCTGTCAGTGTCGGGAAATAGATTGATAAGCCTGATAGTGGTGTAGATGTAGGCCATGTATTAGGAGCAAATGTATAGACAACCGGGCCACCGAGACCAAATGGTGTGCTTACACCGGTGATAGCGCTTGAACCCGTCCATGTTGTATTGAATCCAGTAATGGCACCTGTATTTGATACACCTGTATATGTATCAACTGTACGCTGACCCATTGTACGGTTTCTAATAGAAAGAATCGGTGTAGGTGTACTTACGCTAATAGTTTTAGGAGCCGATAGGCTATAACTGTAAGTAAAACCTCTTTGTTGATCTCTACCGCCTTCTACAATAACTGATACACCGTAATGGTTAAATATAGTAGTTGATGAGGCAGAACCACCGAGATTACGCTGTTCGTAACGTACAGGCAGGTTACCTGTTCTTGCCCACGGTACTAATAAGTTATTACCTGTTGGGTATTCGTGGAGAATAAATGCCTCCCCGTTGAGAAGAACTCCCCAACGAAGACCACCAGCTCCATACCACGCATATTCCATCCATAGCATTTGAACTTTTGTCCAATCGATTGTATTCTTTATACCGAAAGGATCAGACCAATTAGCAAAATCAATTCTTGTATCAACAGGAAGACCGCCAATATCACTTCTTACTACAACATACATACCTGCAGAATTGCCTGCATTACTTGAACCTTGTTCAAAGAAGATACCGTTTGAATCATCAAAAAAACCAACACGTTGAACTTGACCAGTAACCGGACCACCGAAATTGACATTTGTGGCCATATACATTGTTTTACCGGGCTGATAACGATGGTATGGACGGGATTGACGAACGGTAATATCACCAGGATTCAATACAATCATCTGTACACCACCGGATTGTGGAAGCTGGGTAATTGTACCAGTTCCAGTTGTATAGTTTTCCCAACGAAGAGGTTGAGGACCGTATTCAAAGTCAGCCTCATAGACGTTTTGATGTACGGATACTTTAAGTCTATTTACAACATCCTTTGTCTGCTTACTGAGTGACATCGGTGTTGAACCATCAGCTTTAATATTTGTTGAATATGTTGCTTGTGCGTAGATGGGAACACCTTGATCATTCTGAATATTAATAAACGAATTACTCCATCCCTGGATAGGGGTAGAAGGTGGAGCCTGAAAATTAGGTACCGCTGATAGTACGTCTGTTGTAATAGCCATAAATACAAACATATTTATGGCCCTATAGCATTAATTGCTATATAGCAATTAGTATTTTTTAACTAGCTTGCCTTTAATTTTTACAAAACCTTCAACTTTACCAGTAACTTTTGGAAAGTTTTCCTTGTATTTCTTTTGATCGCTTACGCGTGATTTTGATCCTTTCCCAGCCATATTAGTGTGTAGTTATAATTGCTTCGACTTTATTTACCCTCCACCGGCACTTATTGCCACGGAGATTATTTCGTGTAAGACGACCCTCGGTCGTAAGCTCTCGAAGAAGCCAACCAGCCCTCGATGCATCAACCTTGAGTTTATCACAAATATCTGCGATAGAAAACTTACCATCCATGCTGAGAATCTGTTTACGAGCTTCTTCCTTTTTATCAGCTTTCGTGGTTTTACCAGAGCCTTCAGTAACCTTGACCGGAGTAAAGTCGTAACCACGACTAGTAAACGCACAGGTATAGTCAATACCAGGACCGAAACGATTCTTTGCAAAATAGATCCGACGATGACCAGGTTCGTCTTCAGCGATTTCCACGAAGATATTCACGTCAACAGCGTATGTCAACAGATTCGTACCCTTAATGACACCACCTTTAGTGAGATGACAGATAATGAGAACGACACATTCTGTCTCCTTAGCACGGTTAATGAGAGTCTCAATAAACTCCTTCTCTTCCATATTGCTCTTATCAACAGCATGAAATGAATCAATGACAATGACGTCGACATCGTTCATAAGATTAATAATCTTCTTAGCATTTGACTCATTGCAGATACCAACCTCTTCAATACCAAGTCGCTTGCAAGCAAAGGCAACCTGATGAATAGACTCTTCAGCAGAAACAAAGCCGACCTTATGACCGTTCTTCGCCATTCCATTGAGAATCTGAAGGACCATCGTCGACTTACCGACACCTGCCTTCGATGAAATCGTAGTAATTGAACCAGGAAGCATTCCGCCACCGAACATATCGTCAACCTCGGGAATACCCGACTTGACGCGACGATTGTAGATATCAGGAATCTGAACATCTTTGACTGCTGTAAACGACGTACTCTGTAGGTTAATTTTCATACTATCAGTATATTGAAATTCAAAAAGGACTACAAGCTTATTTTCCGTTTATTTCAAGAGCTCGAAGAATCTTTCTCTCGTCCGGTGGCGATACTTCGGTAAAAATTCCAAGTGTAGAACGTACATCATACACTGTTTTTCCTTGTTTTAACAAAGTTAAAGCCTCACGGCAAATATAATGTTTGATAAACTCTTCTTTTGAACCGGCTTTCTTAGCCTTCTCTTCCAAATATTCAGAGTTAGTAGGACGTGTTTTTCCTGTAACAATGCAGGTCAAAACAGTAGGGTCATTTGAAATACTTTTCTTAAATCTAGCGTTAATTTCTGCGGCATTCATAGAGATAATAGTACGAAATTTAAAAAGGAAAGGCAATAAAATAGTTGACAAAAAAAGACCGGCTGCTAAGTAAAAACAGCCGGTCTTCTCATTGTTATACCGAATTAAGCAACGGTAATATCGTTATTGCGGATGGCGCGCGTAAAGTCACGTGCGTCGATCTGCTTGATTGTGCGCTCGAACTGATTGGTCTTCTCGAGGACCTTAGCGCGCTTGACGGTAAAGCTACCATCGCGGTTACGCTCCATCTTGACGAAGAACGTCTTCGGACGGAGATTCTTGTTTGTGTAGTCGATCATTGTTATTTCACCTCCTTTCGGTTTAGAAAATTCATATTAAGTGCTTTATTAGATGTTGCAAGAAATATTTTTAAATTACTTTTAATACACATCGCCGTTAGCAGCGATTTTTGCATCTTCATATGGAGCAACAGCGCGGCGATACATTTCAAGCTTACAGCATTCCAGAGCACCGACAATGTCGTTATAGGCTTGATAACTTTCACTTTTGTTTTCAAGATACTCAAGACATACCTTGGTCATGACAAAGTTTAAATCTCCAGGAGTTTCGATTACACCGACTCCTGTCATAAAGTTATTTCGTTTTTCTTGTGTGATGTACGGCATGACAGCATAGTAGACTTTATAATTCTATAAATCAAGCTTGAAAAATATTTTCGAATCTATAATATAAACGCACATGAAGGTGAAAAAACCCAAGAAATCTATTAAAAAGCCTGCAAAGAAGGTTAAGAAAATAGTCAAAGTTAAAGCTGCTAAATCAGTTAAGACTAATCTTGCAGAATCTGATGCTATTAAAAGCAAGATTATGACTTGTATTGTGTCCGGGCTTGAACGTCGTGTGTCAAAAGCTGGAATGGCTAAGGGTATTAAAAAGTTTGGCGGAATTATTCCCTTTATAGATCATTATATCTCTAATGAAGCAAAGAGATTACTTCGTCAGAGAGTATCTCCTGAAGAAGTTCAGAAACAGTTAAGACCTTCTGATAAAAAACCGTTTTCCATTGATCATCAAGTACTAGCTCGGCTTAAATTATTAAAGAAGCCACGACATAAAAAGATGACTATGGAGGAAGTACAGCAAATTTCAATTAAATGGGTTCCAAAGGAACCGAGAACTTACGCAAGTACTGCGGAGTATATTATCGAGAATACAAAAAACGGATCATGTATTGCTCCTCAATTATATCTTGATTCTGATCGTGTTTGCGATCAATGCAAATACACCAAACACTGCTTATCTACAGCTAAAACATTTTCCAAAAAATATAAAGGTTAATATCCTTCGTATGTTTTGGTGTATCTTATATGACGATGATCGTCTGTGGAAGATGATTTAATAATTGGTGTTGGTGATTTTTTTTGGTAGCGCATTACAAACGTTATAATAATATCACCGATTTCCATAAGAAACGCTAATAAGAAGCAAATAAGTGCAGTAATATCTCCTACAAATAGAGAACCAAACGACACTTTGATAATATTATCAGATCCAATAATCTTTGCAGGGATATATGACACGTTGAGATTAGAAGCAATTGAAGATAATAGACTATTGGCGTTTATAACAGCTATTTCAAGTTCTTTAAAATTACTTGTGTTGTTTACTTCCTTTTTACATGCAATAAGTTTATCTCCGAGTAAATTTGTAGATTCTTTAAGTGCTTGAAGTTTCTGATTGGTTTCTTGATCGATAATATCGGTTTGACGCTTAAGCTCTACTTTAGATTGTTGCATATCAATGTCGGATTGTGCTCGTAATTTACGTGCTTGAGCTTGAAGTTCTTTTGCTCGAGGTCCATCACCAGCTTTTCCACGAATTCCTTCTCGTTCATCTTGAACTTGCTGATTAACGTCTTCTATTTGCTTTTTTAAATCTGTTGATGATTGTAAAACGTTTTGTTCTGCCTGAGCTTTTTTACTTCTACCAGTGTTTTCAATTTCAAGCCCTTGATCTTGCGCAGATTTCTTACTTTGTATCTCAAATGCTGAGATAGTTTCAGATATCTGTACTTTACTGCGTTGTAGGCTATCCTGAAGACCGGTTTCTGAGTAAAAACCTGTAAAATCAAATATTGTAGGTAAGAGACTTAAAAATAAACAGAGCAGTGCTGCTTTCAACGGGAATTCCTTGCGGCCGAACAATATAATTTTAACACAATAGGGTAGACCTACGACAGCAAAACACGCTAAACCAACTAAAATCCATGGCCAGGTAATGAGAATATTATTCAACGCATGAAAAGCAAAGCAATATGCAACCAAAATAATAAACCAATAAACAATATCTATTGATATTGCTGCAATTTTACTAAATGTAGGGAAACCAAATATAGTTAAATATTCAGGTAATTTTGTATTTTCAGTAATTGGTTCTTTTATAAAAAGACTCTTTATATCCACTTGAATATTTAATCCATTGGAACTGTAAACATAAGCGATAAATAATTATCATGTCAACCCTTAATTTAACTCTTTCAGCATTGCTTATCGGTGGTGGCGGCGGAGGCGGTACAGGGTTAGGCTTCAGTGATGGTGGTGGCGGTGGCGCCGGTGATGTTGTTTTTACATCTCTCAGTATCACACAAGGTCAAAGATATAATATTGTAGTAGGAACCGGTGGAGCTGGTGGTATGAGCGGTGCTGGTTCAGTTGGTCAATCATCGGTAATACTCAATAACCAAATACCTCTTGTACAAGCCATTGGTGGCGGTGGAGGTGGTGGTTATAATGCATTAAGTGGGTCAAATGGTGGATCAGGCGGTGGCGGTGGCGCCTCTATTAGTATCATAGGAACTGGAGGGTATAGTACCGGTATTCTTGGGTTTTCAGGCGGAATAGGATTTTATAGTTCTGATGCATACGGCGGAGGCGGTGGTGGTGCAGGTCAAGCTGGATATGACGCAAGCAGTATCGCTGGTGGTGGCGGTGGTTTCGGTATTGTTAATCCTGTTGTAGGATCGACTGTTGGACAACTATCAGCTGGTCAATACTGGATTGCAGGTGGCGGTGGCGGTGGCACGAGTTTTGCCGGGGTTCAACTTACATATGGTGGTCTAGGTGGTGGTGGAAATGGTGCGCCAAATAGTCCGACTAGCGGTCTTTCAGGTACCGGTAGTGGTGGCGGTGGTGCTTATAATTCCGCCGGTGGTAGTGGTGGATCGGGTGCTGTTGTATTAGTAATAGCTACATCTCAGTATTCAGGTATCACTACAGGCTCACCGAAAGTTGCTATCGTTGGTTCTAATACAATTTTAACATATACATCTAATGGTACCTATACGGCGATATCACCACCGTTATATACATTAATACAAAATGCTAACGCCGGTACTGTATTCTTTGATCAAGGATTTGATATTAACAAAGATATTGTAGTAACATTCGATTATGCATGTTATGGTAGTGGTTATACTGGCAGTGAGGGATTTAGCGTTTTCTTTACTAGTACATTAAGTGGTCTTTCAGGTGGTGGACCAGGTCCCGGATTATGCTATGCTCCTGTACAAAATGTTAATAGTGTTATCAGTCCTGCTTTGACATCTTTTCCAGGTGTACGATATGGAGCTCTTGGTATAGGGTTTGATATTACTGGTAATTTTGGTACTAATTTTTATGGTATAGATGGTTTGTCGCAACCCGTACCGAATTCAATTACTATTCGTAATAATTTTGATAATAATTATAGCTTTTTATACAATAGTGGTAATTTATATAGCAATATATTCCCATATCCGTATAGTATCTATCAACAAATAAACGGTTCTGATACACCTGTATATAATTGCATGCGTGTTCGATTAACTGATTTCGGTCAGCGTGTAGTTATTGATATCAAACGACCTACTGATTATCTGTTTACAAATTTCGTTAGTTATGTCCTGCCAGCATCCACTTGGTGGCCGGATAGTGTTTATTGTGGCTTAGGGTTTGCTACTGGTCAAAGCATTACAAACTTTAAAATACAGAATTTGAACGTAAATGGTGTGTTTTTAAGTTCGTATAGAACCTGGGAATACACTCTTGAAGGTATACTTGATACATCAATATTTACTTCACCAACAACACCGGTTTCACAATCAGTGTTTATGCATGTAGGCGATACAATTGCAGTTTATACAGTACCAACAAGTCCTTTGACGACGATATCAAATAGTGTCGCTCTTCTTACTTTGAGTGCTGATCAACCATTATATAAACTATCATTTCCAGCCCTTATTAATGTAACGCCTGGTACTGCAGGTCTGCAATCTGGTGATGAGTATATTATTATTCAGTAACATTCTAATGGAAAATGTGTAGTTTAAAGTAAATATTAGTACAGTATGCCTACAACAGCCGCGATTTTAACTTTAAACGTACCAGCAATAACCGGTTTGATTGCCGGTGTAACAGTCAGTACTATAGTAAATCAAATTTCAACACTTGGTATTGCTCAAGGTACAAGTGCTGTTACATGTCTTACTGCAAATTCTGCAAATTGGCAAAATACATACACTACAGTTGCTGGAAATAGTGGTCACTGGTATGATGGTATAAATGGCATTAATTCCTTTTTATTGTCAACTAGTGGTAATTGGCAAAATTCATATACAACAGTCAATGCTAATAGCGGTAATTGGCAGAATGCCTATACTACACTAAAGGCAACTAGTAGTATCTATATAAGTCTTAGTTCTACTGTTACCAATAACCTATCTACATGGAATGCCGGTGCTGCTTCAACAAATACAGTTATTGCTAATAGCGGATATTGGCAGACTGCTTATGTAACTGTTAGTGCTAATCAAGGTGCATGGGGATTAAATGCACTTAGTGGTAGAGGACCATATTCTGTTATCGGTACTGGTACAATTCTTCCTATTAGTGGCTCACCGGTTGTAAGTCTCAATACTGGTAGTTATAATGTTATTACCGGTGGTTTAAGTAGTACAAATAGCGGTAATTATAATGCATTAGTAGGTGGTTATAGAAACTATATATCTGGTGGCAATTTTAATTTTATTGGAACAGGTGCATATAACCATATCGGTGGATATAGTACTACACGCGTAGTTAGTGCATGTGTTTATGATCCGACATTTGGCGCTACGCCTGTATTATCCGGTAACGGAACATGTACAAAGATTTTTGATACACAAGGCAATAATTTCTCCAGTACCTATTCCGTTGGTGATGTTGTTGGTATTGCTTATACAACAAACGCTTTAACATCATTAACTGCAAATAATACACCGTTTATTAGTGGTGTAGTACAGGCTGTAACCCCTACAAATAATACCAACATATTTGGTAGTATTGTTGTTCAGGGTATTAATGGTGCTGCGTTAGATCTAAGAAATGCAACCGGTTTGATCATGTATGATCAGAGCGCTAACTGCACGTCTTTTGGTAGTAAAATAGGTGGTGGTGTTTTCAACACTTCTTCAGGTATCTACAGTACTGTAATAGGTGGTGGTTATAATTACGCTCTAAGTGGTGCTACTGTTGGCGGTGGTTCACGAAATTGTGCTACTACCAATTCTTTCATCGGTGGTGGTTGTGGTAATTGGAACAATACACCAGGGTCAGTTATTGCTGCTGGTAGCTTCAATAAAACAGGCGGTAACGCTATTCAAACAACCACTGGTACACTTTCAACAAACGGTACATGTACGGTAATCAATCTTGTTAATAGCAGTAGAGCGAGTCTTTTTAACCTCTATGATCCAGTAACTGTTGTATCAGTAGGTACAAACGGGTTATCAGCTGGAACTATAACAACAGCAACAGTTGTAGGCTGCAATCCAAGTGCACCAAATATTATTGTAACAGGAAATTATAGTGCAGCATCATATGTTGCAACCTGGGACAGATCTGTTAATAATAGCAGTACATTTAATACAATTGGCGGTGGTGTACTAAATACGGCAACAGGTGGTTGTAGTGTAGTTGCAGGTGGTACCTTAAACACAGCAATTGGAAATAGTAGTGTTATTGCCGGTGGAGCTTGTAATAGTGCTTCAGGTATATATTCAACTATCGCCGGTGGTACGTGTATTGGTGCTAACGGTGCAGGTGCAGCAATCGGTGGCGGTTGCTTGAATCTTATTACAGGTAATTATGGTGCGATAGCTGGAGGTACTGGTAATCAGGTTATTGGAAATTGTTCAGCTATATTAGGTGGTTGTTCAAACTATACAAATTATAATAATACTTTTATCCTCGGTTCTAATATTACTGCACTACAACCAAATACTACATATGTAAACAATTTAAGTGTTGGTGGTAGTGTAACTGCAGGTGTATTTACGAATACAACTGTAGTTGGTAATATCAGTGCTACAGGTGTTATAACAGGTAGCACACTCAGTGCGACTGGTAATATTACTACTACCGGTGCAATAAGTGCCGCTGGTAATATAATTGCAACTGGCAATGTTTACGGTGGTACAGGTATTACTACTATCGCTGGTACGACATATACAATACAGTTATCAGATAGTGGTGGTATGATCGCCTCTACCAATAACGGCGCAGGATTAACAGCAACAATTGTTGGTAGTAATTATCCTGTAGGATTTAACGTCGGATTCATGCAATTAAATGGCTCACCTACAACAGGCCGTGTTGCTGTATCGGGTCAAAACGTAACAATAAATCAAGCAAGTGGGTACTTTAAGACAAGAACACAATATTCTACTGCTACATTAATGTATTTTGGTGCACCTGCAGGATGGGTTTTATTTGGTGATCTTGCGCTTTAATTTTTATTCCTATGCTTATCACTCGATCAGGCACAAATGGTTATTTAAATAGCCCACAAGCTCCTGTTAGTGCATATAATGTACAATACCTTGTAGTAGGTGGCGGCGGTGGTGGTGGATTAGACTATGGTGGTGGTGGTGGTGCTGGTGGTGTTTTAACAGGTACTACTACAGTCTATAGTGGTAATCAATATCCTGTAATTGTGGGCGCCGGAGGTAAAGGGAAATCAACTATACCACCTGTAAATATAACCAACGGTGATGATTCCTCTTTTAGTGTAACTATTAGTGCAATCGGCGGTGGTGCTGCTGATATAGGACCCGGTAGTGGTGGTAATAATGGTGGATCCGGTGGTGGTGCACATAACAACTCATTAGCCGCTGGTGGAGCAGGCATACCAGGTCAGGGATACGCCGGCGGCAGTTCAGCAACAAAAAATACAAATACAGGTGGTGGCGGAGGTGGTGCTGGCGGTGTAGGTGGTGCAGGTGGTTATAATCCTGCAGGTTCTGGTGGTATTGGTATCATTAACCCTATTGTAGGATCGACTGTTGGGCAATTATCAGCAGGTCAATACTGGGTTGCAGGTGGTGGAGGTGGTGGTGGTAGCAGTGGAAATGGCAGTAGCGGTGGAATCGGCGGTGGTGGTAACGGTGGAGGAGCATCCGGAGCACCAGGTCAGGCAAATACAGGTGGTGGTGGTGGTGCTAGTGGTACATATATTGCAGGTTATAACGGTGGTTCGGGCGTTGTTATTATAACATATAATAATCCCACGCAACGTGCTATAGGTGGAACTGTAACCAATCCGTCGTCGAATGTATGGATTCATACTTTTACTAATACGGGTTTAAGTTATTTTGTAGCGTAAACAAGCTGTTGAACAGCCATATATTTTGTTAAATATATGCAGTGAGAACATATACGATACAATTATCAAGTAATCAAAATGTTGGAATTCCTGGTCTCAATGATTCTTTAACATTTAATACAGCTCTTTCTACCTTTTCTGGCGCAGCTATTGATGGTGGTGGGTTCAATCCGACAACAAATGTATATGCAAACACTGCAAACGATGGTTCCTTTTTCCCGTGGAAGTACGTTATACAAACGTTTACTACAAATCTACAGCCAATTACCGTTAAAGGTCCTTATACTATTATCTTTTCAACATCAAGTCTTGATGCATCGCAATTTGGAATATTAAAGGTATTATATAATTTCGGTGATGGTACTAGTAGAGTTGTTAATTACCCAGCCGGTAATAGTTATAACGGTATAGCGTTAATTGAGACACCTGGTGATGTTACTGTAAGTAATGACTATTATCCGTTAAGTCTTAGTGGTACAACTTATACCCCGTCAGTAACTGTTATAAACGGTAATCTTATTAATTTTGTTTATAATTTAACAGCAACATTTTTTCCAGCTTCAATTTATGACTTAGGTGATATTCATTTACTCAATACGTTGTCAATTGGAGCTAGCTCTGGTGAACTTCTTAATATATTCGAAACTCGATCACCAAATTATATTACACACGCACTAACGTTAAGTGCATAAATATTAATAATCATGGATGTTGTTTCAGTTAATTCAACAAATTTTATTGGTCTGTCGTCTACGTACGCTTCTGATAAAACCTTGTCACTAAATCAAACAACGTTTTTAACTGAACAAGGATTCAGTTTACCGTTTACACAGGTTTATGCAGATTTAAACGATACCACAACAAACAACTATTCAAATCTGTATCTTACCCGTTATGATGCGTTGTCTTCTAACGCTTATATAGAGTCACTAGAACCACTACCATATAATGGATTTAGTACATATATTGGAACATACAATACACCCAATATTGATGAAAATACACTATTCCTTGTTACTGAAGAACCGCCTATTACGGTAAGTACAGCTAGTATTGCTCTTTCAGGTGTATATAATAATCTTGACAACAGAAGTTTTTTTGAAGTATTATTTTTAGATGATGTATTGTGTAAAGTAATACATGGTAAGAGCGGTGTTAATCGTTATCTTACAGCAGATTCAGGTAAATTGACTTTTGAGTTTGACAGTCAACAAGATGATTTGGGTAGTAATAGCTCGCAGATATTTCACTACATTTATGATTCAGCTAGCAATATTTTAGTCTTAGCTAAAAGTATACTTGATAATTCTGGTAACTATATTTGTGAATATGTAGGTTATACAGAAAGTACATATTCACCTAATAATATACCATCTGTTATAGTAAGCGGGCCTGCATTAACATTTTTTAAACCTGTACAAAATGCAAGTACACCGTATCCACCTAATGCAATACTAAGAGTAACACCGCAGTCTAGTGCTATTACTAATACACTCTTATATGATGCGTGGGTTAGTTATCAGCAAGATTTTAAAACAAATACACAAAATATTAATCCAGATAGAAGTGTAAATGCTATTAATACAAATCTACTTGTTAATACTGAATTTAATAATATCAAAAAAGATAAAGCGCTTGATATTAATATCTTATCCCTTAAGAATACAAGCACACCGGAGCATCTGCAAAGTCGCGGTAATCCTTTTCAATCAAATCGCTCCGATTATTTTAACGAAGATGATGTAAGCTCAAGAAAGTATAACAATCTTTTTACAGGATCAAGTCAAGAATACGGAAATGATAACCTAAGCTTAGGTTATGAAACATATACATCGCAATTATTACTACCCGCAGATCAGACAACATACTTTCATACACCACAAACTCTCTACCCCTATACACAAATTAATGTAGCTAATGCAGGATTTATTGAAGCTGGTGCAATTGCAGGTGATCATCCGATGAAGGCAGATAAGATTTTCAAAAAACTCGCTTCTGCTAAATACACATCACCTTTTGGTCAAGTATCTGATAAGACTTCAGGTTCATTTTTATGTAGCTGGTTATCCGGTGGTACTGATGTTAATACATTACCAGTCTGGGTTGATAGATATTATAATCCATCATCAATATCTTATATTGCAGCCTTAACAGGTGCACCAGTAATTTTTACAACAACATTCGATACGGTTGTAAGCGGAGTTAATGTTACAGTGTTTGATAAGCCATCGGATTTGGTTCTCGAACCAGGTGCTTATTATGCATACCAGCATATAGGTAACAATTACGTAAATCAATATTTGCAATCACTATCACCGTTTTTAGTTGACAATAGTTTTTCAGCTTATTTAAATTACAACTCACAAAATGTTCTTACTAACGGATTGACAGCAAGTGAGTTTGTTTTTAATGGTAGCAATTATACTA
>Ga0208257_1000303_pt1 | contig 15943 bp, 21 predicted proteins | sample CryBogCBH10Sep07_FD_184610 | JGI IMG/M metagenome (GOLD analysis project Ga0208257, IMG submission 184610) | Freshwater microbial communities from Crystal Bog, Wisconsin, USA - CBH10Sep07 (SPAdes) | ecosystem: Environmental > Aquatic > Freshwater > Lake | place: Crystal Bog, Wisconsin, USA... | reverse complement strand
ATTATATTGCATATATTTAATAAATATTTGTTTTCAATATTTTGTTTATGATCTAAAATATTAAATACTGAATGTTTTCTGTAACCTTGCTCATACCAATTTTCCCATTTTGAAAAAGAAGAATCAACATTATCATTTTCTAAAATATCTATTAAATCTTTGCTATTTTTAAAAATATTTTTATAAATAACTATTTGAGGTGCGACAATTAATTTTTCAAATTCCATTTTATCCCAATTGATGTTCTGATCTATGACCCTGGGAGCATATCCAAAAAAACATTGCTTTATTGTTGTCCCACCAAGCGTGATCCATATCTTCTTTACAGTACTTACACCCGTAAGTACCAAATATTTTTTCACAGCCTGGCTGGTCTTTACCTACAAAATTACTAAATTTACCCATAAATATCTTCTTTTAATCTTTTTACCACATCTGGATTTTCTCTAAGATAGTCTAAAGCTTTATTTCTACCTTGAAATCTTTCTTCACCTATAGTATACCATGCCCCGCCCTTTTGAATTTTACCCATCATTTCTGCTGAATCCAAAACTTCTCCTATTAAATCAATTCCAAGCGTATCCCCTTGGTAGTAAAAATCGTATTGACCTGACTGGCCCATAGGTCCAAGCTTATTGTAATCAACGATCCAGTTAACGGGTCTCCCCACTTTTTGTTCAAGTATCTTGTCACCAACTTGGATTCCAGCCTTAATAGCATTTGCTTCAGCTTCTGATGACCAAAGCTTGATAATGGTGCTGGAGAAAAACTTAACAGCCATCCCTCCAGTGGGTATATGCGATGCATGCATAGTGCCAAATTGGTTTCTCTGTTGAGAGATAAGAACGAGTAGCGTATTTTTGTTTGCGTAATTAAGCATTTTAACAGCATGTGTCATATCCTTTGCTTCTGCACCTATTTGTTTAGTATCTTCTAATTTTTTAAGATCATTACTATCTTTTTCAAAATAGATTGCTGGTAGCAGTGCTGATATGGAATCAACAACAATTATATCAACTCCCGCTTCCATAAGCTGAGTTGCAACATCAACCATGTCATTAATACTTTTTGCAGAAGAATAAATAAGGGAAGATGAATCTACTCCTAGTTCGGCTGCCCATGCTGGATCATAAGAAGACTCCGCATCAATCCAAGCACAAGTCTTTCCTTCTTTTTGAGCCATACCAATCATCTGCAAACAGAAAGAAGATTTACCAGCAGATTTATTTCCCCATATAAGAACTTGTCTACCAAACCCCAAGCCACCTTTTAAAGCTAAAGTTAAACCAATACTTGGGGTTTTCTGTCTTTCTAAACTGACATCTGTAGCAAGCTGAATCCTTTGTCTAGTTTTTGGATCTAGACTTGCTAGTATCTTATCTGCTACTAATGTCATATTTTATTCTGCTAGCTCTTCAGCTGGTACTGAAACAATGTCAACAAGATTGAATGTTACAGACTTGTCCTCAAGCTGATTTACTGCAATTGTCTTATCTGAATAGTTAGCAACTAATGTATCTAGAGGAATATTAACTTCCCCAGTCTTACTAAGAATGGCTGCTAAAATCTGTTCAACACTAATGTTGACACCATCATTTGATGGCAATGGCTGTGCTTCTACTGCATCTGCAATAGTAGATTCTACTGCTGACTGTGTTGTTTCATCTGTCATTTTATATCCTTTACGAATTTAGTACCGTCATCCAATTCTGAAATAACGGGGGAACAGAAAGATCCTGCTTTCATCTTTCCTAATGCCAATGTATAAGCTTTTGGAAAAGCTATTACACGGAACATCTCTTTTTGCCCATTGCAATATATGATATGGGCCATCATCTTTTTTTGTTTTGTTTGATAGTGGGTAAAGTCAACCACATATGAGTCTTTATTATCTGGAATCTCAAATTCCTTAGTATGTAAATAGTTAATAAAGGGATCATCTTTCTTTTCCACTACATCTACTATTGTAACATATCTATGAATTCTATTGTCGCCAACAAGGAAGAAATACATATTTCCCGTTTCAATTTGAGTATTCTCGCTATGAAAAATACCAATTGCTCCTGTGTCATCAACCAGCTCTACACGTGACCAACCCTTACCCTTTTTAATGGATTTAACCATTGCACAAAGAATAAACGTTCCTTCTTCAAGGAACTCTTCTAATGGAGTCACCTGAGATTTAATATGAGCTGTTATTCCACGAGTATCAAACTTTGGAATATTTAAATACTCATAATAATTTTCAGATTCTTTGCCAGTTCTCTGATTATCATCAAAGGTTGCTGCCCCTATAGCATTTAATGAATCTATTGCTCTTGAATTAATACCAGATTTTTTTTCCTGTGCCACTTCTAAAAGATGAGCATAAGATTTATAAGGTCTAGCATTTATAAGTTTTTTGCCAATGGTTTCAGAAATAAACTTAATATCTGACAAACCAAATCTAATTGAGTTACCTTGAATTGTAAAATCTAATCCAGATTCATTTACATGGGGTAGTAATACCTTAATTCCCAATCGCTTAGCTTCGATGAGGTATTCTGTTCTGGTATCTTTATTTCCTTCATTTTTAAGGAGCGCAAATACAAACTCAGTTGGATAGTAATGCTTAAGCCAAGCAGTCCAATAGCTGACCATAGAATAAGCAACAGCGTGAGAACGGTTAAAGGAATAACCAGCATGAGCTTCAAAATCATGCCATAGATGCTCAGCATCTTCCTTAGAAATATAACTTCTTGCCCCTTCGATGAACTTATCTTTGAATACATCAAATTCCTTTGCATCTTTCTTTTTACCAATAATCTTTCTAACTTTATCAGCTTCAGACCATGACATCCCGCCCAAGTGTACGCAAGCTTGCATAACCTGTTCCTGATAAATAATAACTCCGTATGTACGCTCTGTAAACGGCTTCATAATTGGATGTACGTAGGTTACCATCTTTTCGCCACGCTTACGTGCTAAATACTCTGCACCCACAGTATTCATAGCTCCTGGTCTAACAAGAGCGTTTGATGCAACTAGATCTTCAAATGTATCAACACCCATTTTAATTAATAGGTTTGTGTACGGTGTTGCTTCAGCTTGAAATACACCCTTTGTAAAACCACCAGTTAGATCATCAAATACAAACTTATCATCTAAGGGCAACGCATTAAGATCAATTGAAACCTTATGCCTTTCCTTAACCATGTTAACTGTATCTTGAATTACTGATAATGTTTTTAAACCAAGGACGTCAAATTTAATAAGACCAATATCTGCTGCCTGATCCATATCATAAGCAACTACTGGAACACGACCTGAAACATCTTCATCTTTGTCGCTTCTAGATTCGATTGGGGCATACTTAGAAATAGGCTCTTTAGCAACTACAACTCCAGCAGCGTGAATTCCGACTGAACGGATTCTACCACGTAGATCAGATGCAAACTTTAAAACTTCTGGATACTTTTGTTTAAACCAGTCTACATTCTTATTAGACTCAAATTCTTCAAACGTTTCTACACCTTTAAGTGCTTTGTTGATTTCTCCAAGCGGTACATCAAATACTCTTCCCGCATCTCTAACTACACCCTTATCCTTGAAATACTGATAGGTAGAGATTGAAGCGACGTTCTTAAATTTCTTTCTTAAAAATTCTTTTACTTCTCCACGACGACGATCCATAAAGTCTGTATCAATATCGGGAAAGTCATTACGTTCTGGGTTAATAAATCTAAAGAACAATAGATCATATTTAATAGGATCTACTTCTGTTATTCCTAGCAGATAACAGACTAACGATCCTGCTGCTGATCCTCGCCCTGGGCCAACCATAATTTCGTTTTCCTTAGCCCAACGTACCATGTCGCCAACAACAAGAAAATAACTACTAAACTCTTTATCTTTGATGACTTGAAGCTCTTCTTCCAGTCTCTCTTTATATTGATCATTCTCTAATCCCTTTTCTTTTAATGTGTCATTACACATTTGAATTAACTGTTTGTGTGCATCTTTTTTAGGGTTAGGTAGCAGCTGCAGGTTCTGATGAAACTCATACTCTTCTACCTTATCAGCAATTTCTTGCGTATTGCTGTATATACTTTGATCCCAGCCATCACCAAAATCAGATGAGATTTCTTTAAAACTTTGAATATAAACATTTATATCTTGGAATGAAATAGGGCGATCTGGATAAAGATGGTTTAATCTTTCAAAAATATCTTTGATCTTTTTACCAGATTCATAGTTAACACCTTCGGCAAGATTTGGCTTAGTCGAAAGGATTAACAAAACTTCTTCTAAAGCTTTTTGATCTTTTGTTGCATAGTGACAGTCACCAGTAGCAACCATCTTAATACCAAGATCCTTAGATATTAAAATTTGCCCATCATTAATTTCTTTGTCATTGTGCGATTGCATCTCTAAATAGAAATCATCGCCAAATCTATTCTTAAACCATCGAGCATACTCAAAAGCTTTATCCATATCATTGCGCTGGATAGCCTTTGCTATAAGTCCATTCATGCAGCCAGACAAAACGATAAGACCATTGCCGTACTCATCTAGTACTTCAAGGTCAATTCTAGGCTTGCGGTAATAACCTTCTGTCCAAGCAATTTCAGATAGCTTTTGTAAATTCTTTAAGCCTTCAGTATTTTTTGCAAGTAAGATAATGTGGTTAAACACCTGAGTATTATCATCACGCTTTTTAATATCACGTTTGTCAAAGCGATCTGTTGCTGATATATATGCTTCTAAACCAAGTATTGGCTTCATTCCCATCTTTTTAGCTGCAACTTGCATTTCTCTATGAGATGATAATGTTCCATGATCTGTAATAGCCATTGCTGTTTGTCCCGCATTTTTTGCAGCAGTCAATAACTCTTCAGGGGAACACAAGCCATCCATAAGTGAATAGTGCGAGTGCACATGTAAATGTGTGAAATTCACCAATACTCCGTTTAGTTTAGATTACCACTCAACAGATGTTGAAGTGGTTGATTCTTGAGACGAGTCTGATACTACGCCCATGTAAAAGTTTTCCTGATCAGCGTATGCAACTGTTCTAACAGCTGTCTTCGGCAAATCAAAAAGCTCATACTTTGAAAAATCAAGAGGCTTGACTTCTGCAGTTGGAAGTGGGATGATACTGTAATTAGTATCTGTCTTTTCTCCTGTGCGCTTTAACTTCCATACAAGGTTTGTAATGCTACCAGTCTCTGATGCATAAGATCCAATTTCTGGTGTAGCTGACTTTGCGCCAGTTCCCTGTGACAAAATAGCAACATAAGGATCTTCATTGCCATCTTCTACAAGTACGTTTACGTAGAAACGTGGACGTGCCTTCCATCCAGCCTTTGGATCACGGCGATGCTGCTCACAACCAAAGCACTGACCTTCGTCTTCAAATGTGCAAACTGCTTTGCGCTTGTAATCTCTTGGATTTGTATGTTCAATGCCTACAATACCTAAGCCTGCTTCTTTATTATAATTTGCTGAGTCAGGATCAATCTCCTGAAGAAAACGGATCTTTACTGATTGTCCGTCTTTAAGTTGTAGCCATCTTCCCTTTTGTGAATCTGAAGATGTGTGTGTTGGTTCCATTGCTTTGTTCATAGCTGCTAAGCCTGTAACAATTCCCATATATGTTCTCCTAAGTGTTTGGGGCTATAGAATGCCCTGTAGTACTATTATACCATTAATTAATATACTCAAAATGCGTTATTGCATTTTTAATACATTGTTTTATTTCTTTATCTGTGAGATCTCCCACATCTTTTGCACCATTTGGATATATGACTCCATCATCAAATGAAGCCCAAGATATACTTTTGTTAGGAAGCTTACCCACAATTTCCATTCCAAGCTTTCTTCCCGCTTCGTCAGCATCTGTTGCTATTATGATTGACGACGAATATTTATTTAAATTATGTATGTTCTGCTTAGATATACCACCGCCCAAAGTTGCTACAACATTTGGATAACCAGCCTGATGTATTCGAATAGCATCAAAAGAAGATTCACAAACAATAATTGTTGGGCTTACTTTTTTTGCCCTGTGAAGATTAAACATAGTTAAACTTCTTGGAAGATTGTCGCTGTTCTTAAAACGCTTTCCCTCTATTGACCTGCCAATGATTCCCACTGGCATACCTGTAGGACTATGAAGCGGGACAGTTACCATTCCTTGTTTTTGTGAATATCCCAAATAAAAATAATCAATAGACTCATCGTTAATGCCACGACCATTAAAGTAACTCCTAGACTCTTCATTTAAACCACTGTGCAATGCATCAAGTGTATCTTGCGGGAACTCAACAAAGTCTGGCTTTTCATCAAACAATTCTTCAAGATCTTTATCAAAAGTATCTGGACGATTCTTTTGCAGCATGCGAAGAAATCTTGCTGCTTCAAACTGCCCCATAGATCCTTTTTGAATTATAAGATCTTCTAAGCCACCCCTTACATCACAAGAAGGGTTAAAACAGATATATGCACCTGTCTCTTTACTAATAGTAAAAGATGGCGTGTGAGTGTTATTATGAAATGGACAAAAACAAAAATAATTTGTTGAGGACTGATTTTGAATCTTAATGCCAATGCCTTCAAGTATTTCTTTAATTTGTCCTGGAGCATATCTTTGCATTAACATCTTTACATTATATCAAAAATGTATATTACCTGTCTATACTTGAGTAAATTGTGGTGGCATGCTTATTGTAAATGATGGGGGCGGACTAATAACTTGTTTAGTATGTCTTTTATAAAACTGTTGTCCAGAAAACCCTTCTATTTCTTGAGCTTTCTTTTTACCAACATAAACTCCAAACATCTCTAAATTAAAACTATAAGTATTTTTTGCTTCATTATATTTAATTGAAAACTGTGGCTCTAAATCAAGAACTGGAACATAACCTCTATCACGCATATCTTGTAATAATATTCTTTCATACATTAAACGTGACTTGCCAATTGACGAGTCATCTTTGATAACCCCGCCAATTAGAAATGCTCTGATAGTTCTCTTTAACATATTAGCCTTACTGTCTATCTAATTATACTAGACAGTAATGCTATTACATAGACTTAAAGCTGAGGAATGTCCATTTCATAAATTTCTTGGACTATACCACGATTAAGATCCCAATCTAGATAAAATGCAAAATCAGTACCATGACGATTTTTTCTACTTACAATTTCCATGATATTTGTATCTGGTCGTTTGTGGATTGCCATCGCCATATCCGCATCGTATTCAATAGCCTTGGACCATGCAACTTGTGAAAGCAATGGTGGAGATTCTTGATCCGATACATCATCCATAGTAGCAGCAGTAATATCAATAATTGGAATAGCGTTTCGGACAGCAAGCAATTTAAAGTCACGAGAAATATTTCTATTTCTTTCTACTTCTGATTTAGCTCCAGATGAATCATTAAATAGTTGATGGTAATCAAGAATAACAAGGTCTGGTTTATATTGATCAATTTTAGCCTGTACTGTATTTGGAGTTACTTGACCAGCACCTTCATTTGATATAAGAATAAATCCTTGCTTATCTGTAAACTTGTCTGATGCCCATGTGTGAAAATCATCTGTATTTACCATACCCTTTTGAAAGTCTGAAGCCTTAAACAATCCCGACCCCATCATAGTATAAATACGATCTCTCATATTTTCTGGAGACATTTCAAGGGATATAATCATAGGCTTAAAACCCTGTTCCCAAGCCTTACAAGCCAAATAAGAAGACATCCAAGTTTTACCCCTACCCGCCCATCCAATCATGACTATAAGGTGCCCTGGAGCCATTCCAGTGGGGTAAGCAAGGTCAATGGCTTTAAACCCCGTCTTAATTCCTGGGCTACCGCCCATGGCAAGAGATCTTTCACGAACAGACTCAAAATGCTTTTCTGCAGTTTCAAAATCTGTAAGGTCAACATCTCGAACATTGCCCGTCATTCTTGTAAGGTTAGATATTTCGGTCTGCATCTCCATAAGAACTCTTGTTGCAGAATCAGTTTTTAAACGGGATCCATTTTTTAAAAGAAGATCTTTAATTCTACTTGTAAGAAATTCATTTTTAAGGTTATCTAAATAATATCCAGTCTCACCTTTAACTGCTTCTGGTTCAAAATCTTTAAACTTTTCTTGAAGTACACTTACATCTGGAACTGCTCTAAATTTAAGATAGTAAGATTTAAGACCTTCCCACACATCACGGTGAGAAAGAAAAATATCATCAACATTATCCGCTAAAATAGTTGCTATATCTTTATTCTTACATACAGCTGATAATACCGCTGCCTCACTATTCATTAGATTCCGTCTCTACTAAAATTCTTGTCTGCTCCATAAGCATTCTTCTACGCTCTTTATCTGCTTCAGATTTTACCATAACGTCATCTATTCTGTCAAAGTTGTACAGAAACCAGTTTAAAGGATGACCTGGTTTATTGCACTTAAAATAATACTCTATCAATTGCTTTGCACGATCAAAGCCAACAGTATCAATAACATCTTGCATAGCCCACTTTTCTCTATACCGATTTACAACTGGTTGTCTAGAGTAATGTGTTTTGTACAGGGCAATGTACAGAGATACGAGTGCGTATGCCTGCTGAGCATCTTGCTTTGCCATTATTTCTTACCTTTAATCTCAGATTCTATTTGATTAACTTTTTCAATTAATTGATTTTCAACAAACTTATAAACACGATCTGTTGCAGTGGTGGTGTTTTCACCTTCTCGAACCCAGTCTTCAATACCTAGACCAACCTTAACGCTTTCAAAATTTCCAAGATTGCGTGTAAAGTGTAGTTCTACTTTAATCTTCGTCTGATCCATCTTGTTCATCTTCCTTCTTTAAAGGTGGGAAGCCAAAGCCAGTCTTAAACTTCTTAGTATTTTTATCTGCTAAGTGCTGGTATAGCAACATCATTCTGTCTGATATTGCAATTATAGCATCCAGCTCTTCCTTTTGTAAAGCCAATTCCATAGCATGTTCTAATACAGTTAAAGACATATCTAACGCATGCTTAGCTTCTTTACTTAGTTTATTATCTACCACTCTGGCTGTTTCCAAACTGGGACAAATGCCCCATCGTTGTCCTTTACGTATAAGACGGTCTCATTACGCAGTAAGGCTTCTAATTCTACCTTACTTGGAATATTACTTGCAGTTACATTACCGTCATTTCTAGGTCTACCTATATGAACGGTTTTAAAAAATTCTCTAATGTTTCTTATATCTTCATCTGTAAAATAATATCTGCTCAGTTTAGTTTTATCATCTAATGCATGAGCTTGCTGTGGCTTGGGAATGTCCCCAGATCTTAAATGTCTTTTAATTGTATCAACGTGCCTATTAATTATTTTTCCTACTTCAGAAATGGAATAAGCGTGTTTTTTATTTTTCTGCACATCTGTGTAGTTATAAGCCACACGCTTACTCTTAACAAAGTCCCATGCAATCACTGTGTCTTCAGTACGATTTATCTGAAGTGCTTTATGAAGTGAATCATTTAGGTAGAAATACAATAATCGGCGTTGAGCCTTTTTTCTTGTTTGCTTAACCATTTACCGAACGCATTTCCATCTTTCTTGACAAACCATCTTTTTCCGCACATAGAACAAAATAACTCTACTCTAAGGTGCTGAGAAAACACACGATCTATAAAAACTCTGCCTTGACATTTCTTGCACCACATATTAAGTTTTGCTTCTAATTACTTAGCAGCTTTCAACTTATCTGTGACTGCATCTGTAGCCTGCTGGGCAACGATACCAAATGCTGGATCCTTCTTGTTAACAAAACGCAAGATTACTGGAACCAGTGAACCCCAAAGAGCGTTTGCTACAAGTGCGATCTGAGCACCCTTAAAATTAACAATCGAAACATGGCTTGTGCTTGAAACGATTGTTGCTGCTGCGATAACCTGACCTAGCAAGTTACGAGCATACGATGCGATTAATGCTTGATTAATCTTCATATTTATGCCTCCTTTAGACACTAAATAATTTCCCGTCAACATAACATGTATAGTCTGGGGAAATTTCCACTATCTGTACGTGAGGATGAATACCATTCTCAATGTGTGCGATAGCGAAACCTTTTTGCCAGTCATGGTGTTGAGTGTACTTCATTCCTGAAGACTTCTCGTCACACATATGACCGATCTCATAGCCACGTAAACTTCTTCCACCTGTTGCTATCGGCAACTCATAAGTTGCAAAGTGTGAAGCAATTCTGTGGGAATGGCCTCTAATTAAAGATACCTGTAAATCAAGTACATCTTTTCTTACAGCACCTGAATCTGCAATTGATAAACCATGATGTACATGGATGTCACCAAAGCGATGTCTTGGCAATTCATTGTAATATATATAATCATACCCCAAAGAATCTAAAGACCATAATGATTCTGGTGTAATATCTGCCAAATATTCTGGCATCTTTTTATCTAAATAATCAAAGATTCTAATATCGTGATTTCCCAATGCTGAAAAAAGCTGGGCATTTGGAAGCATCTCTCTAGTCTTTGCATAAAAATCTCTAGCACCTTTAGCTTCGTGACGCATCATGGGAACAATTAAATCCTTGCTATCATTTTTGTGAAGCTGTAAAAATTCTGCTGATCTACCTTCTGTATACTTGCTATAACAAGCTTGATCATCGGTATCCCCCAAATAATCAACTACGTCTGGTTTAAACCACTTCATGACTTTAAACCAAAGCTCAATAGCTTTATCGTCTTGATATGGGAATTGCTGATCGGATGATAACATCCATTTTAAATCGTTAGCCAATTAATAACCTTTCAAGTTAAAAACTAATATACAGTGCTTTATTTTATTAAGCAATTATTTACTTGTAAGTTGTGTTAAGCTATCGCTATAATCTTGCAAAGTTTTTTCTTTTTCATCTTTTTCATTAATAAACATTGTTAATTCTGCCCTTAACATAGCAATCTGCACTTCATAATTAGAAGTTATTTCGCCTATACGTTGTTGTAGGGCGGTAATAATTAATTCCGCTTTTTCCATTTTTACCTGTTCTATTAGTTAGTTGTAGTAGGTTGTAGCTTTGCTACTTCAGCATTTAAAACCTGAAGCTGGTTATCATAATCTTTAATTTGATTATTTAAATTAGTTAATAAAGAGGCGTCTGGGCTAGATTTTGTATTTTCCTCTAGTATGCTAAGCTGTGCGTTATATTTATTATATTCCACATTTTTAATGTGACTATTAATAATATTAATTTTTTCATCATTTGTAATATCAGTCATTATTGCCTCCTATATAAATTATACCATTTAAAAACATGATTGCAAATATGCAACTAATATTACTATTGTACCATTGTACCAGGATTTTTAGGTTCTTCCGCCACAGCATCCCATTTCCCAACAGGACAAGATGCCCAAGGAATGTGAGATTTTACCTTCATGAAACAACCACACTTTTTGCATTGTTTTGTAAACTTAATAAGATGTTCACAACCCATGCAAGCATCAATTCTTTCTTTACGTACAGATTCTGTTACTTTTGGCATGTTGGGATCTAAAATATCCCAAGGACGTGCTACACGTTTTTGATCTTCTGGAAGTTCATCCCAAGGTTTACCAGTCAACTTCTTCTCCTGTCGGTATAAATTGCGATCCGTCAAATTTAAATCCTTCATGAACTTGATCCCAAATTTCTGTAATATCCATAGCTTGAGGACTACTTAAAAGAATAGATGCAAGTCTTGGATCCCAGGCCATTTTTGACACTACCTCACCATTTAATATTAAAGCAATCCATTTCCAATTATCTGGAATACCCTCTAAAGTTTTTGACATTTTTATTACTTTCTCTAGTTGTTAAAACATTGTATCATATTTGATTTTCAATATGCAAATGATACAGCAGAATATTTTTTTCCACTAATTATTTTATTTGCTTGATGAACGTACATATAATTGGATGGAAATAAAATTAATTCTCCAGCTTTTGGTTTTATTTTAAGATTATTAAAATAAATAAATTCTATTTCTCCTCCAACATAATCATCATTTCCATAATAAACAAAAGATACATTTCTTGGATATTTGTGCGAATCATCCGTATGAGCCATAAAAAAATCACCAACATTATATTTTAATAAATACCAAGGTTCCATTGTTTTTAAATAAACCCCATAAATATTTTTGTATTCTTTTAATGCTTGAGTTGCAAAAACATTGAGATCTTTTTCTTTTTTCTTATTTCTAACAACATGCATTAAACCTTTTCTTTTTTCTTCAATTACCCTTGCTTCTTCTTCTGGCCCGCCAGTTTGTGTTGGGAACCAGCCTCCGTCATCTTCAACTTTTTTAAAAATTTCCATTGGATCTTGAAAAAAATTTGAATAAGCTATTATTCCTGGAAATATAATTCTACTTTTTATCATTTTTAACTATTTTCCAAAACTAATTGCTGCATATTTTACACCATTTGTAATAGGTAGGACTCTATGAATATGTTTTTCATCAGATGGAAATATAATTAAACTATTAGCTTTTGGCTTATAGGCAATACCGCCTAATTGATCTTTGAATTGAATTTCCCCACCTTCGTAATCATCATTTAAATAATATACAAAAGACATTATGCACGGATGACTATCGCCATTATCATTGTGCCAAGTTAATTTTTCATTTTTTAAATATTTTAATATTTCCCAAGGCTCTCTTTCTTTTATTTTAAATTTTAATTCTTTAATGTAGTCTAAAAATGCTTTAGATAATTCATCATTAATTTTGTTATTTAATTTTAACTTTGCTAACTGATATTCTTTTAAATGTATTTCAGAAATATCATTAAATAAACTAAAAACTGTGCATGACCTTAACTCTTTATTATATTCATTATTGTTAATGCTTGCTTCAACAAAATCCTTTTTGTATAAATTAAAGATGTTTTCAAGTTCTTTTAATATATTTATTTTATCTGACATCACATTATTATAAACAAATATTTTTTCCGAAAGTTTTATTTTTTCCATAAATTTATTATACTCCGATTTATTCTTTTCCAGCAACTCCAACAGCGTTGTGAGCTATCATTCCTTTAACAGCATATACATCTACCACATCCATTGTTATTGATGTTGTATTAACTTGTTCATTAATAAGTTCTTTAGATTCAAGTTTAATTATATTTAAATTATCATCCATTATATAATCGCCAACATTTACGCTTTCTACTTCAGCAAATTTCCAAATTCCATTTTGCTGTACAAGAATTACATGCTCATATGTTACTCTAACATCATTATTTATAAGGTAATAGCGGTCAAATGATCTATTTATAATATTGGTTACAAGAGCACTTGATTTGTAAGTTCCTTCTACACTATTTGCAGACCATGTATTTATGTAGTCAAGAGCAGCAGTTTCTGTATGTGGAACCGTAGGAATATCAATAGCCATAATTTCATCTCCAATATAAAGATCTTCAATATTTTGCCATGATCCGTTTGCCATTTGAATTTGAGTTCCATAAACAAAACATCCTCCGCCAGTATTAATAGTAGCAATTGTTGCAATAGTAGCAATTGTTGCAATAGTAGCAATTGTTGCAATTGTTGCAATTGTTGCAATAGTAGCAATTGTTGCAATAGTAGCAATTGTTGCAATTGTTGCAATAGTAGCAATTGTTGCAATAGTAGCAATTGTTGCAATTGTTGGTGGTACTGAAGATGCTGGATAGACACAACCATAATATGAGGCATAGTTTTGAGTTGCTGCTTGATTACAAGATGTTGTCAAATAGTTTGATGAACCAGTATTATTAACAGAAGATGAATAATAAGAACATCCTACAGGATTTGAGCTAATTGCTGCTTGTGTGCACCACCAAGGGCATACATAATTACACACTCCGCATGTAAGCGGGCTAATAACTGGTGTTCCATAAACATCATATGCACCAGTATATGAATTAAATGTTCCGTCACAATTGTATACTGGATAAGCATATGTTTGATCTGGTATTGTAGTTGAATAATATCCAGTAGTGTTCATATTTCCAGTGGAGTCGGTACATTTAGATAAACTTCCGAGAGTTCCGACTGGAACAGCTGTTGGGCCTTGAGTTAATGGGTTGTATCCGCAGGATCCGCATATTTGAGAATATACATGATCTGTTTGAGTAGTAAATGGATTTACCCATGCAGCATGTGTGCCCGTACATGCGTAATATTGTTCATATGCATAATTTTTTACGGTATAAGTATCTGTATACTGACTATTATAACCTACACATGTGCTACTTTGATAAGCACTTTGAACAGCTGCAACTGGATTAGTGACTAGTGGGTTTCCACAATAAGAGCAATCAGTTGTTGCACTAGTCACTTGATATGTTGTTGATGGATTAATATAATTTTGAGATGGTGGATAACCTGTATTATATGGTACAGATTGACCATCTCCAGTAATAAATTGTAGTGTTCCTGTTGTTGTATATGTGTAATAAGTTTTTTTATAACCACTTGTCCAGCCGCCTGTGCTGTCAACCGTTCCCGTAGTACATATTGGACCAATTGTACCTGAAGATACTACCGTTGGCGTTCCATTGGTAATACTTGTAGCGTGACCTGAACCTGGCGATTGACTTGTAGATCCACCGCACCCATTAACAGTAGGATAAGTTTGATTAATACCGACGTTACATACCCAACTAGATCCTGGTGATTGTGTTGCCTGACTATAAAAACATGCAAAATTTGGATATGCAATATCTGCAGCAGTGCAATAGTAAGATGATGTATAAGAACCTTGAGTAAATGTTGTTGGTTCTTCTGGACATCCAGCGTAGGCTGGGTAATCTGTTGTAGAACATAAAGTTTGAGTACTTAAGTTTGTAGGGCTTGCTATTTGAAAAAATTTTGAATATGTACACCTAACTCCGTTAGAGGCAGAGGCTGCATGTGTACAATACCATGTAGCATTTCCATATGCTGGGGTAGGTGAACTGCTACCACCGCATCCATTATTTGCTGGATAAATTTGCACACCACATTGAGGGTATGCTCCAAATACTGATGGATCTGTATTTTGATAGGGAGTTGTATATGTGCATGCAAAAGTTGAAGGGTTGTAGGTAGTACAATCCCAATATTGAAGTGCATATGAACTTGTATCTCCACCTGATGGATTAGCAAGTGGGTAAACGCAAGTTGACGTTGATGGGTAACTGTTTAATTGACAAAAAGTTGAATAACCAGTTCCATTTCCAGTAGTATTGCTGGATGTGTGCGTCCAACCACAACCAGCTGGGTATCCAACATATGCTGGTGTTGAAGTTACACAATACCAAGTTCCACCAGTAACTGTTACTATGTTAGAATAATAACTCCAGTAACCTTTTTGATTTGGCCCGCTCCATCCTCTAACCCAGTAATTATTATTTCCTGAATCTGGATTATAATCTATATTATTTAATAAAAGTGTATCTGGACCAGAGCTATTTATTTTATAATATGAAAAACTTGCATCTGATCCGTAACTAGATGCGGTTAATACAATATTTCCAGTTGTAGTATCTAATATTCCAGAAAGTGTGGGTGTATTTGGTCCTGTAAAGGTAGTTTCTGTTGATTCAGATATACCATAATCATAAGAATTTGTTGCATATACAACAAATCTAAATTTATTTACATTATCAGGAGATATAGTTTCGTCATTTAATATAATATAAGTTACAGTATTACTTGAACCCTTTGATGGATTTGATATAGTGTAATCACCAGTTTTTCCATTAGCTAAAGTGTTTGTTGCTAAAGAATACCAATTGTTATTTAATAAATATTGAAAACTGTAGGTTAATGTAACTGGAGATGCGTTGGTCCAATGATAATTTGTGCCAGTTAATTTAAGTAAATAATCAGATGTGATTGATTGAGAGATGGTAGCTGGATAATCTGGAA
>Ga0208257_1000301_pt1 | contig 15977 bp, 17 predicted proteins | sample CryBogCBH10Sep07_FD_184610 | JGI IMG/M metagenome (GOLD analysis project Ga0208257, IMG submission 184610) | Freshwater microbial communities from Crystal Bog, Wisconsin, USA - CBH10Sep07 (SPAdes) | ecosystem: Environmental > Aquatic > Freshwater > Lake | place: Crystal Bog, Wisconsin, USA... | reverse complement strand
GACTTATCCCGGATGACTTGAATTTGCTGGCCGGTCTTAATGTCCGTCTTGAAGATTTGCGGGTTTTCACCCTCTCTCCAATAAAAAATATGGTCTTGATCTGATACGTTCGCGATGAACAGATTCATGTTTGCTTCCCTTATTAAGTGATGGGGCCAGTTGCCCGGCCCCGATCAAATGGTCTTACTGGTAGATCATCGAAAGGATGACAACACCCTGAGAGCGAATACCCCAACCCGGCGTTGCTTTCAATTCAGAAACAACGTCAAGTGCGCCTCCGGCAATCGGAGTCGGGATTTCTTTCGGTACTGACAGGTCAGTAACCATCAGCGTAGTGGCTTCGAAGCCCGGCTGAAGTTTCGCGAATTCGTTGGTGTTCGGGTTCGAACCAACAAACGGAACCTTAATTTCCGGGATAACGATCAGGACTGCATCGGAGCCGCCCTGACCCTGACCGATCAGCGTGTCATCAAAGCCCCATTCGAGGGTATCGCCACTCCAACCGATGACCGTTTCAAGGGTCTGGGAGGTAGAGGCTGAACCCGCGCCGTGACGCTGATACTGCGTAAGCTGAACGATGCTGTATTCCCATTGGCCGATAACGCGCTGTGGGGCCACGATAACCACGCGAGCCGCCTGACCAAGCTGGTTCATGCGGGTCTTCATCAGCACGATCTGCTGTGCGAGATACTGCGCCATCTGGCCGTTGTCATAGGTCACAACGGTGTCGTTGCCGAAGGTATCAGGAGGCAGAGTCGAAGTGACTGCGCCGGGGGTATTTAACAGACCTTCGCCGGGGTTTGCCGGGTTGAATCCGTACAGGAGACCTTGACGAAGGCCCTGATAAATACCCTGCCGCATGGCAAGCCGCTGTGCTTCGGGGAGTGAATAACCCCATGCCCCTGCAAATGCGGTATCCCAATGGTCGTAGATCGCCCGAGCGCGGAGCAGATAGGTCGGTGATGAGATCATCGTGCTATCAAGCGAGCAGGACGGAAGCTGTTGAACCACGTTCTGATTCGCAATGTACTGAGACTTGACGTTCAGACGCTTAACGTAAACGGCAAGGTCAGTCGGCGCAAGGCGCGGCATGATGGTCCCGCCCGGCAGAGCGAGGAACGCACCGGAGGGCTGCTGATACTGGATCAGGATTTCTGGAAACGTAAAGTTGGGGTTAATCTGCTCCCAACCGTTGTTGATGTTCGCCATGTTCTAAGCCTCTTAGATTAGGATAACCGCCGCGTTGCCGGAGTTGTTCCAGCTTGCGTTCCCGGTGGTTGAGTTATAAACAATGACGGAGCTGTTGCCAGCATTTACGTCAACCAGAGTGGCTTTGAACCCGCCAAGGCCGCTATAAACCACGCCTGGAGTCGTCAGAGTCCCGGGGTTGTTCGGAGCCGCAATCGAGAAGGTGGTCGTATTGGTTACGACAACCGGACCCGATACGTTGAAGCCAATCGGAGCCGCGCCCGAGATCGTTGCATAGTTGCCGGTGGTCAGGCCATGAGCCGCCGCAGTCACAAAAGTGATGACGCCATTGGCATAGGTCGCACTGGCTACAGTTGCAATGCTTGAACCGCTGAGAGCCGCGTAAGGCACGAGGGTCTGAGAGGTCTGATCCCAAGAGAACTGCAACGGGTTGTAGCTACCGACAAGCGCAAGGACTGAACTTGAGCAAGCTACAACAACACGGTTATTGGAACCGAGTCGAACGTAGTTAAAGCCGAAGCCGCCCGCCTGAGTCGGCGCGGTGTTCTGCGGATTGGTCGGAGCCGCGTTGGAGCCGTTCTGAACCGAGAAGCCGGAAATCTGTGAAGCATTCAGGGCGCGACCAATAGTCGAACCGTTGAAACCGCCCGCTGGCTGTGCCGGAGGGGTTGCTTCATAGATGGCGATACCGCCCCACATCGGGAGCGATTCGGTCAGAGCGACATTGCCGCCTGCGATCTGGAAACGGGTTGCGGGATCGGCCTGAACGTCACCCTGAACAAAACCCTGTGACTGAACGCTAAATGAATCAGTCGCATTGGTAATGGCGTAAGGATTCCAAGTACCCATGATTAGTTGCTCCTCTTAAAGCCGCCCGTGAACTGAGCGCCGTGGCTGAATACGTCCATCCACCCATGCGGGTCAGAATTGGCCGAAGGTACGAAAATTGAACGGCCACCAATGCCCTTCTGTTCGATCATGTGAACACGACCGGGGGCGATCGGAGGGGCTTTGGCATAGCTCATGGCATCCGCGTAAATCTGATCTTCCATGATTTCGAAGAGCGCCTTGTCGGCTACCTTGGAAACATCAACCTTCTTAAAGCGGTCGGAATACTTGGACAGAGTTGACGCGATGCGCTTTCTGAAATTGAATTCACCTTCGCCGGGCAGATAGCTGACGGTGTTGGTTTCGCCCAATGCCAGAAGGACGCTATCGGCGCGTGACAGAGCGTCCGCGATGCGATTCTTGTCCTCAATGGTCGGAGCCGCCATACGCTGACGATCACGCTTGAGTTCGGCCCGGAGGGAATCAAGTTCCTTCTTCATAGCCGCCATGCTGTCAGCTTTGACGTCATCATCGTCACGCTTTTCTGAGTCCATGCGGTTAGCCGCACCGTCACAGGAGGAATCGACAACGTGTTCCGTTTCTTCGATTTCTTCCTTGACCTCTTCCTTTTCCACAGGATCGAGTTCATCGTCTTTTATTTCGACTTCCTCTCCCTTTTTGCCGCCCATTTCGTCAAGGCGGTTATGCACCTCGTCGAACTTTGCGTCAATGCGTGATGAATGCTCATCGAGCATTTTGCTAATGGCTTCGCGCAAGCCTTCGCCCTTCTCTTCTTCCATAGTTTTGTCCTCGTGAGTTATGGAATCCAAACGAACCCCGTCGGGTTTACCTTTATCCCATACCCCGTTTTGGCAAATGGCGATATGGTCTACATAGACGGGTTTGCCTTCGATGAGGATGTTACCCATCTTCACCGCGCTTTTGGAAACGGAAACGGCAGGGGAAGTGCTTAATTGCGACTCCTTCATCAGTTTCGCGGCTTCACCGTCATATATTCTAGCAATGGTCCAGACTTCATCACCCTTGACATAGGGGAGAACACTGGTCCCGATGATTTGATTTTGAAACGAATCAGTATCCAGTAGCTTATCGCTCGGATGCTCCCAGACTACAGGGAGGCCCTGACTACGCTCTAGGAATTCTGGGGTCAGATAGTCGACCGGGGATTTGAATCCTATCTCTCCGGTTGCCCTTTCGGCGTACCCGGTTCCGGTGACTCTGATATCGAACAGGTGAATCTGCCCGTATTGCTGTGGGCTCGGAAGCGCACCATCACGGATGGCTTGCATGACCTGAAGTTCGGTGATCTCCGGCAGTACACCTTCGGAGGGCTGTCCATCATCGTCATTGCGATGGGCCACGAACTTCTTTCCGACCTCTTCGGGGATGCCAATCGTCGAGCGACCCTCTGCTGCGGCGTACATGGCCTTGCGTTGATCCTCAGACTTAAACGGCATGAAATATGCTCCGAGAGCTATCGAAGCCCTCTTATAATCTCTTTACCCTTTTCAGTCAAACATTCTTCGGGGACTTTCTTTAGGGTGTAGACATACTGAAAATAACACCGGCAAAACGGAAGCTCTGCCGGTTGATCCTCAAGGTCCTCGATGTATTCGTGCCCGGCCTTTTTAACCAGTCCATCCCTCATGGCCTGACTATTTCGGATCAGGTAGAACTTCTGGTCGAGATGCTTATGCTTCACGCGGTAATCGTAATTGATTTCCCGCCAGTGAGAGTGCCATATCGCGCCAATCGCTCCCTCATCATAGGCCACAATCTGATTTAGATTCGCCACTAGCTTGTGGGTCTGGTCGATAGCGACCCGGCGCTCTTCAAAGGGAAGTTGCTTCAGCGGCTTAGTGATATTCCGGGCCACTTCATCCAGATTAGCGGTCTGCCTTTCCCGGACGGGCTCGACTGCCGATAGGCTACTGATCCATCCATCGAATCGACGAACCACGGTTTCGACGCTGGTTTCGCGGTTCAGTTTGATGAGCGAGAGGGAATACAAAATTCGGTTATCAAGCTCGTCCCTGAGCTTGGGCCGAATCGACGCAAGGTCGAATGAGGTAACGCCCTTGTGTTGATTCAGAATCCTTTCTTCCTCGATCTGGGATATCCAGATAGCCTTCAGTCGCTTTTCGACCTTGGCAGGGCTTGGCAGTTGCCGGAGGGCATTCCGTAACTTGCCGATGGTCATTTCCTGCGGGACACCGGCTAGGGCCTCCCGCATGAGTTTCTTGACCTCTGAATAATAACTAGCCACCGAAGCTGTTCTCGTCTTCTTCTTCTGCGGGCTCATCCAGACCCAGAGCCGATTCCATTGCGATGATGGACGTATCCAAGTCAAGATCATTCGGGAATAGATCAGCGCATTCGTTCAGGTTGCCGATGACCCAATCAATGAGCCGGGCCTTGTTTTCGGCGCGACATTCGGGGGCCAATGCCTGATAGACCGCAATGACGGATTCGTACTGATTCTTCTGATGGTCAGAGCGTTCCTTCTTGGTCGGCTCAAGGGCTTCGGGCCAGATAGCCTTGAAGGACCGACGGCACTGATGAAACCATTCGTTGTAGCTGGTCTTTGCGTATTCGGGGAATCGTTGCTGTAGGGTCAGGAAGTAATCCGGGGACCACGCAACGTACTGCACGATGTTATCCATCCAGTCGTATATGGGCTTCATTTCGAGCCGGACTGAATCGATATAGCTGTTGATGAGTTTCGCGTCCTCTTCGCCTTCTCCGAAGCCCTGCGCGAGTGAATCATTGGTCAGGAAGGATGCGGGCATATCCAGAGACAGCGCGATATTCTCAAGGATGTTCTTCCGTTGCTCGGCATAGGTCAGGTTATTCAGGTCGAGCGATTCGATGGCCTCGTCGGGCTTGACAGAGATCGTGTTGCCGGTCTGCGCTTGTTTCAGGATATTGAGCCTAAGATTCTGCGCGGATTGCATGGTTCGACTGAGGATGGAGCCCGGCTGATCGATCTTCGCCACGATCACGCCTGACTTAATCATCATCAGGTTGTCGGCAATCATCGACTGGATGAAAGACTGCAACGGGTATAAAGCACGATTGAAGCAGGACCGGCCTACATAGCCCCACGCGCTTACGGTGTAATCCAGATAGACCGGGTTTTCGTGAAGCTGAATGTGCGCCCGGCTTCGGTGATATGGAACACCGGCCACGGCGATGTGCGAATACTTCAAAAAGTCAGGGTCATTCGGGTCGAGGATGCCTACCAATGATCCAGCGGTATTCAGAGGATCAAGCGAGTTGAACTTGATCTTCCCACTCCACAGTTCCTCAGGCGTGATCTCATCCGTGGTCTTTCGGTCATCTTGCGGCATGATCGCCAAAGAGGAGATGCCATAAATCCGGGCGAGGCGTTCGCAGTCGGCAATGTAATAGTCGGACTGCATCCGATCCCATACATCGTTGTATCGCTCAATGACGCATTCCGGGGCCTCGGCTACGATAATCTCCCGGCGCTTATACATGGCCCTAGCAATCGGCGCGTCGATGATGCGCTTGCCCAGGGGGTGACTGACATAGATCAGTTTGCAGAGTTCATAGCTCGGGGTCGATCCCGGCTCAATATTCTGCGCTTGCATGATATTCCAAAGCGGTGAACCGTTCGCCAAACCGCCGTATTCAATATCGCCGTTGCTCATGTCAGTAGCCCTTGGTATCGCTTGATGATGACGCTGTATAGCACACTAGAATTTATCACATCGCCTTGCTGTCACTAAGACCCAAAACTATCGAATACGCTGCGGTATCGAGCAAATCATCTGCTCTTTTTGCTGCATCCTTATCGCCAATGCGGAATGATCCAATTTGGGCCATGAGGTGATTTCTTTCGACGCCTTTGTTTTTGGTTCGTTTGTTGTATGCGTATTCGGTGATTTTCACCGATCCTGAAGCGACATGAGGGCTAGCTGACAATGCGCGAGCGTCTTTTCCAAGCATCACCAGTTTCGATTCAATCGGTGTAGCGTTGATGTTGTTGCGTTTGCAGAATTGAAGCAAAACAGAGCCGCCCGCTGCGTCTTCAATGAAAATCCCTGCATTGTTTTGAACTCCCAAGGTGGATTGATATTCCTTGGATAGCTCTTCTAATCGAGCATGGACGCTAGGAATCCACTCTAGCATCGAGTATGCCTCGATTTGGATCAATTCCCAATCAAGCCAATAAACCTTCGGCTTTTGGTCTTCGAACATGTACCCCGGCTGTAAGGCGCAATAGAGAACCGCTGTTGAATCGTTATCGGTTCCTGTCTTAACGGCGCAATCAATGACTGCATAAACATTCCCAAAAATTCGGAACGGGCAAGGAATGGGCTTTCCATTTTCCAGAAAATCCTCAAGCCTAAAGAGAGCTGCACCAGAGAAATCAACCCATTCAGCAAGGTATTCTTGAGCGAACACCATTGGATTCGTGGTCTCGCGTAGCTTTTCTATTTCGTCTGAAGGCATGTATGGATTGTTTATGGTCGGGGCGTAATACTCCGAAAATCCATATTCTGGCAGATTGCATATGCGCCAGAAAAAATTGTCTTCATTGATGCCATCTGGCGTTGATGTGGCGATACATTCGCCTTTGAAGTCTAGCAAGGTGGGCTTAATTGCTTTTTCCCAGATGCCCATCATGGTGGATTCTTTGGCAAATGCGATCTCATCCAAAACGACCAGATGATAACGTCGAGATCGACCGGCGTATTCATTGTCAGTTGACCAGAAATCAATTCTGCCTCCGGTCGTAAGTCGAATCACGCCTTCCATCTTGCTGGCCCTCGCCACGATAGGTCGAAGGCGATCCACCATTTCCTCATATGATTCGCCAAGGATTTTGAATGATGGAGCGAAGAATCCTACAGATTGTCCTCTGATTGCCCTATCGCACATGATGGCGATAGACATGAGCGTTTTTCCCCAACCTAACGACGACCACAACGGATCGCCTTGAACCTCCCCGGCATTTGATATGCCGCTATCTGGTCTGCATGAAGGACAGGGAGATCAATCGTTATCGCTTCTTGTTGACTCTTGCGTGACATCAAATGACGGGAATCCACCCGTTATGCGTATTTCCTGAATGTTCTTGCTATCTTCTCGGGATTCCTTCTGATCTAGCCATTGTTTTCCAAGCCAAATCATCATCTGGATATTGCCCTTTTCTGCCGCTTCATATTGCCATCGTCGCAATGATTTCCTTCCGGGAGCGGACAATGCCTTTATGTAGTCTTCAACGGTTACGTCATATTCCTCTTTGATTCGTCTTTCCAGAGTGGAATATGAAACGCGCATGATATTCGCAATTTCTTGTGCTGTGCATTGTATTAGGCACATTTCTTCAATTTGAGCCCAATCCCTAGAATCGAATTCTATCCTTTCTTTCCACGGCATAATGAATCCCATTTGTCAGGCGTTGCTTCGTCTATTGAATCCCTCTGAGGCCGCATGGTAGGCAATCCCGTCCAGTGCGTAAATTCCCCCTCGGGATAATACTGCCCTATTACAGCGGTTCCGTATTTCGTCCTGAGTAATATCTTAGTCCCATTAGGTGGTGGATATTCATTCACAGGTTTCCATGTTGGTCTGTATTCGGCTGCGTGTCTCATGACTTTATCCCATTCATGGCGCGGTTTTAGTCTCCCACAGTTTGATTGTCAAGGTTCGGATTTCGTTCAGCGTGTCGGCGTCCAGTTCGTGTTCCCATCGAGCGAGCCAGTCCTGTCGATGTTGCTTCGATGGCTGGTTGACCAGAAAACGGGCTCGGCAGCAGGGGTTGTTCATCTGGTAGATGGGTTTGGATGCGGCGCAGAGGGGGCAGTCATGCGTTTTTTGATGGTTGGTCACAGTTAAGTGTTTGAAATTTATCGGAAAGTGACCAAGTGTCCAATGACTAAGGGGTGCGACTCTCTATTAGTGTTTTTTACGTGTATAGGCATCTTATATTTACCTCTTTTCTTTTATAGTTATAAATAGTAAGTCATATAGTCATATAGTCATATTGTATAGTAAATCAATGACTTAGGAGTGACCAACCCATGACCAACTCATCAAAAAGTTGGTCATTTGATCGCCTTCTTCGGTGCAAGCATCAATCGCCCCGCGCTCGTTCGCTTCTTTTTGCCGCCGTTCAATTTCCTGATGGCGTCTGCTGCCGTGTTCTGTTCTGCCTTGGTCGGACGTTCGATGCCGATGGATATGAGGATATCCGTGGCCGTGTTCCACTCCCAAAGGGTCTCTGGATCGTCCCATGCAAGGTGGCTGTTGATGCGCTCAACGATAGGATCAACGGATGTGAATTCCTCGTTGTGCTTGTTCAGAAGGTCCAGCTCATTCGGGGTCAGGAAATAAGATTCACCGGCTCTGAAGTGATGTAATACCTCTGCCCATATCTGTTGCATGTCGAGCCCATGCGTATGATTTATTTCACTGGCTTCAATCGTCCAGAATCTTCGATTGCCTGTGGGATCATTAAGAAATTGCTTTGGATTGACTGATCCGAAAAATACAGTCCTTCGAGCATAATGGGATTCCTTAACCGCAAATGCCCTTCTTAAAACATCCGATTTATTGGTGATGAATGCTTTTAGTTGCGATATGTCCGATTTCTTGAAAGTGGAATCAAGTTCTCCCAATTCCACTAGCCAGAATGAACAGGCTTGCTTAACCGAATCTTTATTATCGGGTCGCAAAAGCATCCCATCTTTCCAAAGGCCCAATTCTTCGGGAACCAACGATTTGAACCATTTGGTTTTTCCTAGATATTGATCCCCCTGAATAACAAGCATTCCGGGGGCGGCAACACCAGTTGGTGAAAATGCGGCGGCTATGGCTGAAAGCATCCATCTGTAAAGAAGGATTTCCTTCAAATCGTTGTCTTGGTAGTTGACTGGATGGATTGTGTCGTAAAGATCAGGAAGCCTCTCAACGCCATCCCAAGGCTTGGATTCAACCCATGTAGCTACAGGGTTGTAGACATTCTGATCGGCCAGATATAAGCAAAAATCTTTTATATTAGATGTGGGAAACTGAAATCGACTGCATTCAGAGACCAGCCATGCCAGTGTTGCGTTGGCTTTGTTGTCAATGGTGAACGCCTTACCGGGAATCAGGATTTCATCTTCCTTGGCAATGATGTTGTATCGGATCACAACACCTAGCCTTTGAACGATCTCCCTTAAATTTTCGATGTGATTGAGAGGTTTTCCTTTTTCCGTGATGTGATTTAAGGGTGAAAAATAATCAACCACAAGTTCTGGCGCCTCCTCCTCAACAAGTTCACCAGATGACGCCTCCTTGTGTTCCCAGAAAGGAGCCGCCTTGCAAATGTTAACCAGCGTTTCTTTTGTTCCCCCTGCTTGTATCCAGTCGGATACATCGCCTTTTTCTGGAAGATCAGGCAGATTGATGATGCGGATGGATGTGGCGTAGTTCTGTAGCTTGATTGCTACCTTTTCCGCATGGCTTCTCCCGGCCTCATCATTGTCCGGCAAGATGATGACGGTTCGATTGGTGAACCAGTGGACCAATTCGTCTTGAAAGTTTTTGGCCCCACCGCTATTGGTAGTTGCCGTCAGTCCTAGCGCGTAAAGGTTATCAACGTCCTTTTCGCCTTCCACGATCAGAATCGTGTTTTGTTGAGCCAGCATTTCTGGCAATCGATAAGGCAATGGCGTAATGCCCTTATCTTTGATGCCGGGATTGCCTAATGCGTCAAACTGCTGGAATCTGGGGTTGGATGAAAACTTCTTGACGATATAGCGGACTTCGCCATGTTCGTCCGCGTAAAAATAGGATGCAATTTCCTTTCGCGATCCTTTGATTTGCTTTGGTGGTTCTGACTTCGGCTTGATGCCTTTGTCTTCAAGCCACTTCATTGCCTTTGCTTTGGAATCTAACCCTGCTTGATCCATCACAAATTCAAGGATATTGCCGCCTTTCTGGTTTTCAAAATCAAACCAACGACCTTGCTCAAGGTCTATGGAAAGGGACTCTTTGCTTCCAAACCGTAGTTCGTTGCCGCCTTTATGTCGGCTTGTCGGTTCAATTGGGATAAGCTCCCTGATGATTTCAGGGAAAAGTGAGGTAAGGTCTGTCATAAATCCTCCTGACCGCGAAGATTCAGAGCCTGTTCACGCTGAATGATGAGTCGAGTCAAATTGACCACATCAGAGGCAGTGAAATTCTGTACCTTGTTTGTCAGGAGTATTTTTTTGGCGAATGCCACGGTGTCATTGACGTCAATCAATGCACGATGAAAATGGATGGGCGCAGATGGGTCTCTGCCTAATCTGCTGATTGCATCTTCAAAATCATTCATTTTTAGTACCTACTAAATAACCAACTAACGAAAAACAATTATCGTATCAACCTCAACGCATCGTCAACGCTCCAAGCAATCCCGGCAGAACCCCCGTTGGCATTGACTTGCGCTATGAAGTTTTCCTGTTCGCGAGTGACCCTGCCGCCCTTGGCTTTGACTTCACAGGCGATGAACCGGCCTTCATGCAATCCGATAATATCGCTTGATCCCTTGCACAGCCCGACATGAAGTCGCCGGGGATTCTTGAGAAGCACATCGCCATTTGCCAATTGAACGGGTTCACCGACCCATGCAAGGCCGGTGTTTTGCCGCCAGACAGTTGCGCCTGATGCGGAAAGGGCTAGGAGGATGCGGTTTTGTAGGTCGTGTTCGTTCATACCCCGCACATCCCTTCGCATTCGTTGCCAAACCCCTCCCACATATCCGGTTGTTTTTCGATGATGCTGAAATCGACTTGATCCAACGGTTTGCATGATCGGTGCATAAATTGCTGATCCTTCATTTCGGATGCCCTGTTTCTAATCAACCGATCAATCTCTATTGTTTCCAACCATTCTTCAGGCGAATCTCGTTTAATCTCAACCCACTGCTTGTTTGAGTGATAGGGGCAACCAAGGCAGGATGACTTTGGCGGCATCGGATAGCCGTTCTTATCCATCCACTCCAAACAATGCCATCGCGTCATGTTGAGTTCGATCAAAGGCCACCGATTTTTAATCCATTTGTCCTGTGACGGTTTTATGCGAATAGATTCATCAAGGCTGATACCAATCCACGTTGTCACCGATCCTTCTGGTATGCGCTTTCGTGGTTCATATCCAAGCAATTCACGAGTTTTTTTCCTGATCGGCGTGAGTTTGTATTCAGCAGTGCATTGGCGTTGCCCCATGCCCCCCCCTGACATGAAAAATGGAACCGCAGCAAACCGTCCATCGCCTTTAATCGCATTCAAGAGACCGTCTTTGTGCATTACTCGATAAATCGGAAACGGCAACTGGGTTTCAAGCCAATCCAGATATTCCATGACCTTGCGCGGTTCCCAACCCGTATCCGCAAAAATCGCGGCATCAGGCATTGGGCCTATTTCGCCCTTGGCCGCCATCAATGCAAGCGTACTGGATTGAACGCCAGCGCCTAAACTTAGAATGTTCACAAATACCCCCTAGCCGCACTAAAATCAGGTTTCGCCCCGGTCCTTGCGGCATAAACGTGCGCCGCCCATCCCGCAGGGTCTTTTAATCCTCGCCGCTTGCCGAGTTCCACCAAGTCTCTAAGCGTTCTTGCGCCTCCTTGCTCCTTTCGCTGTGTTCGACGGATGGACTCAATATCCAGCTGTTCAAGATATCCTTCATTGACTTCAATGATTCTTGGTTTTCCTTGGATGGGTTCGCCGCATGACGGGCATTCGGTCGGACCGGGATTGAAGATGGCATAGCATTTCTCGCATTGTTTAATTTTCATTTCATCCGGGTCGGCTTTTTTTCGCTTTCCCCGATTCGGATCGCCTTCAAGCGACCATTGACGCTCATCGTCTGGTAGACCATGGCGGGCATAGTTCTGGACGTGATCCAGAATAATCAGATGATCCTTGCCATGCGCCTGACGAAATCCACGGCCATTGCCTTGACACCAGATGATTAGGGATGCCGTTGGCCTGAGCCATTGAACGGCTTCGATGGCGGGAACGTCTACGCCTTCAATCACCAATTCCACGTTGGTCAGGACAAGCGTTTCTCCTGATTTCACCCGCGCCAGAATTGCCTGACGTTCTGCTGATGGCGTATCCCCGTCAATATGTTCAGCGGTCACACCCGCTTGGTTGTAGGCTTCACACACATGACGGGCATGATTCAGAGTCGCGCAAAACACCACGCATCGTTTGCCATTGGCATGGCGCTTGTAATGGGCCACCGCGTCCCCGGTAATGGAGGGTTTATCCATGATGGCTTCAATTTCTTCAGCCACATAGTCCCCCATGCGCTTCTTCAAGCTGGCCGTTTCAACCGGCTTGCTGACTCCGAAAATGACATACGGACACAGATATCCGTCACGGATCAGGCTGGCAACCGTAGGGCCTTCGACCATTGCCTGAAAGATATCGGATAGCCCTTTGCCATCCGTCCGTTGTGGTGTGGCTGTTAGCCCAACAATTCTTGCGTTCGGATAAGCCTCTAATATTTTTCGATAAGTCTGTGCGGCTGATCGATGCGCCTCATCAATGACAATCAGCCCAGGTTCGGCCACACGGTTCAATCGTCGTACCAATGTTTGCACTGATGCTACCTGTACCGGCAGTTTTGTCATGGATCGCCCTGCCGCAATAACGCCATGCTCAACCTTCTGTTCCCATAATGCCCGACTGGTCTGTGCCAGTAGCGTATCCCGATGAACACAAAATATGGAGCTGATCCCGCGACTGGCCGCCGTTGCCATCATGTGAACCGTCAGCGCGGTTTTCCCGGCTCCAGTGGGTGCCACCATCAGGACGGACTGGTGGTCGCGTAGGGATTGGCGGGCCTTGGTGATGAGGTCAGTTTGGTAGGGTCGAAGCTGCATTACATAAATCCCCACTGCTCTGCCATTGCGTCTGCGATGCCTTGATAGGTCGCGGATCTTAATTTACCTCTGTCCGCTGATGGCGATAAATAATGCAGCCGTTCCCTTTGGCTTTTAGGAAATGCCATCATTTCTTGATGCACATCATTGGTTGGCAACAGGGGCCTTAGATTCTTCAGCCACAGGCAGGTCGTTTTCTGTTCGGCGTGACCAAACATATAGGGGTGAATAATCTGGTTGGGTTTGCGCCAAATTTTCGACATGATGCACACCGGATTTTCAATTGCAATCTTCGGAATGTCTGCCTTGGCCAGTTTCATAAAAAACGACACACCGGCTTGCTGTCTACCATCCAGACGTTTTTCCTTAAACCATGCGGCACCGCTGACAGCAATATCTGTGCAAGGCGGGTGTGCAATCATCAAGTCCCAAGGGTAATCCAGAACATCCCTCACATCCCCTTGGTAATGTGGTCCTGGCAATTCAGTTGGTAGCAAGTCACAACTCATCGCTTCGTGCCCCCCCCCTGATAAACGCATCCCGAACCACGCCGGAATACTCACAGGCTACTAGAACGCGCATCACTTCCCCTCCAAATACTCACTCAACACCCTGACCCGCTCATGCCCCGGATTCTGGAATGATCCTTCGCGGAACTTGTACAGGTAAGTCACCGGAATGCCGGTGCGCTTCGACACCACGTCCAAACGTCTGTCTTCCAGACGCCTTCGTATTTCATCAATAGTCAACATTTTTTATCCTCTTGGTTGAATAGTTGACAGTCTAAATCCGTTCGTTTAGATTGGCAACCACTGGCAAGCGTTGTCAGTTTAACCAACCATCAGGAGTAGATAATGATTATCGAAGACATGGAAAACGCCGCTTATCACGCGGCTGAAGGCATCAGCAATTCGGGGCTGTCCTTGATTGCTCGATCCCCGGCTCATTACAAGTTCAAGCCACCGTCTGAAGCCACCCGATCTATGGAGATGGGTACTGCGATTCACACGGCGATCTTGGAGCCTGATCGATTTGCGTCCCATTACGTTCTATTGAAGAACATCACTGATCGTCGTTCATCGGCTTACAAGGATGCTTGCAAAATCCATACGTCCGAACGTGTCCTCACTGGCACTGAAGCTGACAAAGTTCAGGGCATGGCTGAATCTATTTTGGGCAACCCCCACGCTCAGGCATTGATCGCACATTCCGAAGCCCGTAAGGAATTATCGGTATTTACCCAAGACCCGGAAACAGGTGTCACAGTGAAGTGCCGGTTTGACCTGATGACTCCGGGCAAGGCGCTTGATCTTAAAAAGACACAGGACGCCCGTCCTGAAGCATTTGCCAAGTCTGTAGCCAATTATCGCTACATGGTTCAAGCGGCTTTTTACAGCGATGTTTGGGAATGGGAAACCGGCGAAAAGCTGGATGCTTTTGGTTTCCTGTGCGTCGAGGAAGAAATGCCTCACGCATCGGCTATCTATGTTCTGGATGACGAAGCAATGGACTACGGCAGGAAGCTGTATCGGCGTGATTTAAATCGCTACGCTGAATGCGTCGAATCAGGTCACTGGCCATCTATTGATTCCGCGCCTCAAGTTCTGGCGTTGCCGCAGTGGATTTATAAGGAGGCGGTATGACTATCCAATACGAATCCGTTCAATACGAACCCGTTCAATACGAACCTCAGCCAAACGCCGTAGTCGATGCAGGGCGTGACTATCTTGTCACCATCAAAGCCATCGTTGATTCACACATCCTGCCCCCGGCAACGAACGTGGAATTAGCCGGTGCGCTAGGTGGACTGAGTAGCATCGTTGATCTGTATGAAACCTTGTATCACGATTATTGGAGGTCTCAGTATGAGCAATGCAATCGCTGAAGTCCGTTCCCAGTTGATGACGATGGGCAGTGAGTTCGGCAAGGTATTGCCCGATCACGTCACTATCGAAAAGTTCCAGCGGGTCACGCTAACCGCTTTACAGCGCAGTCCTGATCTTCTGGCGTGTGACAGGAAGTCACTGTTTGAATCCGTCATGGCTTGCGCTCAGGATGGCTTGATCCCGGATGGCCGGGAAGCCGCATTAACCAAGTTCGGTAACAAGGTGGCTTATCTTCCGATGGTGGCCGGTATCTTGAAAAAGGTACGCCAGTCCGGGGAGCTGTCAACGATCACCGCTCAGGTGGTTTATGAGGCCGACCAGTTCCGCTATTGGATTGATGACCAAGGCGAACACCTTGACCATCACCCGGAGATCATTGGCGATCCGGGGCAACCCAAAGCGGTCTACGCAATGGCGCGGACTACGGATGGTGGCGTATACATCGAAGTCCTGCGGATGGCCGATATCCAGAAAATTCGATCCGCATCAAGGGGCGGCACGATCTGGAATCAATGGCAGGATCAGATGATGAAGAAATCGGCTATCCGTCGATTAGCCAAGCGTTTGCCTATGTCTACCGATGTGGAATCCGTCATCAGTCGCGATGACCAGTTCTATCCCTATCAGGACACGCCCAAGCAAGCGACCAAGGCTGTTGAGGCCCTGACTGTCACCAAGGCCGATATTGTCGATCCCGACACGGGAGAGGTGACGGAGATTAATGTTGTAAAGACTGAAGAGACCAACGAAGGAGAATTGTTTTGAACGAATACAAGACCTGTGATTGCTGCAAGTTCTGGGATCGACTCAGCGAGGAAGAATCAGGCTGGTGCAGACGTTATGCTCCAAGGCCGAATGATGGAACCGAAGTTCAGCTTTGGCCCATCGTGAATCCGGATGACTGGTGCGGCGAATTCAATCCTATTAACCATTGAGGAAAAACATGGCTATCAAGAAAATCCGTGACGCGGTCGTTAAGACTGGCTCCTATACAGACCGCAACGGCCAGACCAAGGGCCGCTTTGAAAATGTCGGGGAGCTGATGAAATCCGACGATGGCAGCAGCTTCCTGCTCCTGAAGAAAACCTTCAACCCGGCAGGAGTTCCCGATCTGACCGGCAATGGCGGGGACCGTGTGC
>Ga0208257_1000299_pt1 | contig 16053 bp, 20 predicted proteins | sample CryBogCBH10Sep07_FD_184610 | JGI IMG/M metagenome (GOLD analysis project Ga0208257, IMG submission 184610) | Freshwater microbial communities from Crystal Bog, Wisconsin, USA - CBH10Sep07 (SPAdes) | ecosystem: Environmental > Aquatic > Freshwater > Lake | place: Crystal Bog, Wisconsin, USA... | reverse complement strand
GTTTAGTAACTGTGTTGAGTGGTAGTACGTCTGATGTAGTTCCGTATACGGTTCTGTGTGCTTCTTTGTTCCACTTGTTATAGGTAGTCCACAGGGGTCCTGTATCTACTGCGTGGATTATCTTGACGGTTTTGGACAGGCAGCCTATGTCTGTGACGGACATACCCAGTTCTAGGGTAGATTGGCACATCCCTGTGGGTAGGGTAGTCATAACGGTGTGGTCATCTGCCAGATACTTTTTAACCATGTTCTGAAAGAACCACGGGTTGTAGTCTGTGAGTTGGTTGGACATGGGTACAGAGTTGATGATGAGCACATCATATTTAGGGTGTTTGCCTTTCTCCAGTGCTGGGTAGTTAAAGAGGAAAGCATCTGGGTGTTGCATAGGGTTCATCACACCTAACTGATTACTGAGGTGGGAGAACCAGTCTAGGTGGAAGGCTACCCAGTTGCGTTTGAGGGGGGAGCGGTAGAAGTATCCGTCTGTACCTATCCAACTGTTGACTGCATCTTTGTTGTGGGTGAGGTCTTGTAGGGTGATGGGTAAGTTTTCACATAGTGGGAGGAGTTGCGGTATGTACTCTTGTTTGCAGTAGTGGATGGCTTCTGTGTTTGGGTTGAACTCACAAACCTTGCGTAAGTAGTTCAGGTGGATGAGCTGGTCACCCAGGTGATATTCACTGTATGTGCGTACTAACATTTGCTTCTCCCTAGAGTTATGGTATTATCTGATTATAGGTGGAGATGATTATATGGAGATATTAGAGATAGAAAAGGGAAGTATCCTGCCAAGCCCACGGGTGGTGTACGCATACCCGTATGAGGATATGGAGGTGGGAGATAGTTTTACTGTGCCTGTGACGGCAAGGGCGAAGGTGTTGAATGCCAATTACAGGGCGGGTAAGCGGTTGGGGTTTAAGTTTAGTAGTAAGGCAGAGGGTGAATACTTGAGGGTCTGGAGAGTCTCATAATGACAGAACTACTGTGGATGACTGAAGATGAGCTTAGAGAGCGTTGCTATATGCTTGTAGAAGCCTTGCTGACTTCAGAGAGTCACAGAGTAGAGTTAATCAACAACATGGGTAAGGTATTGGCATATGGATACAACAGAGGATATACAGATGCGGCTGTACAACTCAAGATTGAAACTAAGAGCAGAGATGAGGAAAGCCATACAGTGCATTAGTCCTGCAAGTAAACGTAAGTTGGCAAAGAAGTGGGCAGAGGTCTACTCAGAAGTCTTTTACAAAGAATTAATAAGATGCGCTAAACGCAAAGACATAGCCTTTCATTTTGCAAACTGGGAAATACAAGAACCATGATAAAAAGAAAACTAACCGCAGCAGTTGTCACTGTTACTAAAGGTAGACCTGAGCTAGACCAGTGTATAGCCTCCGTACAGGCTCAAACATACCCTGTCCAGCACTACCTACTGTACGACAACGGTATGCTCCCCAGACTCCTTTTAAAGAAGAACCAGCACGTCTGTGTCTTCCCAACCCCTATAGCCTTTCCTGACAAAGATGGTCGCAGGTGGTTGGCAGCAGTACCTCACCTGATTAACGAAGACGTTACATTCTTTTGTAATGATGATGACTGGTTTGACCACAACCACGTAGCAAGCCTGATGGAGATTATCAACAGAGATAATGACTGGGCATACTCACTGCGTAAGATACACGATAAGGACGGAGAGTTCTTGTTCAACGACAGGTGTGAAGCACTGGGTGAGTTGCACGAGGACTGGAACAACAAGGGTTGTAACTTTGTGGACTGGTGTATGTGGGGCATGAGGACAGACAAGTTAAAAGGAATATCTGCAATCCTTGGTATGCCTGGCTTTGGTTCTGACAGAGAGTTCTACAGAGTTGCTAAACAGATGTTCCCCAAGTTTGGGACGACTAAGAAACATACTTTTAATTTCAGACTGGGTGGTAACCCTGGCTCTGTTACAAAAGAGTTCTTTGAAGCAGGTCACAAGTTTATGAAAGACAAGTACGGTGAAGTAATGCCCTGGGAGGCTTGATGGATTTTGACCTAGCCAAGTTTTATAAGTTCTGTGCCGAACTAAAGATTGAGACAAAAGAAGAAGGTCTCAAGAAAATGGGTAAGCTCTTAGGGACACAGACGTATGTCATGGAAGAGATAGATAAGGGGTTAAAAGAAGATGTCCATTTCTTTGTTATTCTCAAAGGCAGGCAACTGGGAATTACCACAGTATCCCTGGCTCTTGATTTATATTGGCAGTTCACACACCCAGGATGGCAAGGGACTCTTGTTTCAGATACAGAAGAAAACAGGGATATGTTCCGAAGCACGCTGGGAATGTATATTGATGGTCTGCCCAAAGAATATAAGATTCCTTTGGTTGCCCACAATAGAAACCAGATGGTCCTCAAGAACAGGTCTCGCATCTTCTATCAAATTGCGGGAAATAAAGCTAGGTTGGGGCAGGGTAAGGCTATTACTTACCTTCATGCAACAGAGACCGCTTCCTGGGGAAATGACGAAGGTCTAGCTTCCCTGATAGCATCTCTTGCAGAAAAGAATCCTCAGCGTCTGTACATCTTTGAATCCACTGCACAAGGGTTTAATATGTTTCACGATATGTACAAGACCGCTAAGAGGGCTAGAACACAGCGTGCAATATTTTGCGGTTGGTGGCGCAACGAGTATTACTCTGTAGGACCAGATACAAAAGAGTACAAGGTTTACTGGGACGGTAAACTCAAACCCGAAGAGAAGGAATGGGTTAGAGAAATTAAAAAGATGTACGGTGTTGAGATAAACTCACGCCAGATGGCTTGGTGGAGATGGAAGATGGCAGAGGGTATCAAGGATGAAACCCTGATGTACCAAGAATTCCCACCAACTGAAGACTATGCTTTTGTGATGACAGGTACAAGTTTCTTTTCTAATAGCAGGTGTACAGATGCAGCAAAACACGCCAAAACCCTTGACTACGAATGTTACAGATACGCCTTTGGGCAACTCTTCCAAGACACAGAGTGCTTACCGTCCTCAGACCGTTTGGCAACGTTACGGGTATGGCAACAACCCGTTGATACCGCCTACTACGTTATTGGAGCAGACCCAGCTTACGGCAGCTCAGATTGGGCTGACAGATTTTGCATACAAGTCTATCGAGTCTATGCAGACGGACTTGACCAAGTTGCTGAATTCGCCACATCGGAGCTTAACACTTACCAGTTCGCTTGGGTCATTGCTCACATTGCTGGAGCATACAAAAACTCGACTCTTAACCTCGAGGTCAACGGACCAGGACAAGCAGTCATCAACGAACTCAGAAACCTCAAACGTCTAGCCTCTGCCATGCAAGGCAAGATGGCAACCGACATGATGGACGTACTCGGTAGTATGCAAAACTACATCTGGAGGCGCAACGACACAATGGGTGGACTCTCCAACTCCATAGGCTTCCTAACCACCTCATCATCTAAAGAACGTATGCTCTCCTACATGAAGGATTACTTTGAGCGAGGCATGATGGGCATCTTCAGCATGGACTTGCTAGAGGAAATGAAAGGCATCGTCCGTGAAAATGGATTTATAGGTGCACCTGGTAGAGGTAAGGATGACCGTGTGATAGCTGCTGCCTTGGCTACGATTGCATGGGCAGAACAAGTGCAGCCTAGACTTATTGGTATGCGTCTGTCCAAAGATATGTCTTTGAAACAAGACCAGTACACCCCTGAGCAAATTGCTGTGGGTAAAAATGTGAGTAACTACTTAAAGGCTATTGGAGTATACGGGGGTAAAGATGTTGCCCCTAGATAAAAAAACTCTTAAAAAAGAACTCAAACTGTTCCTTGATGACAAGGACAGGGGTATCTCTATTAAGAATTTCTGTGAGATAGCGGGTATATCTGACCGTCTGTTCATGTACATCATCAAAGAAAACAAACTACCCATGACTGAATCTGTCCAGCGTGGTCTTAACAGAGCCTATATGCACTGGAAGGAAGGGCGGTTGCGGGTAATGAAGAAACATACCAACGAGACTTATCCTGATTACAGGAAAGAACCAGTTCCTGCTGTAATGCCAATAAGTAAGTTGGTAATGACCCACACGGGGTTTAAAGTACAAAACAAGCCTCTAAATAGGCATGATTACGCAAATTTCGACAATATTTTGTTAAAAACTTGAAAAAGGGGTGATATGGCAGTGCTTAAAGACTATATGTGTACAGAACACGGTGTATTTGAATCTAGGGAGGCAAAATGCCCTATAAAGTTCTGTCAAGGTGATTTATCTGTTATTTTCTTGCAACCAGTGGGCATAAAATCCGAAAACACCAAGAAAAACGATAAAAACCTTAAACAACTGGCTTTAGAGTTTGATATGACCGATATTAAGTCTACAAAGGCTGGTGAACACCAAACTGGGTACTTAAAACGCAAAAATAAACTATCTGACAAGGCTTTTGAGGAAGCTGGAGCTGCTATGGCTCAGAATCAGAAGCGTCAAGAGGAAGAAATGATTAAGCAACGTCTGAGTGGCGTAAACTGGGGTAATGGTGGTAATATCAACCTCAAATCCGTCATGGGTGGGCAGTTTAAACCCGTTGCTGACGAAGCCGTTAGCGTTTTACCCAAAAGTGTAGGACAATTTGTACCACCCAGACCTGGTGCAGGGAGTCAGGTTGACCATGAGGGACTTAAGATTAATTCAAGTTCGGAGTAACCATGAAAATACCAAAAGGGATGCTAGATAGAGATGAGTTCTTTAATGACATCATCTATAAATGCGAAGTCTCCCTTGCCTCTCGTAAAGTAGATTACGCCTCTTTACGTAACTGGTATCTCTTTGGTAACGGACCTGATGAAGCTCCTGCACTCTACAATAAAATATTTCCGCACCTAGACCAAGTTACTTCCTTCTTGTACTCTGCTGAGACAACAAGATTTAGTATTAACCTGGGTGCGTCTGTGCCCGAAGGTGAGCACACCAAGATTCCAGTCCTCACAAAAGCTCTTAACAACGAGTGGCTAAATAGCAACGCTGACCAAGTATTTTCTACGGCTACCACTTGGGCACTTGTCTACGGCACAACTTACGTCAAGCTCATTATCAACAACGGTATCCACCCGTACATGGTTGAGCCTGGTACGGTGGGTGTACTGCGTGAGGACATCACGTACACGGATAGACAAGAAGCAATCATCCACAAGTATTACATCACCAAGTCTGAGTTGTATGCTCGTTTGTACAAGCATCCCAATAGAGACAAGATACTTCAAAAAATAAATTCTATGCCTCACGAGAGGACCGAGATAGCCAACGGTCTAGAACGCATTATTATTTCCCAGTCCAACCCAACCATCTACGGTAACGTAAACCTAGACCTTGCTGGTGGTAACCGCTATAAGGCAGAGGTTGCAGAAGACACGGTTGAGATGACTGAGTTGTGGATTTGGTGTGACGATATTGCAGACTACAGAGTAGTTACAAAGGCAGACCCAGACGTAATTATTTATGAGCGTCCAGGTGAAGAAATGTTTATCAAAGGTGAACTCCCGTTCATCCAGATATGTCCCAACCCACTGTACGACTACTACTGGGGTGGTAGTGAAGTACAACGATTAATCTACTTGCAGCAGTTGCGTAACAGGCGCATGACCGAAATCTTGGACCTGTTATCAAAGCAAGTTTCACCTCCAACCGCCCTAATAGGATTTACGGGAATCTTGGACGAAAAGAATTTCGCCTTGAACCGAGCTGGAGGTCTTTTATCTACTGATATGCCCAACGCCAAAGTAGAGAAGTTAGCACCCACTATGCCACCAGACCTCTTTACAGAGCTGCGTGAGATAGATGCCATGTTTGAAGAAGCATCAGGGGTGGGTAACGTACTACAAGGTAAAGGTGAGGCAGGTGTCAGGTCAGCAGGTCATGCCTCTCAGTTAGCCCGTCTGGGTTCGTCACGAGTAAAAAAACGGGCACTAATCATTGAGGATTCGTTAGAGAAGTTAGCAACCTTGTATTTAAAGGCTATGCAAATTTATGATGATACGCACTTCAAAGACACGCACGGTGTACCTTTCATTGCCGAACAGTTCACCAAAGAATTTACGGTTAAAGTGGACGGACACTCTAACTCACCCATCTTTACGGAAGACACAAGGACGCTTGCGTTTAACCTTCTTAAGGCTGGGGTTATTGACAAAAAATCATTACTTGATTTAATAGAGCCACCCATGAAAGAAGAGTTGATAGAACGGTTGAAGAAAATGGAGGAAAAACAAGCCTCACAACCGCCTAAACCTCCTGGTAAAGAACAAGGCAAACCTGAACTTAAGAAGGTCGGATGATGGCAACACAAAACGTAGGTGGAGCAAGAGTTAGCCCCAAGGCAGACCAGCCACGGGTGAGCACGGACACATTGCGTAAACAAACATCAGGACCAGGCTTGACACAAAGAACAACGGGTGTTAAAAACTCATCTGGCGGTAGAACGCAACGCAACTACGCCAGAACTTAATTAAGGAATGACATCATGATGCACAGATATGGTAAAAGAGGTCGCAAGACCAGACGGTAATTCTTGAAAGAGAATAGGGTATGGTTTCTCCCCTTAATGAGAAATTGTTTGTTTAAGGAGCTTCCCATGAAACGTGGTTCACGCAAACACAAGCGTAAGTAATTATGCCGACATTGGCAGTATGTCGTAAAATACTGCCACCCTATTGACAAATAGTTTGTAAGTGGTTACAAACTAGGCAAGGAGAAAATATGAGTGTCCCGTCAGATAAGTTAATGGAGTTAATGAAAGGCAGTCGTTCTGCTGGAACGCCTATGCCTGGTGCACAGGATGCGCCCCCTCCAGGTGCTAATATGTCTGATGCTGAAGTACCTCCTATGGGTTCTCCAATGTCAACTCCTGAACCTAAGATGGGTTCTAAGGAGGCTGCAAAAATTAATTTAGGTATGGCTCAAGATTTACTAGAGCAATCTTTACCTGCGTTAGGTTCTGATTCTGAAGAGGGCAAAGCAGCACTCGCAGCTATCGGTGCAATCAACAAGATTCTTGGTGCACGTAAGAACAAAACAAACGAATTACAACAGTCAGAAATTCTTCAGATGTTGCAAACACTACCGCAAGCTGGTGGTGGCACTCCAGAAGGAAAAGCTATGGCTGGTTCACCTATACCTGGTATGTCACCTCCTGGTGGTATGCCTCCTCCACCTCCAGCACCTGGCGGTGGTATGCCTCCCCCTCCTGGTGGTATGCCAGGGCTTCCCCCACCCCCAATGTAAGGAAAAATCATGGATTTATTTAAACCAAGAGGTAATTCTCAACCACGTAGACCTACAGACAACAACCAAAAGAATGGCGTTGTGATTAACACTCCACGTTATTCCCAGTTTGGCGGTTTGTCAGGTGCAACTAAAGCTGCTTTTGGCGGTATGAGAGTTGAGAAGCCAGGTGACGGTAAAAAAGTTATTTAACAACGGTAAGAGGGTAACAAAATGTCTTTAGAAAATCTTTCACTTGAAGCACGAGATGAGTTAGCTAGTCTGGCTCAAACGCTTGCTGAAAATCCAGACACTCGCAAAGACTTTTTGCGGATGACTAAAAAAATTAAGCCTGGGATGCCTATTCCTGAGCTGGACATTGAGGAATACACCAACAGAGCAATCACTGCGTCTGATGCAAGAGTACAAGCCTTAGAGTCTAAACTCAGAGAAAGAGATGCTCAGTCTGAATTAGAAAAACGCAGGAACAATCTGATTACTAATAAAAATATTAGAAAAGAAGATATTCCAGAAATTGAAAAACTTATGCTTGAAAAGCAGATTCCAAGTCACGACACTGCTGCCGAGTATTTTGAGTACATGAGACAGGCTGCAAAGCCTACTCCTACTGGGTACAACCCTTCCGCAGTTCGCCAGTTTGACCTTGGCAAATTCTGGAAAGACCCAAGAGGGGCAGCGCAGCAAGAGGCGGTGAAGGCTTTCGCAGACCTGCGTAAACCACAACGTCCTATCGGTTTGTAAAAGAGGGTAGTAAACTTGTCAGGGCAGAGATGCCCATCTTAAAGGAGCTAATATGGCTATAGGTGGTGGAATTCTGCCCCAGACGAATAGTTCGCAATTTACGGAATTAACTTACGTTACCCGTAGAGCGTTTATTCCCAAGCTGGTCGTGCAGTTATACAACAGTACGCCTTTGATGGCAGCGTTGATTGCAAACAGTCAACAAGCATCAGGTGGTGTATCTTCAGTAACCGTGCCCGTCCAAGGCGCACAGTTTGTTAACGCACAGTGGTCTGACTACTCTGGTTCGTTCGCACAACCAGCAGTCCAGCAAGGCGCATACAATGCCGAGTTCGACCTCAAGTTGATGATTTCTCCCGTGCCGTTCCTCGGTATGGAAGGTGTTGCTCAACAAGACGCTGCAATCATTCCATTGATTGAAGCACGTATGAATGACGCAACCAACGTGATGATGGATGCAATGGCAACAGCCTTGTATAACAACACCACAAACAACCAACAATTTATCGGACTCCCCGCAGCGGTGGATGACGGTACAGGTGGTGCAACATACCAGACTACTTACGGTAACATCAACCGTAGCACCTACACATGGTGGCAGTCTAAGGTTTACAACGCAGGTAACGTAAACCCAACAAGACAAAACATTCTTCAGTACATTTCTGGAACAGTTAAAAAGGGTGCAGAAATGCCTTCTTTTGGTGTTTGCGGATTTGGTACATGGACACTCTTAGCTCAAGACTTTGTTGGTCAAGAGCAATACGTTATCACTCCTGGCTCAGGCTTTGATAGTGACAACAACGGTCCTCAAGCAGCGTTCAGAGCGTTGATGGTTGCGGGCGTTCCAATTTATCCAGACCCATATTGCCCAGAAGGTACTGTGTACTTCCTGAACACAAACTACTTGAGCTTGTACATTCACGAACAAGGTTCATTTGTGTTTACAGGATTTGAGTCCACACTACCTAACTGGCAAATTGGTTACGTAGGTGCGGTTCTTATGATTGCTGAGTTGGTGTCTGTAAAGCCCAAGTCAATGTCAAAAGTTACCAACTACAACTACCTCTCACTGTAAGGAGTAATGACAAATGGCATTAGCACTCAATAAAATTATCCTTGCAAATGCAACGGCAAACACGCCTGGTGCGTATTTTACGTTTGCAAACATTTCTGCAACCACCACAGGTAACGTTATCCCAGCAGGTTTGTACTTAGTACCTCCTACTGCTAACGTGACCATCAACATGACCTCTGCAACCAACCTAACAACAGGAAACATTTCTGCTGTTGGACCTTTTCTTGGAAACAATACAGGTGGCGTGGTTGTCTCTGACGGTGTTAACGTATTTATTAACTCTTCTGGTTACAACACTACTGTTCAAGTTTTGACAGTTGAAGGTGGTCAGAACGTTAGTGGTACATATAACAACGTCTAAGGAGGACACATGGCTAATCCCGATTCAGTAGGTCAATTTAACCTAGATTCATTTGGGAATGGTCGTATTGGCTATGCTCCTCAAGCAAACTTAGCTACAACAGGGTCTGGTGTTATCACCATTCCTTTGTTGTCAGGTGGTTTGACTGTAGGTGCATCTGCTAACTCTTCTGGCTCTGTTATTCTTCGCAGAATCACTGTGAACAATCCACAGGGCAGTGTATCTTCTGCTAACGTATCTATTACAACATCCAGTGATGGCAACATCTCTAATGCAGTGGTAGCCAACGTAGTTTTGTCTAACTTGACCACTTCTGGTAAGTATCAAGATTTGACAATTGCAGGTGCATACGGAGCAAATACGGCAGTTTCAGGGGCAACAACACAAGCACTATACGTAAACATTAACACAGCTAGTGGCAACTCTAACTTGGTTAACATCGTAATTTATGGTGATGTTGTTAGTTTCTAATGGATAAGATATTTGTAACCAATCGTGGCAACATCGAATTAACCATAGGTTATGACGGTGTTGTTTATGAGTTTGTAAAGAACGTACCTGTAGAGATTCCTCTTGCTGGAGCTGTGCAGTTATTTGGTTACACGCTTAAAGACAGAGAACACATTTTGGTTCGACATGGTTGGATTCAAACTCATGCAGAACTAGAAGAAAGTTTAAAAAAGCTAGACCAGTTTGAGATAACAACTGAGAAGCCTATAAAAGACAGCTCGTTACCCTCGGCTGTAGGCGTAGTACCCTTGCGTTTTGAAAAAGGCGTGGGGGGAAAATCCTTCCAAAAGCGGGTAGCTTAACTATGGATGTTTCATGCCGACGCTCGACAACTATCTCACACAAGTTGAATATCTGCTGCATGACTCCAACAATAATTTTTGGACTCAACCTCAGTTAACGGGATACATTAACGAAGCTCGTTCACAATTAGTTAGAGATACGGGATGTTTGCGTACAGTTCAAAACACATCTACTCCCATAGCGTCTTCTAACCCTTACTTAAGCACAAACACAAATACAACACCTGCTACACCTTGGGTGGCGAGTACAGCCGTAACCGCAGGTCAGTATGTGTTTAGCAACATTTACATTTATCAGTATCAAACAAGCGGTACATCTGGCACTGCTGCACCAGCGTATCCAACAGGTACAAACATTTTTCCCCCTACCACCACATTTGCGGATGGTACGGCAACTTTGTTATATGTTCAAAATGCAGAGATTATTCCTTTTCAAGCGTTACCTAACGGGATTAATACGGTTGACATTCTCAACATTAATCTTTACTGGGGTAATAGTCGCATCCCTATGCGCTACTTGCCGTGGTCTGATTTCACTTCCCAACTCCGTTATTGGCAGAATTACATTGGCAGACCCATCTGTTTTTCCGTCTACGGTCAGCAACAAATATACATTGCCCCAGTCCCAGACCAGTCTTACTACATTGAATTAGATACTGTCATATTGCCTCAACCGCTAACAACGTTATCCCAGGTTGACACCATTCTTGACCCTTGGAGTACGGCAGTACAGTATTACGCAGCCTACAAAGCTAAGTTTTACGAGCAATCTTACGGTGAAGCCGAGATATACCAGCAACAATACAATAAAAAAGTATTGAACATTCTTAATTCTACTTACACAAGAAGAATCCCCAACCCCTACAGTAGTGGAGGTTAAGAATGGCATCAGCAGAGCAAAAGAAAAGCTATGCGGTAATTAAAAACTTTAAAGGTGTAGATACCAAGGCTAACCGCACAGCTATTGATAAGGATGAGTTTTATTGGCTAGAAAATGCAATGCCAATAGGACCAGGCAACCTTAAAATTGTTTCTGGACCTGATAATGTTAAAAATATTGGTGGAAATAACGTTGTTTTCTCCAACACTGTTGTCTCTCTAACCAACGCAAACATCAATGGTCAGTACGTTGTAGCGTCCGAGTCTAACGGAGGCATGGAAGCGTACAACCTAAGCACCAGGAGTTTAGTTACTGTTGCTACTGCGGGTACGTTATCTAGCTCTAATGTAACCACGGCTCAGTATCAAAATACAGACTTGTTTATAGGTGACCCCAACAAAGGTTTGTTTGATTGGAACGGTACAAGTTTAATTTCTGTGGGTTCTGTGAGCTTAATTGGCATTACAAATCCAGGTCAAAGTTACACGGCAGCACCAACCGTAACTATATCTGCCCCTAACAACGCCAATGGTGTGCAAGCAACGGCTGTAGCAACAATTACAACGGGTGCAGGAGGCGTACAAAGCATAGTTGTGGGTAATGTAGGCTCTGGATACACGGCAGTCCCTACAGTCACTATAGGTGCGCCCCAAGTCACAGGTGGAAACACTGCTGTTGCCTACGCCACCATACAAAGTGGTAATGTGGTTGCGGTAACCGTGACCAACCCTGGTTCTGGTTACTTAACTGCTCCTGCGGTCACAATCACAGGTGGTAATGGAGCTGGTGCAAACGCCACTGCAACGTTATCTAGCGGTATTGTTAATAGTATTACGCTTACAAATGCAGGTAGTGGGTATGCCAATGCTACTGTTACTTTCTCTGGTGGTGGTGGGTCTAATGCTGCTGCAATTGCGGAAGTAACTACATTTGCAACAGGTACAGTGTCTATTTACGTGGTAAACGGGGGTACTGGGTACGGTGCTTACGGTAATTTGGCGGTAACCATCTCTGGTGGAGGCGGTACAGGGGCAAATGCGGTGGCTGTAATTAGCGGAAATACAGTGGCAGAAGTAATTATGACCAACAGAGGAACTGGGTACACCTCTGCTCCGTCTGTTGCGGTTGTTGGTGGAACAGGTAGCGGTGCAGTTATACAAGCAGTAGTAAGTACAAACCCTATAGTAGATGTAGCAACGTTTTCAGGGCGTGTTTGGGTAGCGCAAGGGCGTACAGTTTATGCCTCTAGCTCTGTTTCTCCAACAGACTTTACTTCTGTGTCTGCTGTAGCACTGACACTTACAGATTCAACACTAGATAGCAACATTACTGCCTTGTTGTCTGCCAATAATTTCTTGTACATCTTTGGTGAAGACAGTATCAACGTATTTAGTAATTTACAGGTAACAAATACGGGTGCAACTGTATTTACTAATACTAACGTATCTGCTTCTATAGGTTCTAAACGGTTGTACGCTATATTTCCGTATTTCCGCAGTGTTCTCTTTATGAACGACTACGGTATTTATGCGCTTGTAGGCTCTACAACCACAAAAATATCAGACCCTCTAGACGGTATTTTTCCTTATATTGACTTTACAAGACCTGTAACGGGTGGACAGGTGTTAATTAATAACATTTTGTGTGCTGTATTCAATTTCTACGTCAATAGCACTTTTCCAATAGGTCCAAGTGGTTCTAGATACATCCAGTGCATATTTTTTGAGAAAAAATGGTTTGTTACTAGCCAGGGGAATGCGCTTGCGTACATAACTGCTGCGCCCCTAAACGGTAAAATTAACCTTTATGGTATAGATAATTCCAACAATTTATATCAGTTGTATTCAAATACAACCAATAGTGTTAGCAGTTACATACAGACTGCTTTACAAGATATGGGTGACCCTATACGAACTAAACAGGCGTTAAAGTTTGCTATAGAGGCTACTTTGTCGCAAGGTGGGTTGTTGAATGTAACGGTAGATTCTGAACAGGGTGCTAGTCCAGTTGTGCAATTAGCGGATACAGGCATATCTTGGATAAATAACAATAATCAGGTAATATCATGGGTAAACAACAGTAATACCGTTATACAGTGGCTATTGTCTGTGGGATATTACTTATATAAATCGGATGCCAAGCAATACGGGAAGTATTTGGGATTGACCATGACTTCCAATAGTGCTGGGTTTGTAGTAAATACGTTTGAGTTTGAACACGAATTAAGAGTGAGGTTCTAATATGTCTGGTGTACCTAATGTTTTTGGTTCTGCAACATCATCAATTCCGCTATCGCAGTTGGATGTTAATTTTAATACGCCTCTATACATAGGAAATACAAGTGTTGGTCTGGGTAATACGGTTACTTCTTTTGGTAACGTTACTCTTGTAAATGCAACCCTTACATCAGCAAATGTAAGCATTTCTGGTGGTACTGCTAACGGTGTAGTCTATATAAATAGCAGTAACGTAGCGGTGGCAAGTCCAACTGTATTTGCACTAGACACCAACGGTAATTTAGGATTAGGAGTTACTCCTAGTGCTTGGAATAGTGGAATCGGTTTTCCTGCTTTGCAATTAAAAAGTGGCGGGGCTTTTTGGAGCACAACAACTAATGGAACGGTATATTCTCAAAATGAATATTACGGAAGTGGTGGAGCTACATATATAACAACTGCTCCTGCAAGTTATTATCAACAATATAATGGAACACATATTTGGGCTGTTGCGCCATCAGGAACAGCAGGAAATGTTGTTCCATTTATAACAGCAATGACACTAGATAATAGTGGTAACTTAGGAATAGGGACTACTCCAGGCACTAAATTAGATATTGATTCAGGTGCAACATCAGGGGCAATATTAAGAATACGGAGTTCTTCTTACAACAGTTCTGGGTTAACTTTTAATATTGGTACAGATGCTTCTGTTGGACTGGGTTCTGTTGGCGCTGTTCCTTTATTTTTTAATACTAATAATACAGAACGGATGCGTATAGATAGTAGTGGTAATTTGTTGGTTGGTACTACAAGTGCATTATTTGGTAATTCTTCAAGATTAACTATTGCTCAATCTACAACTGGTGCCGCTAACATTTTTGTTAATCCACCAGCATCTTATACTGGAACATCAATTATTAGCGGTAGTGTAACGGCTGCTGGAACTGGTTGGTATCATTTTGCTGGTCAATCTGGAAATGGCTCAACAATTACTACAAATAATATTTTTATTTTTGGCAATGGAAATATTCAAAATGCCAACAATAGTTATGGCGCAATTTCCGATATATCTTTAAAAGAAAATATTGTTGATGCAACACCTAAACTTAATGATTTAATTAAAGTGCAAATTAGAAATTACAATTTAAAAAATGATGAAACAAAAACAAAACAAATTGGTGTAGTTGCCCAAGAATTAGAACAAATATTCCCATCAATGATAGAAACAGATAAAGATGGTATTAAAGGAGTTAAATATTCTGTATTTGTGCCAATATTAATTAAAGCAATCCAAGAACTATCAGCAGAAGTAACGGCTCTTAAAGCAAAGGTAGGCGCATGAACACACTCATCACAACCCTAAAATCAAAGCAGGTGCAGTGGGCACTTGTTATTGCCATACTCTCAGTATTGCAAGGTTTTGTCATGGAGCTATCCCTAACTCCTATCCATCAAATGATTGCGGGTGTGGTGATAGCGGTTGTTGTTGTGTTACTTAAGTTTACGGAGCAATAATGTCAGTATCAGCACCATTCTCTCCTTGCGGTAACACAGTAGTTATATCTGTAACTACTACTGCTACTACGCCTGTTCAAGTAGCATCTAGTACGCTTGGTGGTAATCAGTACAGAATTATTAACAGTGGTGCTGTAGTAACTTTTTTAGGTTATGGGCAAACATCTGCATTAGCATCATCTGGAGCAGTTGTACCAACAACAACGCAGTCTAATTGCATGGCTCTATTGCCTGGTACAGACGAGATAATTACGTTTGTGCCTAACGCTTACTTTTCAGCAATAACGGCATCTTCAACTGCCACTTTATACATACTTTGCGGAGATGGCGACTGATGTTAAAAACTGTAGCTGTAATCACTGGAACTGTAACCAACGGAACTGTAACGCAAGTACAGGGTAATGGTACTGTCAACGGTATTACGCTTACAGGTAACGTCACAACGTCTGGTAACCTCACACTAGGCGGTACTCTCTCTGGTGTTACTAACGCACAGTTACAAAACAGTGCTGTTACTATTGGTAATACAACAATATCTCTAGGTAGCACTGCAACAACTATAGGTAACTTGACACTTGGTAATGTCACTATTACAGGCGGAACAATTAGTGATAACACGGTCACAGCCAATTCTTTTGTTGGCACAGGAAATATATTATCAAGTTCAAATATTGGCGTATTTTCTTATGGCAATTTATCTTATTCAGACACAGGTGTTGTTGCGTCTTATGCTTCAAGTGTTAACAGTTACGTACAGATAGTTGCACAAAATCTCAGCAACGCTAATCAAGCGTCTACTGATTTTACGGTTGTTAACGATACTGGAACTGCTTACGGTGATTTTGGAATTACATCTAGCACTTATTCTGGAACAGGAAGGTTTTACAACTCTAATGTTGTTTACGCTTATTCAGGAAATGTGGATTTAATTATTGGCACTATTACTAATAATGCTGTTCACTTTGTAGGCAATAACTCAACAACAGACGCAATGACGTTAAATGGTAACAACACCATTACTATTAACGCATTAGGCGCAACATTTCCAAATAGCTATTTGTCTAATTCAACAGCTACTTTAGGAAACGCAACAATAACATTAGGCTCAACAACGTCTAGTGTTGGCAACTTAACTCTTTCTAACGTAACAATTACAAGCGGTAACGTAACA
>Ga0208257_1000295_pt1 | contig 16065 bp, 18 predicted proteins | sample CryBogCBH10Sep07_FD_184610 | JGI IMG/M metagenome (GOLD analysis project Ga0208257, IMG submission 184610) | Freshwater microbial communities from Crystal Bog, Wisconsin, USA - CBH10Sep07 (SPAdes) | ecosystem: Environmental > Aquatic > Freshwater > Lake | place: Crystal Bog, Wisconsin, USA... | reverse complement strand
TGGTCATATAAAGGAAATCGTGATTTTTCAAATGAAATTTTAAAATTATTATAAAATGGGTAAAAAATTAAAAATAATATGTGACGGTGACTCATGGGTTTTTGGTTCAGAAATAGCCGACCCTAAATTGGCAGAACAATATGGTGGACCTAATATCCATCCAGGTGCATATGATTATTTTGAAGAAAATGATGAATATCGTGTACCCAAAATATTCCCAACATTTCTGTCCGAAATTATGGATGCGGATGTTATAAATTTATCTTGGCCAGCCGACGATAATGGAACAATTTTAAACAGAACAATAACATATATTACAACAAACTATATTAATAAAGGAATACCAACTGATGATTTATTTGTAATTATCGGATGGTCATCACCTGAAAGAAATGTATTTTGGTATAGAGATGATGAAATGTCCAGAAGATTTAGATTGTGGCCACAGGTAAAACATTTTGATGCACCTGTTCAGGAAGAATTTTGGAAATTCTACGTAACTTACTTATGGAATCCCGAAGAATATATGCCAAGATATGTAATGAATGTTTTACAATTACAAAATTTTTGTGAGGTTAATAATATTAAATGGATGTGTTTTAATTCATTCTATCAAACACCTGCAATGAATGTTGAACAATGGTTTGATTTAGATGTTAAAACGGAATTATCAAATTTACAATTAGATGGTGCACACATATATAGTACAGAATTAAAAAGAAGGTTACATCACCAATATGAATATAGTTCAATTTGGGAAACCATCAATAATGTAAGATTCTATAAAAAAGATATAAAAAATAATACTTTTAAAAGTTTTATTGAAAGTAAAGAATGTTCACCTATTTACATTGGATGGCACCCATCACCTGAATCACATAAAGTTTGGGCTGAAGAGTTAGCATCCTACATAAAAGAAAATAATTTATTAAAAAATACAGAAAATGAAAAATCTAGTAATATGCGGAGATTCATTTAGTATTGGAATTGGTTGTCATGATTTAAATAATGAACCATATGGTTCTTTATTGGCTAAAAAATTAGGTATGAACTTAATTAATTTAGCTAAAGGGTCAAGTACAAATTTATCAATTTCTTTACAAGTGAAACATGCAGTGGATAATATACCTAATATTGGTTTATTAATAGTGGCTAATACTTGCTATCACAGAACTGAATGGTTTCCTGAAAATGCAAAAGAAAATAGTGATGTTAATAATTTAAATGTTAACTACCACCAATACCCGCCGTATGGTGAAGGTACATACCCATATATCTTTGACCATCCAATGATAGATGACCCAAGATATACTGGTGAAATATTAACCGAAAATTGGTACGGTATTATTGATTATGTTGAGAATATTTTAGATAAAAATAATAATGTCAATAACTCAACATATTTTAAAAAATTTAAAACTGAACGTCCAGAAAAAATGAGACTATTGAAAGACTATTATTATGAATTTTTTGATAGTAGAATACAGAGACAATATGATATGGGGGTAATTGTTAAATCTCATGCATTGTTAAAAAATAGAGATATAAATCATTTTATTTTAACTCACGACCATGAGTTCCCATTATATGTTCCGAATGAAAATTTAGTACACGTTGATTGGGGTGAATTATCATTAAAATATCCTGATGATTTAAAAACATTACATACGTCTTATTTGGGACAGATAGAAGTTTATGAATCTATAATGAAAAAATTAGAGGGTAATGGAATTATATAATAATAAAATCATAACATTTGTTTATGATTACATTTTCCCATCTTTTAATTTACCAAATGCCCTAAATCCACAAATTGGCATGATAAATTATATCATGTCCCAATACCATAATGGGATTAATTATGGGTCATATACTGAGAATGGTGGATTATTTAACACTATTACCGATAATTCATTGGGGGACACGCAAAATACATTAACAGGATTTCTACATGAAACGGATGTTTACCGTAATTCAATTTCATATGAAAATGAATCGTTATATTCGTCAATAAAAAGAAATAAGAAATTTATATACCCCATTAATCCAGCACCAAATTTTATAAATTTTTGTGGTAAAGAAAATCAATCTAGTGACGGTAATAAAATAAAAGGTGATTATTTTTGGAAATTCATATCTAAAACCGCATTAACACAAATAAAAAGAGGAAATGGTTTTATTTTTATTGATTATTCAATGGAACCTTTTATAAGTAAAGACCAACATAAAATGTTATCAGATTCATTAAGAGATTCTGAGTTAAATAAAGAATCAATTTATATTTCTGTTAACAGTTTTAATGCAAAAGAATTATATGAAAAATGGTTTGTTGAAAGAGAAAGATGTTATAATGTTATTAATACACCATTTTGTCTTGAACATGGATCCTATTATTATAACGGTCTAATAAATAGAGGAGAAAATGTTGTTTTAACTTTGGATAAATTTTTAAATACAAAAAATGAAATTAGAAAAAATCATTTTTTAATGAAAATAAAAGCACCCAAAGAACATAGAATTAAAATTATGACATTATTAATTGACGATGATTTAATTAATTTAGGTGATTGGTCGTTTACGTATAATGAAAATAATAATTTTTCAAATTCACCAATTTTTAAACATAGTATAAGAGATTTAGAATTAAAAAATATAGATAAGGTATGTAATGTTTTAGATAATGGTCCACATAATTTACAAAGTGAAAAAAATTTAAGTTTTAATAACATAAACGCTTGGACAGATAATGAATATACACCTTATATTAATTCTTATTTTGAAATTTGTTTTGAGTCATTTTTTTATTTGAACGATGGTACACTATCTTTAACTGAAAAAATATTTAAAGCCATCATAAATTTCCAACCTTTTATATTTTTAACAACAAATGGTACTTTAAAATTAATGAGAGATTTAGGATTTAAAACTTTTAATGGTTTTATTGATGAATCTTATGATTATATGATACACAATGAACAAAGATTACAAATGGCTTATCATGAAATAAAAAAATTATGTAATATGACAAAAGAAGAGATACATAATTGGTATTGGAGTATGGAAGAAATTTTAATACACAATCATAATCATTTATTAAGTATTTGTCACAATAAGATGTTAAGTGAAGATATGTTCAATAAATTTTATGAATTAACAAATCAATAATGAAGGACATATTAAAATTTTTAAATAACGACATTATTGTTAATGAAAAATATGTAAATAGTATATTGCCCACAATGGCAACAGATACTATTAATGATGAAACAATATTCTATAATATGAACGAACATGGTTATAGATCTTCTTCATTAAATGAAAAAGGAGACATTAATATTCTAACTTTAGGTTGTTCGTGGACTATGGGTATCGGAGTTAAAAATGAAGATGTATGGACATCTAAAATTAAAAATCTAATCTCCAAAGAAAAAAATTTAAATGTCAATCTTTGGAATTATGGTATGTATGGAGTTTCAGGATCTTATATTGCTAAATTATTATATAAAATATTAAACAACAATATAACACCTGATTATGTTTTGATAATGTGGCCGGGATTTTCTAGAAGAGATTATTTTAATGAAGATGGTAAATTTAAAAAAATAGGAGGTTTTAGATTAGGCACTAAAAATGACGTAGTATGGGGAAATGATATTGAAGATAAACTATTCATTGAGTTACGTAATGATAATCAAGACATTATGGAATTTTGGATGAATTATAAATTTATAGAAAACTTGATTAAATCAAAAAATATTCGTATATTTCATAGTGTTGCAGGTTACTATTATGATGTTTTTAAATCAAATGAGGATTTAATTAATAATATTATTGACAATAATATTTTTTTTAAACCTGAAAATTGTTATAAAAACGATAGTGGTGCTAGAGACAATGAACACCCAAGTAGTGATTGGCATAATACATTTGCTAAGGAATTTTTTGGGTTTATTAAAGATAAACTATGAAAACAATACACAAACCTTGGGGTAGAGAAGAATGGTTAGAATTAAACGATAGTTACTGTTATAAAAGAATTTATATCAATGCTGGATATAAAACATCATATCAATATCATAATTTTAAAAGAGAAACTAATTACATTATTTCAGGTGAGGCTGAAATATGGTTAGAAAATGATAATGGAATTGTTGAAAAGAAAATGATGAAGGCAGGTGAATTCTTTAATGTAACTCCACCAAAAAAACATAGAGTAATTGCACTTACCGATATTATACTACAAGAAGTATCAACACCCGAAGTTGATGATGTAATTCGTATTGAAGATGATACAAATAGAACCGATGGAAAAATTGAAGGTGAACATAAAAATCCTGCAGTATTAATTTTAGCTGCTGGATTAGGTTCAAGACTTAAAAATCTAACCAAAAACATCAATAAAGTTCTTTTACCAATTAATAATAAGGCGATTATATCACATATCATTGATATGTTTCCAAAAACATATGATTTTATTATTGCTATCGGGTATAAAGGAAATACAATAAAAGAATATTGTGAAATAACTCACCCTGAACATAATTTTACATTTGTTGAAATTGATAAATATGAAGGTGAGGGTACCGGACCTGGTTATAGTGCATTACTTTGTGCAAATTATTTACAAAGACCATTTTATTTTATAACTGGGGATTGTTTAATTGATTCACCACTTCCACATATCGATGGTAATTGGTTAGGAGTACAACCTACATCGTATCCTGAAAAATATTCTACAATTGAAATTGATAATCATAATAATGTATTATCACATAAAAATAAAAGTGAAGATGGTAATGATTTAGCCTTTATTGGTATGGCTGGCATATTTGATTACGAAGTATTTTGGAGAGAATTGGAAAACAATCTAATAAATGGTGAAATTGTAACAGCATTTCAAAATCCATCAGTGTATCCAACATTAAAAGTTAAAGAATTAAAATGGTTGGATACAGGTAACTTAGATGACCTTAGTAAAACAAAAGAATATTTTAATGATACTCCTTTATCTTTGAAAAAAGAAACAGATGAGATAACATATAGAGATAATAATGTGTTTTTAAAATTTACACCAAATAAAGACATATTAAAAAGAAGAATTTTTAGGTCAAAATACTTAAATAATTTAATACCAAATAATTTTGGATATAGTAATGATTTTATGTATTATGATTGGTTTGAAGGAAAAACATTATATGAGTTAGATGATTTAAAAGTGTTTTCCTCATTTTTAAATGTATTAGAAAAAAACATAACATCACAAATTGAAAGTTCTAAAACTGAAATAAATAATTTTTATTTGGTTAAAACAAAAAATAGGATGTCATTATTTTTAGAAAAATATGGTTCGGACTATACAACATTGGATCATGAAATAAATGGTATTAAAAGACCTTCCATGGATTCAATAATAGAAAATTTAAATTTAGATATATTAAACAATAATCCTTTTTATAGTCTATTTCACGGAGATTTGCAATTTGACAATATAATATATAATGGTGATGAGTTTATCTATATTGATTGGAGAGATTCATTTGGTGAAACTGTAATAGGTGGTGATATATATTATGACCTTGCAAAATTATATGGTGGTTTATTAATACCATATAACTTAATGAAAGAAGAAGAAAAAATTACGTTTAATGAAGGATTATATTCAATAACATATAATTATCCAATTTCAGATAATTTATATAAATTTAAATTAATATATGAATTATGGTTAGTAGAAAAAGGTTTTGATATTAATAAAGTTAAATTAATAACAGGTTTAATTTTCCTTAACATGTCACCTTTACACGATGGTAAATTTGGTAAAATGTTATGGTTTAAATCAATTGAAATGTTAAATGATTTATAATATGTGTAATTATAATTTAAATAAAGCTTGTGTATTACCTTTTTCATCTTTTAATTCTTACCCTATGGGTAAAGCAAGACCATGTCCTATGGCAAATTTTTTTAATGATATAGATTTAAATAAAGAAACTATTGATAATGCATTTAACTCTGCAGAATATAAAAAACTGAGAGTTGATATGATGTCAGGTAAAGAAAACGATATTTGTAGAGTTTGTTATAACATGGAAGAATGGGGATCAAAAAGTTATAGACAAATGGAAAATGAAGAATATGAAAAAGGGTATTCTATTAAAATTGAAGATTTAATAAATGGAGTTAAAGAAGATGGAGAAATGATTCCTAATTTTATCAAATTAGATATTAGACCATCAAATGTTTGCAATTTCAAATGTAGAACTTGTTCACCCGAATATTCAACTAAATGGATAGAAGAACAAAAAGGATTGGATGCTTTGTATGAAAATAAAAATATCATAAAAAATTACGATGTATTTCATACTTCATTCGGCATCTCCAAAGATAGTATAAAAAATTTAAAACATATTTATATCGCAGGTGGAGAAACCTTATATATGGAAGAGATGTATGTTTTTTTAGATGAAATTGAAAATAAATCACAAATTAATATTAATATACATACTAATTTTAGTATTTTAAAATTTAAAAAATACGATGTATTCAAATTACTTGAGAATTTTGCATCAATCACTTTTTTTATATCTATAGACGGAATAGGTGAAGTCGGGGAATATGTTAGAACTGGATTTAAATGGAATTTATTTTGTGAAAATATGGAAAAACTTATCCAATTAGAAAAAAACAATACAAAATTTAATCATTTTTTTCATTATACTAGCTCAATATTAAACGTATTTCATTTTTTTTCTTTTTATAATGAAATTATTAAAAGAAAATTTGTGAATGATGATTCACAAATAAATTATTATCCTGTTAGATGGCCCACATATTATAATAGTATCAATTTTAACATGAAGGATAAGATTTTAGATTATTACAAAAGAAATATAAATTTAATAGTTTCAGATTCTTTAAAAACACAAATACAAAATTTTATAAATTTTGTTAGTAAAGTTAATATGGATTTAGATTGGGATAATGAAGCAAATGAATCCGGCGTAGATAAGAATGCCACAAAATTATTCAAAGAGTTTATAACATTTGGTAATCAATTTAATAAAACAAAAATTCCTAATGAATTAAGTTATTTAAATGAATTTTTATGATAAATAAAGACACTACACTGTATGGTTCATTTTCTAATAATCCAGGAAATAACGGATGTCAATTTTTTAATACGGCATTTGAAAAGTTTGGTATTAATTCAATATATAAATCTTTTTATTCCGATAATATTGAAGAAACAATACAATCCGTAAAACATTTAAAATTTGGTGGATTTGCATTGAGTATGCCATTAAAAATATCAGTTTATAATTATTTAGATGAATATGACGAATCAGTAATTAATATAGGTTCATGTAACACTGTAATTATAAAAGATGGTAAATTACATGGATATAATACCGATTGGATTGGTGTTTATAAGTTTTTTGAAAATAGAAATTTAAAACATGTTAATATAATAGGTACAGGAGGTTTTGCCAAATCAATAATGTATGCATTTTCGAAATTGAATATTAATTTTTCAATTGTATCAAGAAAAGATATTCCAAATATTGATATTGTTGAAAATCAATATTTTATAAATGCCACACCTATTGAAATCATATCAACTAAAAATACAATAATAGACGGTAGACCTTTTACTGATACAGGTAAAGAAATTTTTTTATATCAAGCAAAAGAACAATTCAAATTATATACTGGAATAGATTATGAATAATCAAGTAAAATATTTTATATGTCCAATGTCAAAGAATATAGTGGATTCTGTTATTGAAATGGATACACCTATTTTAGGGTTATTACCAAGTTTAAGACAGATAGATTATAATGGTGGTTATGTCAATAATTGGAACACAGAGACTTTTTACAGGTATGTAAAGGAAAAATCGAATATTACTATACAAAGAGACCATGGTGGTATTAAACAGGGTTATAATAACGAATATGATTCATTTAAATATGATGCTGAATATACTGATATAATACATATTGATCCATGGAAGTACTATTCAAACTTTAAAAATGGACTCGAAGAAACAATTAGAAATATTAATTACATATATAATATAAATCCAAAAATAAAATATGAAGTTGGTACAGAAGAAGCAATTAGAAGATTTAGTTTGAATGAATTGGTTGAATTAATTAATGAATTAAAAATTAATCTCACATCATTACAGTTTGATAATATTCAATATATATGTATTCAATCTGGAGTTGGTTTAGATTTAATAAATAGAAAAAATACCGGAACATTTAATATTGAAAAATTAAAATCAATGATTGATGTTTGTAAAAAATTTGATAAAAAATCTAAAGAACACAATGGAGATTATTTAAATAAAGATGAAATCCAAATCAGGTTTGATAATAAATTAAATACATTAAATATTGGACCTGAAATAGCACAAATAGAAACAAAAACTTATTTAGATTTTATGAACAAGAATGAAATTGATGAATTTTACCAAATTTGTTTAAATTCTGAAAAGTGGAAAAAATGGGTTCCATTGAATTACGACATTACCAATAAAGAAAGTTTAATTATGGTTTGTGGACATTATAATTTTAACAATTTACCTAAAACAATTAATCTTAATGACATACAATATGAAGTTAAATTAAGATTAAAAAATAAACTAAAAGAATTAATAAATTATGTCTAAATTAGTTATTATTGGCGATAGTTTTGTTTTGCCGGTAAGGTATAGTAAAAATTATAACATAGATACTGATTATTGGGTTAATATTTTAACTCAATATGATACTTTTAAAGAAAAAAAATTATATGTAGATGGTAGAGGTGGAAGAGATGTTCAAACTATTATAGATAATTGGATAAAAGTTTTACCACATTTAAATGATGAAGATTTTTTAATCATAGCAATACCATTTTTTAAAAGAACTAGAATACCAATAAATGAACAACATGATACAGAACAATTAAGTGAAATTGGTATTGTGAATAGATTTATAGGTACAAGCTCTTGGGTTAATGATTCTGTGCCTGAATTTATTGATTGTGAAGTTACGTTTGAAAATTTAATTAAAAAAATGGAAACACAGGAATTAATAAATTCATGTAAGCAATCACAACAGAATTATATTGAAGTAATATCATCACTTAAAAAAGTTACTAAATCAAATAACTTTATATTTTCTTGGGACAATATAAATTATTTTAATGATGCTATCGAAGATAAAATTATATTGGAGAACAAAATAGGTAAATTTGAAACTTTAAATGATTTATGGGTGAAAACAAATGGAGAATATGGTGTTAAAAACGATTCACATTGGAGTTATGATTATAACATAAAATTTGCTAACTATATAAATAAAAAATTTAATGAAAGAAATTAAAATTTATGCATTTGATTTGGATGATACTCTATGTTATAGAGACTCTAATTTAGAACATTTAGGTCCTGAAAAATATAAACATTGCAAACCTATTCCTGAAATGATTGATAAGCTTAATAAATTATATAACGATGGACATACGATATATATTTATACTGCTAGAGGTATGGGACAATTTAAAGGAGATTTAGTTAAAGTATATAATGAATTATATGTACTCACATTAGAAAGTTTAAAAGAATGGGGTATAAAACATCACGGATTAATAATGGGTAAATTACATTATGATGTATTAGTTGATGATAAAGCAATAAACGATAAAGATTTTAAAAATAATTTTAAATATGAATAAAAGAAAATATCTCCCAACATTAAGTGAATTAATAGATAGACTAAGTATAGTTCAATTAAAAGAAGTATTCATTCCGGAACATAAAATTGAATATGCTAAAGAAATAAACGATATTGTACATGATATTCAAATTGTTTTGAATGAAAGTAATGGTATTGTTACCGCAGATACCATAAGAGCAATAATAGTATTAGCACAAATGAATTTACATATATGGCACAATGAATCTAATGTACGTAAAGGAATTTCTGATGGTAATAGTCTTGAATTAACACATGGTCTGAATGGTATAAGAAATACCGCAAAAAACAAAATACAAGAAGTTGCCGGTGGTAGGAAAGATTACAAAATAGATTGTTTAGCTGCCGATATGCAGGTTTGGGAAGTTAGTTGGAATAAAAAAGAAATGGAAGGTTAAATATAATATAATTCAGGATATTCCACAATCACATGAATACCACCATCTTCATAAGCATTTCTGTAAATTAATTCGATATCATTCCATTTGGTTAAATTATGAAATGTAATGTGAGGACACATTGATTTAAATTCTTCTAAATAATTACCTTTATGTTGATGTCCAGGGTCTAATGGTTTATCTGAGCCCTTTCCTAAACGAATAATCATATTAGGTTTCCAATTTCCTTGACTCATTAAACCAATTTTATCGACGTGGTTAACTAATTGATTAGTTGCACATATTAAGAAATCCCAACGAGGATAAAATGTAATAACAAACTTACCTGTCATTGCCATACCTAATGACATACCCATTTGTGACTCTTCCATTACAGGAACTTCAATTAATTTATCTTTAGGCACTTCACCAATAGTTGTACTCATAGGATTACCATGCCAAACGACTTGTTGACCTATAAAAACGGTGTTTTCTTGTTGACCAAGATAAGTCATTGATTTAGTTAAAGCGTCTTTATATGGTGTGTATTGTGGTAAACTCATATTATCTATTTAAAAATTTTCTTCCTGTTTTAAGTTTATTTCTCCAATATTCTAATAAATCATTCATAGTTTTATCATATGGTATTTCAGGAACCCAACCGGTATGTAATGAAAATTTATTTATATTAGGTATTTGTAAATCTGCATCTATTGGTCTAAGTCTTTCTTTATCGGTAATAATCTCGATGTTTTTTATTGTTGAACTATTAATAAAATATTTTAAAGTATCACCAACACTACATGTATAATTGCCACCAATATTATAATATTCTCCTTTAATTGGATTTATAGTTAATAACATATAATATGCCCTAACCGCATCTCTAACATCTGCATACGTTCTTAACGAATTTAAATTACCAACATATATTTTAGGTTCTTGCAGACCATATTCTATCATTGCTATTTGTTTAGCAAATGATGATTCGTGAAAAACATCTCCCCTTCTAGGTCCCGTATGTGTAAACATACGAGTTGTTTGAATATTCATATCATACGCTTCAGAATAATATCTACCAATTAAATCGGTTCCTACTTTTGAAATTGCATATGGAGATGCTGGATGAAATGAACATTCTTCATCTATTGGTAATTTATTAGAAGGAACCTTACCAAAAACTTCACTTGATGAACAAACATGTATATGAGCATTTTTATATTCACTCATTTTTAATGATTCCAATAAATTGGTAGTACCAATTATATTTGTTTGTAAAGTGTCATTAGGAGCAATAAAACTTGTTTGTGGATATGATTGTGCGGCTAAATGAAATACATAATCAGGTTTCGAAATATTAACCGAATTAATTACGGAAGATAAATCATTTAAGTCACCATAAATTAAATGTATTCTATTTTTTTTATTTATATCATCTGATAAATGTTCAATATTTTCTAATGAATCATTCCATCTCAAAAACCCATAAATTACCCAATCTGTATTTTGAAATAAATAATCAGTTAAATGAGAACCAACCATTCCTGATATACCAGTTATTAAAACGTTTTTCATATTTAAAAAGTTACCCATTTACCTGTACCGTAATGTGGCCATTGTTTTTTATATTCATACCATATAACATTATCAGGTATTTCTCTTTTTTTATTATTCCATGTCAATTCTGTCGGTGTGTTCGTGGAAACACCATTATCTTCCACAACAAAAACTACAGGTAAATTATAATTAGTTACATATTTGTACATTTCATAGAAACCACCAGTTTCAAATGTCATATCACCTATAAAACACCATACCTTTTCATCTTTACCATCTCTTTTATTAGATAATGCAATACCTGTTGCAATTGGTATTATTGAACCAACGATTGCCGAAGAAAAGAATTTATAATCTTTATTTATTATTGTTATTGACCTACCAGATAAGATTTCTTCTTCTAACCATTCAGATGGTATACCCTTTATCAGTGCATGATAATGAGATCTCCAAGTTGATAAAACCCAATCTGTTGATTGAATTCTTTTACCAATTTCAATAATTTGTTCTTCATTACCACCACTTAAGTGAATTGGTCCACGAACTCTTCCAGCTTCCCAATGGTCCGCCATTTTTTTCTCAAATCCAATCAAACCATAACTATCCCATAATGGTTCATTTACAATTGGATATTGTTCTAAATTTTTAATCATTTATCTTTTTTTTGTAATATTGGATTATCTGTTGGCCATTCAATATTCCATTGAGGGTCATTCCATTTAGCAACTCCATGATTAATCGAATCGACATATTCACCTTTATATAACATGTTGTAATGAAAAATACAATCCGTAAGTGCATAATGACCGTTAGCAAAACCAGGCGGTACTAAAATTTGATTTCTATTTTTTTCAGATATAATAAAAGATTCCCATTTACCAAATGTTGGCGACTGTTCTCTTACGTCAAGTACCACCAAATAAATATCCCCCACTAATGCCTGAATTAATTTCCAAGTTTTATTATCGTAATGTAAACCTCTCAATACATTTTTATAAGATTTTGAAAATCTACCATGGAAACTTAATTCATTTTTTTCATAATGAATATGTTTCATTACAGGATGATTTTCACTATGAAATGTTGTAAAAATTTCACCTCTAAATTCCCTATAAATTGAAGGAATAAATGTCGGTACTTCATAACCAAACACATTCGAAGGTGATTCTATAAACTCATCCCATTTGTTACTCATATTGTAAAGATATCATTTTTTATTAAAAAAATGAATTAATTTCTATATTTATTCAAAAATAATTCGTATATTACTAATAATATTTTAATATGATAGGATTAATAAAAAAAGGAGAAAAAGTTCCATATATTTCTTTAGATGAATTTATTGATAATAATTTATTAGAGGAGGCATTGAGTGAGTTAGAAGAATATAGGATTAAACAAATGAACGAAGGATATCAACAATTCATATCATATAGAGGTTCAGATTGGAATAATAAAGAATTTCAGGAAAATCAAATTAAAGCATTACCCAAAACTTTTAAGTATATTTCATCTTTTTGTAAAGAAATTGTACCATTTAATATCCTATGGTCAAATTATGATGATAATATATTACTATTACATAGAGATAGTAATCCTGATTTAATGCCGTTTTCACCATGGAATTCATTAGAGAAAAATTATAAAAATAAATTAAAAAATTCTTATTATGATTTAATACAAGATTTTAACGAATTCAAAATTACTAAAAAATATGAAGATATTAATGAAAAATTTAATGGTTTAGATTTTGATTATGATGGTTTTCTAAAAGAAAAACATAAAGATAATTACAGTGATTTTATAAAAACCAAATATAAATTACATTTGGTATTATCCACAACCAAAAGTTTATTTATTTATGATAATACAACAGATATAATTTATCCAATAAATACGAAAGCATGTTTATTCAATTCTATGGATTATCATGACTCTTATTTGAATAGTTGGGGTTATAGTATACAATTTCCTATGACACCTGGATTTTTGAATGACAATATTAAAGATTACTGTGAAATAAAAAAATAATTAATGTATATAATAGGAATTTCAGCATTTTACCACGATTCATCGGTGGCGTTATTTAGAGACAATCAATTAATTTTTGCGTGTGAAGAAGAAAAGTTCACAGGTATAAAACATGACGATTCATTCCCCGTTAAGACTTTAGAATATATCTATAAACATTATAAGATTACATCTAAAAATTTACAGGCGGTTTGTTACTATGAAAATCCTCAATTAAAATATCAAAGAGTTAAAGAAAATATTAAATCTCAATGGTTAAAGAACCCAATTTATTCAATAAAATCTTATTTAAAAATCAAGAAGAATATAAAAGAGATTGATAAAAAACTTAAAGAGATTTCTCCAAATGTGTTCTATTCAACACACCATGAGGCTCATCAACATTATTCACATTTCACATCATATTTTGATGAATCAACATGTTTATCTGTTGATGGTGTGGGTGAAATAGATACCGTATCAATGGGTGTTGCTGATAACTATGGAATCAAATATACTTCAATTGCAAAATATCCTCATTCGGTAGGTCTATATTACTCCGCATTAACCTCATATTTAGGTTTTAGACCAAATGAAGGTGAATATAAGGTTATGGGTTTAGCATCGTATGGTGACCCTAAAAAGTATATTAACGAGGTTCGTAAACTCATTACATATAAAAATGGTAAGTTGGAGTGTAATATGGATGTTTTTTGTTGGAATAAAACTGATAAAACAATGTTCAACGAAAAACTTGCAGAACAATTAAGTGTTCCACAAAGATTATCAGAGGAAACTTTATCACAAGAACACAAAGATTTAGCGGCATCGGTCCAATTAAGATATGAGGAGATATTATTTGATATTATTAAATCAATTAAACCATTAAGTAAGAATACCCTTTTAACCTTAAGTGGTGGTTGTGCTTATAATGGTACTGCAAATGGGAAGATTATTGATAAAACATTTATCACTAATTTATGGATACCAGCAGCACCATCTGACGCGGGTTCTGCAATAGGTTCAGTAATTCATTATTTAGTTAAAGATAGAGAAAAGAAATCTTTTAAAATTACAAGAAATCCTTTTTTAGGTCCTTTTTACGATAACAACGCAATTCGTTATGCAATTGGTCATCGCAAATATAAATTAATTACAGATGAAATGAAATTAAGAACACATATTGCGGAAAAATTGAACGAAGGTAAAGTTGTTGGTTGGTTCCAAGGACATATCGAATTTGGTTCGAGATCTCTCGGTAATAGGTCAATATTGGCAAATCCTACCTTTCCTAACATGAAAGATAGAATTAATAAAGTTATCAAGAAAAGAGAGGGTTTCAGACCGTTTGCTCCAATGGTTACAAAAGAAAGACAACATGATTATTTTGATATGTTAATGGATGTTCCATATATGAATCAAGTTGTTAAGGTTAAAGAAGAATATAGAGATAAATTACCTGCAGTGACACACGTTGACGGTAGTGCAAGAGTACAAACTGTTTATAGAAACACACCAATTCATGATTTATTAACAGAATTTGAAAAGATAAGTGGATATCCAATTTTATTGAATACTTCATTCAATGTAAAAGATAAAACAATGGTACTAACACCAAAAGACGCTATAGATACGTTTTTTGATACTGATATGGATATTTTAGTTATGGGTAATTATATAATGTATAAAAATTAAAAATATGAAAAAAATAATTGAATGGTTCAAAAGAAAAATTGAAGACCGAAAAAGAAAAAAAAGATTTAAAAAGAAATTAGAAGAATTACGTAAAAGAGACCCATTTATTTATAATCACTAATATATGAATTTACTTATTGTTTCAAATCGCAAGTGCGGAGCATATACTATTTTCAAATGGTTAGAAAAAGAATTCAAAAATCAATATGCTAAAGGTGAGGAAGTCAATAATAATTTCCAAAACCATAGTTTTTTGATTTATTCACATGATACCACTGAAATAGATTTTCGTAATATCAATAATACGGTCCTTTTAATGTATTTTAATGATTACGAAAAATTAGATTTACCTGAAGAACATTTTGATTTCACAATATCAATAACGAGATTAAATACAATTGAGCAAGCGGAATCTATTATTTTTACTGATAAAACAGGAAATGGAGATAAACCTTATGTTATACCAAAAGAATTCATTCATCAAAATTTAGATTTAATAAACGAAACTTCCAATTTATTAAAAATAAATAATAATAAAATGGAAAACATTTTTGGTTTACACGTCACATATGAAGATTTGTTTCACCCAACAGTACCCCAAGATTTATGGAATGTTCAGTCTTATCTAGGTATGTTATATAATTCTTTTTATTGGACAATAAAACCAACATTTAAGTTA
>Ga0208257_1000294_pt1 | contig 16082 bp, 19 predicted proteins | sample CryBogCBH10Sep07_FD_184610 | JGI IMG/M metagenome (GOLD analysis project Ga0208257, IMG submission 184610) | Freshwater microbial communities from Crystal Bog, Wisconsin, USA - CBH10Sep07 (SPAdes) | ecosystem: Environmental > Aquatic > Freshwater > Lake | place: Crystal Bog, Wisconsin, USA... | reverse complement strand
CCTGACGATTTTACAAACTATATCAACAAAAACTATAGTAATATTATCGTGTCGACACGCGCTGTTAATAACTGGGATTATATTTCCGGAAATCTAAAATACTATTTTGACCTCGGTGTAACAAATCCTAATACACAATCGCGCGTACTTTTTAACCAAGTAAAATTTGCTGATTCAAGTAATTTTAATAACGTCTATATCTACGCGGTTCCTAAACTTGCGAAGAACACGTCACTTGCTACTCGAGTCAATTATCTAAATAATGCACAAAAACAGCTCATTATAAATCAAATTTTGAATTTAAAGCTGACAACAGCTGAAGTTATTGTTAATGATCCTGTATATGTTGAAGTAGCGCTTGGCGTTGCTGTTCCGGGTGCTAACTTAACACCGCTAATTAGTAATAGCACACAGCTTGTAATTACACGTGAAATTACATCTAATACAACAGTAGCGTCAGTTCAAAACCAGGTAGCTAATATCTTTAAAAATTATTTCGCTACAACAAATGATAATCTTGGGTTACTTATTGATATAAACGGTAAACTCACCAATCAAATTCTTGCTATCAATGGCGTAACAAGCGTAACCACACAATATACTGATGCTGATGGGCAGGTACACTCTGTACCAGGGGTAAGCTTATTAATCTACAACCCTGTTTACCCATACAATGATATTAACGTATATACACAAAATGTACCGCTACCGTATTTTAAATACCCATATTTAAAAGATGCATATAATTTTAGCAAAAAAATAAGTGTTGTAACACCGTCTATTCAAACTCTTACAAAGTAAAAGCTAATGTCAAATAGTCTCAATCATACATATCTTTATTTTAATGTTGTAGACTATACAAACAATAACACACTCTCAACATTTACCTTGAGTGGCACTCCACTCACATTTATACCAGATTTTACTACATCGAATTTACTATCTGGAGCAAAGAGTATCTCAAATAAAACACTACGATGGGATTTTGGTGACGGTGCATATTCAACTGACCTTAAACCCACACATAGCTATCAGTGGCCAGGTGAATATAATGTTACATTAACAGTATTCGATAGCCAAGGTAATGCTTACGATAGTACGTTTATACCCACAATTGAAGTATACGACTTTATTTCTACTCAAATTGCTTTTGAGGATTTTAAAAGCTTAATATACGATATACCTGCCGGTAAACTAATTGACCCGCTTACAATTAATACGTATTTCAGTTGGCAGCATTATTATGCATTGAGTGCCACAGGGATTACAATTAATCTTTATGCATCCGGCGCTCATGGTGCATATGATTATATTGCAACATCATTATATGATAAATGGAGTCATTTAAGATCATTAAGCCGCTTTTATGTATTATCAACAATCGGTAGTACAGAAAATTATGTAACTGTTGACAGCGTTCAACCAACCCTGACTGAAATATACGTTAAAAACCAAAATAATCAAATCCAGCTTTGCCAAGCATCAGATCCCGGTAGCATGTTAGCCGGGGTAACCGGTACGAGTCAGTTCTGGTATACTGATGATGCGCCTGCCAATCTATTAACAGAAAACCCCCCTATTATAATTTTTGCATCCGTTGATAATGCAAAATTTAATGATGCTTTTACGCAAAAGACGAACGCTTATAATTATATTAGCTACCCACCGTACGGCTATCAAAATATAAATCCTGCTGTATTTGCAAGCGTTAAAACGCGTTATAACCCTGCTAGTCATCTTTCTATTACAACAACAGGCATTGACGGTGAGGGTACTTTAACAGATTCAAACTTTAATATACCTTATATTACTTGGCAAAACACCGAGGTACCATATATAATAAAATTTAAAGATAGCGAAAATTTTACCACTAAAAACTATCCACCACTTTCATCTTCAATAGCAGTAAATGCTGCAACTTCTACCCCGTCGCCTTACTATGATATACAAACAGGCATTATATACCCTAACGAAGACGGTGTTTATGAATCTCTTGATAATGTTACATTTTATGAAGACTTCGCAGCAGCAGCTCCGCAGTCAATTGGCGCGTTTTATAAAGGGTATTTTGTATCTACGCAGTCAACAGAAAATTGTATATTAACAGCTTCAGTAAATGTAATTGATCCCCCGTATTACGTTAAAGATTCTCTTGCAGGTTGGATTGCAATCCCACAATATAATTCTGCTTTTAGGATCTTACGTCAGGAGAATATTAACGGGTACAATAATACAACTTCAATTACATTCACCAATGGTGGAAACGATTTATTTAATACAAATAGCGACACCAATATATATGCTATCACAATAGCACCAAGCGGGGCAAGTGCAAATAGCGATTACCAGACATGGTTTGCTGACGCGGTAAGAAATGAAATTGTTAAATATGACATTTACGGAAACCAATTACCTGTTTCAGGTAGCAACGTATTTAAAATCTCCTTATCATCTGCACCTACACGCATTAATAATCAAATTGTAAACCTTAACTACTGTTCAACAGCGTCAAATAATACATCAGGTTACGCATCACCAAACGACTTAGCTCTTGACAGAGATAGCAATTTATGGGTAACCCTCCTTGATAGCGGCTCCGCCATCAAGATTGATACAGCAAATGGTTATATTACAACTGTCGCGTCACCTCTCTCATCACCTAATGTGCCGCTTAATTTCAACTATATATTAAGCGGATTCGAAGGAGAGAATTTATTTGTCCCATCTTCTGTCGATACAGATCTTGATAATAATATTTGGATAGCATACTCACATCCTGATTTTAGTTATCTCATAAAATATCAAGGTGTAAATAATTTTACTATAGCAGCAAATCCTCTTACTGCTATACCCTTTCCAAGCGGTATTTCACCTGAACAAATTCAAATTGATAGAAACGGTTATATCTGGGTAACAGCTAACAATTACAATACCACAGGCCCGTCTTTTGCAGATCATAATGATTATCTATATAAGTTTGATAGTGATGGAAATTTAGTTACCGGGTTTCCGTTGAGTGGTTTTCAACAAATTGGTAATATTACCGTTGATGGCGCACAAAATGCCTGGGTCGTACAAGGTGCTGAAACACTTACCAAGATTGACGGGGTAACCAATCAAACAACAAACTATATCGCTGGTCTCGGTAATAATAAAACTAGTTATATTTGTAGTATAGGCGGTATAACATGCGATACATCGGATAAAGTATGGGTTATTAATAATTTTGATAATAACCTCTATATGTTTGATACCAAATTACCATATACAGGTATCTTTACTCCTTCTTATATTATACCATTAACATACCCTAAAACCGGTATACCTGTTTTAAGTAGCTATACAAAACCCGTACAAATCACACCCGGTCAATATAGCGACGGTGTACAAGAATTTCAGGCAATTGGAGACTGGAACGGTTATAGTTGGATTAACAAATATGCTGCACCTGTTAGTACAATACGCACTATTATAGGTTCGTCAAATCCGTTTAATATCTATTCCGATAAAGGTAAATTTAATATTGCTAAAATTAACGAAAACTGGGACGCGTCTGGCTATTATAATTCTTTACGCTTTCAAGAAACGCTAATTGATAAACAAATTTTCTTTAACGAATTCCTTGGATCAATCGTTGGACATCTTGACGCGCAACCCTACGAGCTTGGTAAAACTGTTTATGAAAAAATTGCAAATTTTGTTAGCAATAATTCTGACGTCGATACCGTTAACATTGATAAGTTAATTGCATTTTGTAATGAGCTATCAATTGAATATAATGCGTATAATCTTATCCTACCACCACAAATACGTAGACTTGTTGACATGCTTTCAATAAAGCAAAGTGTTTTATGGGGTAATAGTAGTAAATATGCTTTAAACTTTAACCCACAGGGTACGATTGTCTCCAATGATAGATACGGTGTCAATCTCGGTACTGTCATTGATCCGTTAACAGGTACTTTTATTAGCGGTACACCAATTGTCGCACAAGAAACATTTTCTGGAAATTATAAGCTTGTAAATACCAATATTTTAGTTGATTACCCTGAGGGTTCTGTAGTGCCGCTTTCGAGCTATACGGCTGATTGGGGTTGGGGTCTCGTGACCTATGAAAATGTCATTGGTACCGCGATTAAAAATTATTACAGCTTCTACACATATAACCCTTCAATTGAAGGGACGTATTATGACAATATTATTAACTGGAACGATCCATATACTACTCTATCACAAACTAATAGCTCCTATAGCGGTTGGAGTAAAGATAACGGTATAATGCAGAGCTTGTTTAGCTATGAATTAACTAAAGGTTTCCGTCTATTTACTTCTGCTGCTAACATTACATACAACAGCTAAATTAGCTAAATATTTCCATGGCCGAAAATGTACAGTTTATTGATGAAAGACTTAGTAATTCGATAACAGCGGTTGTACCTGTTGCAGATCCTATCGATCGTCTTCGTCCTTTAACGTTTACCGATTGGCTCAAATATAACACACAACTCTTTACTACAACCACAGAGTTCTTAAATCGCTATCAATCATATTTAACAAATTGGTACACAGCAAATGGCGCATCAAGAGAAGAAGCATCAGCAGGGATAGAAGCATATTATACGAACTTAATTACTGAAATTGCAATTTCTTACTCATCACCTGATGAGCAACGGTATCTACAAAATATTGATATTACAAACTCACGTGACCTTGCAATCGCAGTGCCTTTTTTTGCACAAAAAATTAAAGACATATGTCTATACTATAGTACATTACGTGATGACGTACAAACAGCAACTACGCAATATAGTCTTAAGGGATCAAACGTTGGTATTGAAAATCTTCTATATGTTAATATTGTCAAATCTCTTCAATCACAAGATATTGAAAATAAACTAACAACACTTAACCTCAATCTTTCAACAATTAGTAATAATATAGTTATTAATATTGAAGATCTCTACGATACATATGCTGACTACTACGATATAAGCCCTACACTTCCTGCTTCAGCTTATAACGTCTCTACTGGTTTAAGAAATGACTATTTTGAACTTAATCGTGTTGATTTTGATCCATCTTTATATATTAATTTAAATCAAAGTATTTTAAAAGCTATTTTAGCATATCCGTTTTATACACTAGAGCTTGGCGATAGTCTAACTATAGATCCGCTCGTAAATTCAAGTCAGTTAAATTTACTTAAAGATAGCGACTTTATATCTACCGTAAACAATAATAACGTTGATAACTTAAACCTACAAACTTTAAGTAACGAAATTACCAAATATATTGGTGCTGATTTTTATTATATTGCTACCGATACATATACAGCATTTACTTCCGGTATGTTGTTTAAGGCAGATAATGATTTTGCAAACATTCTCAACAAGAGATATCCTACAGTAGCAGCCGTACCGAGTCAAGAATTTTTAAAAACCGGTAAAGACATTGGTTTATTTTTTAAACCAGATAAAATGGGACTAACCCATTTTACTAATTTTGGACTTAATGCATCTGTAGATCTTTCTAAACTACAACCCAATTCAGTTTATTATTTTCCTGACCCAGCAAAATACGGAAACATTTCAGGTAATACTAAGCTCGAATTTCAGACACCATTAACTTTCTTTGAGAACAACTATTTTAATAAAATTGATTTTTCAAATCAAAATAGATTTGGTGACGTAGCAACAGACCCGTATTACCAACTTTTCCGTGCATATCAAACAAGAGAACAGTCTTTAAACTACACTAATGCAGGTATTCAGAGATATGTAGATTCACAAACCTTCTTTAGCGGTGACCAAGACTCTATTTGGGCAAATATTGACGTTTACCCACTTACACCGACCGGTGAACTTTCAATAGACGAGAGATATAATAACCTTATTCCAACTTACAAGTCTCTTGTAAAATATAAAAGCGATGTCTACGGTAACCAATACGGCTTGTATAAAAACTCTCCGATTAAACAGCTTAGTACCAGGAGCACTGTAGTAACATTTCTCGATTATGTGTTTGATGGGTACGTATTTAACCTACAAGGTACAGATCCTAACTGGCCAGGCTGGAATGTAGCAAATTCAAATGTCACAACATCGACATATACTCCGTACGGATCAGCTCTCTATTATTCAGGCGTAACACTTAAAACAAGCGTTAATGAAGTTATTGCATCAGACGGCAATACACCAATCTATACCACAGGCTTGTTACCAGATGGTACACAATATATTGATGACGGCGCGACATTTAACGACGGCGGTAATGCTATTATCATAGAATCGTATGGTTTTGATACAAATGATACGTATTACGGTTTCGTAGCACCAACAATTAATTACACCTGTCTTACAAGAGACGGTGTTTATTTTGTTAAAAATAATAATACGCTATTGCCAGATATACCGAGTGATAATAGTGCATATAGTCCTAATAACAGTAACTTGTATTATAACGAGCTTGCTGACGCTGCCCCCCAGCCTGCTGGACCCTACGGTGTCGCTAATTTTAGTAATCAAGCTAGTTTCTCTTTTGACCCTAATATCTATTCAACAATAACGTTTGACGGAAACGTATTTTGGGATTCAACTCTTAATACCGGTCCATGTGATGCGCTCATTTACCACCGCGCGTATAATGAGCCAACAAATTTTGTTAATACGCGGCCTGCTAATACTACAATTTTAGATTATTCTCTTTCCGGGATTAATGCTACAAAAAATTCTCTCTACTATACACGACATATTGAGTATGGTGACTTCTATTTTAGAAATGCTTCAAATACCACAATAGGACCTCTTTCATCAACATTAAGCGCAGCGTTTATGAATTTTACAACAGATGTTGTAAACGAAGTTTATAATAATCTAATAAGCTTCGATTTATATTATGATGTCCTGCAAATTGAAACAGAAAATTATTTAATTTTCGAGAAATTAATGTATGATTATGATAGCAACGAAATAGTTGGTGCAGCAAACAATCATAGTATTCTTACAAGAGGATCTAATACCGACCTTGAAAAGTTTTCAACTGTTTGGTTCGATGAAACTAATAATAGACTCATAGTATGCGCCATGACTCTGCACTATACATTAAGCGCTTCGAATTACAAAGCTATTTACCCGACAATATACACTATTGATATTAATACCGCACAAGCTATCCAGGTCTTCCCGCTAGCACGTGATCACGATTTAACCTTTAGCCAATTAAGTGCGTTTTCGCTATATGGTAAAAATCTTGAGCTTAATATTGTTACAATTGAAAAACCAACGTTAACATATAGCGACGATACTACGTATTATACGCTGACCTATCTTGGTAAGGATACTGCGAATTGCTTTTATATTATAACAATTCGATTCCAGTATATTCAAAATACAGTACAAAATCTTACTTGTACCTTACATAAACCTGCTACAGACGTACAACATATAACATTTGGTAATCAGTATCCAACGCTTGTCTATACAGGTAGTCCATATTTTGATACTTACACAGCCATTGGATCAGCAACAGGTTATATAGATCCAAACGATAATACGTTTACCTGGGGGTATACACCTTATTAATCAAGTGTAAGAAGGTATTTTAAACGATTGAGCTCACCGAGCATTGCATCGCGTATATTGAGAAGATCGGTATCTTGAATAGGATCAAGCTCATCTGTAATATTAATAAGGTAAGAAATGTAACCGTCGATTACTTCTAAGAAATTCTCGCTTATATTTTCAAGCTCTATATTATACGATAAGGACGCCTTCGAACGACCATACTTACCCATAAACACTTCGACAAATTCATCAATTTGGTCGCCTAGATTTTTATAAGCTTTATCAAATGCTTTATGCTGAGCATAACTCGTAGTTTGCCAATGAAAAATCCTTATTTGATTTTGTATCTTGAGAAATGGCGTGATAAGCTTCATCATCTATTGTATTTATTGCTGAACACCGAAAGCAGTGCAGAGAATAGTAATAGTATCCTGTTTAGTTGTATTTACAGTAGAACTATACGATTCGTATTCCCCGTAGGGGTCGGTGGAACTTGTATCTATTATCGTAGGAGTCGTAGGTGATTGTGTAAGCTGTGGCATGTTTTTATCAATCTTACTCAAAATAAGTGAAAGAAGCTGATGGAGAACGATGTCAGAATTTGCTTCCCTAACAAATTCTGTAATATCGGCTTGCGTAAATTTACCTTTTAATACTTCAAATGGATTTGCATAGTGACCGAATACAAAGTGTGGCAGATATTTGTTAGCTAGTGTCGCACAATCCTTAATAACATGAAAAGCTGCTGGTGTTTGAATGGTAACACCGGTTTCAGGTCTTTCGGCCGCTTTCTTTGATGGACCGTAAAGCTTTGCTTCTTTAATCTGACTGTTCTGTAAAATTAAATCAATAAATTTCATTGTTTCTTTAAATATTCAAGCATTGCTACAATTTCATGCTTCATATAATTAACAGGGTAGTGAGTAAACTTTACTTTCTCCCTATCATAATAAATTATTCCAAGCTGATTTATTTTTCTACCAGTAATTCCCTGATACATATAGGCATATAGGGAAAGCTGAAGCGCATAATTCGAATACTCACAGGACGGGAGATGTTCAACAGGTGAAAGAAGATAGTCATTATACTGACTATACATATTAAATTTCTTATTTGTTTTAAAGTCAAAAACACTAAAACCACCTTTATCCTTAATCCGAATAATATCAGCCGTTCCTGCTATTTTATGTTCGTGATTATATACCTGTTGTTCAACAAGTAAAGTATCGCGTTTACTGTCAATTAGATCGAGATCTATATACGCTTGAATTAAATCAACATACTTAATATCATATGTACCGAGTTTATTATACTGTTCAATAGCTGCATGAATCTCTGTGCCATACTCTTTACTAAAATCGTTGGCTTGCTTCCATTCAGCCTTAACTTCCGCTACTGTGCATTTTCTTTTCTTAGCAACTCTCTCAGCCACAGCATCGGCGTCAAAAGGTTTTTTAAACTTACTAAGAACAGCCGAAGCTGACATATAAATTTCGCCTGTAAATTCGTTTTTGTAAGAATGGGCGATCGGATCAAAGACTAACATATTTCAATAGTATAAGCACACCGACACCAATATCAACTTTATTCAGAATAAACGTAAGTACATGTATAACTATTACCGACAGGTGTTTTATGTACCAAGGAACATCTAATAGAAAGAAGGCGGTTATTAAGTGATGCAAACCATTGCTTCTTTACGTTTACAACAATACTCTTCTTCTTCCGATCCACAAGAATAGTATCGGTAAACTCCTCGCATATAGCAGTTATAGCGTTTATGGCTGACATTGTATTCATATATTTAAGAATAATGACAGCCAACATCTCTAAGCTGTTGTCTCTAAATTTGAGACAAGTAACTTTAATTTATCACCGATTTTTTCGATGATAACAGAGCTCGCTTCATCAAACAACTTAATGCTCAAGCAAGTACTTACCATATCATTCAATGTTTTTACATCCGATATTGTGAGATCCGTGATTACCTCAACCATATCAATATTTTCTGTTGTGTTTTCCATTACATAATATATTATCTATTATACAGCTAATAATCCATCATGATTGTTTTTAAGTTAAAACCTACAAAAAACTCTATTGCGTGGTTTGAAGAGAACAAAGTCGATCTCCGTGGAATGGAGGCAGCTATTTCTCTACTATTCGCTGAGCTCGAACCTACAACAAGCACCAGGCATAAAACATTGACACTACAAATTATGCCTGATGCTGACTTTAGCGACTACACTTTTAAGACTGATAAAATCCGTCTATGCGGTAATCCAACAAAAAGTAATCGACCATCAAATATACAGCGTAAGCGAGCATTCTTTAATCATTTTCTCCATGAGTTCCGCCATTGGATGCAGTCAAGAGTGTATAAAATGGGCTCATCAATGATAAACTACACCGATGATGATGTAGAAAGGAACACAAATGCGTATTACAGGAACGAATGCGAGGTTGATGCACGTCAATTTGAGCGTGCGTATGCAGCAAAGTTTTACAAATATTATAGAGCGTTTAGAAAAACGAGTTAATTTAAAGCGTCCATAAACGCATTCCAAACAATTTCCATATATTTGACTTTTATCTTCGATTCAGCGCACGACTTACAGCCCTTATCACGTACTGCCTTAATTTCAGCTTGATATTGCTCACGAAGTCGCTGACAATCAGGAATTTTATCAGGACACGAACGCTCGAGATCAAAAAACTCTTGTATTAGATTGCTCATTACGCACAAGTCTCTACAAGAGCTGCTTCAGCGTCACGTCTAGCGAGTAATCCATCTAATCCCTTACCTTCCCATATACGCTTCATACTACGAAGTTCCTCCGCTATACCTTTATAATCTTTTTTTGGAACGAGTTCACGTATTGTCCTCATTTCAGCTCTACTTGGTCCGCTTAAACTACTACCTCTATTAAAAATTAATGATACAAGAGCACCATAAGCATTATCACATAGCTGATCGAGTCCAGGAAACGTATGTTCAGCAAGCTTGGCAAATTTTGGCCATGTAAGTGTATTAAAAATCTCTAATGCTCGTTCCCAAGATACAGTAATATTAAGTGGCTTAATTTTATTAACGTATTCTTTACCTGCCTCTCCTGTTTTACCTGAAGCATGCTTAATGGCATCAAGTTGATTTGCTGGTAAAAAATAGAATATCTTCTCGAGTTCATCAGGAGTATAATATCCACAATCAACACCAATAGCTAACGTTGTTCCAGAAGCACCTCCCGGCCAAGTGGGATGTGATAAAAGCTTGTCGTAGTAATTCTTACCCCCTCCAACTTCATATTCAAGGATTAAGGCTAGAGCGTCTGGCGAAGGTTGTTTCATAAATTAATCTCCTTAATGTTATAGTCGTCTTCTTTTGCGTTATTAGTGAAATATTGTTCGTTAAGATTAATATCCTTTTTTTCATTGATGGTCTTATCTTCCGTAACTGTTTGATTAACGTTTTGATTCTGTGTATCAGAACTTGCTCTAAAAAGTTTCATAGTTTCAGTGCCTGAATACCCTAATATGAACGATCCTGCTAAAAACGTAAGGAAGGTCAGATACGGTGTCGGGTCTTTAAGGAGATGAAAGGCATCAAGACCTATTACAACAGAGAGATAAACCAAAAAGACAATAAGCCATCTTTGCCTGTTGCCTTCTAAGAATTTTTCTTTAGTAAAAAGCTTCCTGTATCCTAAATCCATCTTAGAATTACTTATCTACGCTATTAAAATATTAAACAGCGTTTATCGAGATGGAATAGAATACATTGAGCTATAATAAAACCAAGAACTAAGCTGTATCCGTAGATTAGATATGGAAGATAGGGAGAGGGTGGGCGATATTCTTGCATAGATTATATACAATACCCTTAGACAAGGGTACCGATAATGAAGCCCACGATGAAGAATGTGATTGCGAGGGCCTTTTTAGGATTTGTAACAATCCAATCAACAATATTGTTGAGAACAATAGGAGCTTTTTCAGCTACATATACTTTAGTAGCAACAGCGTCTTTAACGACAGCTGCTTCTACTGATGTGAGGGTTTGTGTAAACGTCTCCATGCATATATTTATTCTCCAAACTAGTTTTTTACACTATAAAAAGAATAAACCATTGGCTCGTAAGTAGATATAGACGCCAATTAGAGCAAAGAGAGTAAAGATAATAATATTTCTCCAGAGAATAGCGAGATCTTTCTTATAGATTTCCTGTTGAAGGTGATTAAGGTCCTTAACCATCTTATTATTCATATCTTTTTGACGAACTACTTCTTTATCTGTTTCAATACTAGCTTTCTTAAGATTATCATTATCAGCTTTAAGTTGCTTTGCTGTATCTCTATCTTTTAAGAGAGTCTGGTAATCAGCTGTGTCAACAACAACAACCCTGTCATCCTTAAATTGCTTGGGAATGAGAACAACACGCGTTGTATCGGTAGAGCTCGCACCCTTAATTGCGTTCTTTGCCTCAACAACGGATTGAACAGGGATTCTATGCTTCGGCAACTTAACAAGCTTTGTTGTTTCAGCGGAGTAGTAATAAGCAAGATCAATTCGGCCCTTATTAACAGAGTCATTAGTTGCGTAAACGTTTTGGCTCAATGCCTCAGACTGCTTTTCGGTATAGTATGTGCAGCTAGTAACTAATAACGTCAAAAATATAAGAAGCTTCTTCATACAATTAATTAAAATCGTATTTACAATTATCCACTATAAAGCATATCGTTATATGTTTTATGTTCTAAAAGAATATCATCTGGCTTAACTTCCGCATAAATGTTATTCCACGGTGTCGGTAGGTTTTTCTTTTCCGCGATACCGGTAACATCGGTATGATAGGTAACAGCCATCTGTTCAAGTAATAACTCTTTTGATGACTTTGGTTTTTGCTCTTCAAGAAGAGTAATAATTTTGTCAAGCTTAGTATAAAGCTTATTCAAATGCATCTCAATGTTTGCCTCGTTCATATTACTTTTTAATATCCTCTTTTGCTTCATGAAAACTATTCTTAATATCGTTAATAGTTTCTTTTTCGTAGGGTTTAAATTTCTTCTTAAAAGAATCGTAATCCACTAAATCATATGCTGTAAATTTTGGTAACGGTTTACGCTTCTTTTTATTTGTGTTGTATGAAACGCCAAAAAATATAAGCGCAACCAAGATAGCAAATATTACCGTCTTAAATGCTCCAGCAATAATACGCTCAATAAGCCAGATTGAACCGAGAATAAGAACAATAGCTATAATAATTTCAAGTGGATTAGATAGATTCATGTTCAAATTGTTCCTCCAAGATACCACATACTACATCATTAACCGAAACATCGCGTTCACAGGATTCTTTAATAAGAAGTTCGAGTATCTCTCGCGGCCATCCCTCTAAGTCAATTTCTATTCTAGAATAAGGGCGGAGTTCAATAGAGCCGTCTTCGTTATGCTTAACGCTAAACTTCGTACCCGGACCAGCACCGATAGAAGTTAATTCTTCTTCAGTAAATTGAATAAACAAATCATTAGTCGGTTGTAATGTTTTCTTGATCATAAGATCGTAGTGTTGTGTAAATGATTATAGATTATATCCACAGCTCTTTCAACTGTCATTTCACCATAAGCTGTAGATCTAGGATGAATTCGAATTTCCGGAAACTCTGGAGCCTCATAAGGAGAATCAATTCCAGTGAAGTCTTTAATTTCACCTGCGCGAGCTTTCTTATACAAACCCTTAGGATCTCTTTCTTCACAAATCTCAAGTGGTGTATCTAAAAACACTTCTATAAATCTCGCATTAGCATATTTACTGAGTAATTCCCTAGCATTGTTCCTCATTGATTGAAGAGGAGAAATCATAGCAACAATAACAAGATCGGCTCTTTGAAAGGTCAGCATATTCTTAGCACAGTAGATAGCTTCAGATACCATTCTCTGCCTACCGTTCATATCAAAGCCAATTGGTTTATCATACTTTGATCTAAGATCATCACCATCTACAATACCCGTTCTATATTGCTCTTTACATCTTTCGTAGAGAGCATTAGCGATAGTAGTTTTTCCAGCTCCAGATAATCCAGTAATCCAAATGACAGTCTTATTCATTAGTCGAGTGTTATGTTGTGTTCTTCCATTAGCTTATGAAGCTCATCACGAAGACTATAGTAAGCTGAAAGTTGTTCCTCTGTTGTATCATCAGAGGCATATTTGGTCTTATTTCTTAGGAACTGATCTAAGTCCCAAAGAACAGAACGAAACTTTCCAGCATTAACTGCTTGTTCAAATTCGTACTGCTCTTCGTTCAAATCAAATTCTAGAATTGCTTTTGACATATTTTTATTCTTTAAACTTAATCTTTTGCGTATATTTTAGCTGCTCTTCGAGTTTTGCAACTCTTAAAGCTAAATCAGATGCAGCTTCTTCCCAAGACTTTTCTGACTTACCTTCTCTCTTATCTTTACACTTATTACAAGGACACTGCCATTTTTCTTCTTTATCCCATCCGCCCCAATGAATAGGGTACATAGGATGCTTTTGTATATTTTCTGTTTCTACACCATGTACAAGTCTATTCCAATCCTGAGTCTTTTTAATTTCATTCATGGCTAAATCATAATCTGTCTTATCTGATAAATCGCATAGACTAATTGCTCCCTCTGCAACAGCTTTCATGTGATTGAGTTCTTTTTGTAGTTTTTCTATTTTATCGTCCTTCTCAATGACATAATCAACAATATCTTCTTTGAGCTTCTCAACTTCAGCCTTTAGCTCATCTCTCTCCTTAAGGAAGTTCAAACAGGTATTCGCTACAAAGCCGCCGAGCGGAGCATCATCATGATCTCTAACATAGTTGTCAACCTTATCCCACCAGCTCTGAACAGTCAATTGCTCCTTCTTCCATCTCTTTAATTGATCAATCTCCTTCTGTAACTTATCCATATCATTAATGCTAAAGCTCTTTGCATATTTGTCCTCCCAATCTCTTACTTTACTCTTTAGTGCTTCAATCTCTTTATTAGCTGCATTGAGCTGATGCTTATATTCATCTCTTTCTTTAGAGCACTTGTCATAACCATTCTGTACAATTTGTAGCTTTGCCTCCATATACTTTAGACCACCTTGTGTAACCATACCATTATACATCTTAAGAATTTCAAAATTCCTATTTTTCAATACAGCAATATCATTTTTAAGAGTAAAGATCTCAGCTCTATACTTCTCATTTTGATCACTATCAATCTCATTAACTCTTACCATCAATCGAACATTCTCTTCTTTAAGATGTCTAAGATTTTTAATCTCCTTTAAAAGCTCATCTACATAATCTGCCTTTTCGTTATATAGCTTTCTCCACTGCTTAGAATCTGCTTCCCAGTGCTTAACATCATTCTCAAGCTCTTTAACCTTACCTTCAAGCTTAGTATTTCTAGCTACTTCTTGATCATATTGCGCTCTCCAGCCAACATGTACTCTCCAGCCATTTTCATTAAGCTTTGCATCCTTTTTGAGCTCATCGACCTCAATCTTTAACTGAGCATTCTCTTGTCTAAGCTTAATAGCATTATTATGTTCCTCTGTTCCATCTTCTTCAATAGACTTGAGCAGATCTCTGAGCTTAATAAATTCATTCATAAGATCAACTGGCGAATAAAACTTACCATCAATAGTATAACCTGTATCAGTCATCCAGCTGGGTTTTTGAAATGAAGGAAATAAGTTGAACATATTTAGAATTATAGAGCAAAGGATAGGAAAGTCAAATAAATAGTTTAGATGTCCAATATTCTTGTCATTTCAGACATTCATCTAGGTTCACCTGTTTCTAAGGTTAAATCATTAGCTAAAGTTCTAAAGAATGAAAAGTATGATCATCTAATTCTAAATGGAGATTGTTTTGATAACAAATATATTCATAGATACAAGAAGAGACATTGGAATATTCTGAGCCTATTAAGAAAGATATCAAAGAAGAAGAGAGTAACTTTTATTCTTGGTAATCATGACATTAAGTCAAAGAACATTATCAAGATTCTAGGACTTGAGTTTGTTGAAAGACTAGAGCTCGAAGTAAATGGAAAGAAGATGCTGTTTTTACATTTTCATCAATTTGATCCATTTATTTTTAAGCATCCTTGGATAACAGAAATTGCTGAAAGAGCTTATTATCTCATTCAGAATATCGATAGATCAAAAACATTTGCTCGATGGATAAAAAGAACATCTAAAAGATTCTTAAAGATCAAAACCAATATAAGAGACAAAGCTATAAACTATATCAAAGACAAAAACTATGATGCCATTTTTGGAGGCCATATACATTTTGCCGAAAGTTTTGTATGCTCAGAATCAGGAAAAGAGTATCACAATTCAGGCTCTTTTTGTGATGAACCTTGTCACTATCTAATAATAGACAAGGAAGGTAAAGTTACTTTGAAGGAGATTTAGTGTCTGATAGGATTTCTACGAATTTCGTACTCCTCTCTATCAACCTCAGAAAATAAATCCTGAACCTCTCTTTC
>Ga0208257_1000287_pt1 | contig 16347 bp, 22 predicted proteins | sample CryBogCBH10Sep07_FD_184610 | JGI IMG/M metagenome (GOLD analysis project Ga0208257, IMG submission 184610) | Freshwater microbial communities from Crystal Bog, Wisconsin, USA - CBH10Sep07 (SPAdes) | ecosystem: Environmental > Aquatic > Freshwater > Lake | place: Crystal Bog, Wisconsin, USA... | reverse complement strand
ACGCAAAGGAAAATTTTTTTAAATGGGTATCGGGATGGAGTATATCAATGCGGAAGCCGTCTGATATTGGCTTTGATGACAGCCGTCATATATTACCCAATTTAATCACAAATTATCATTCAGTAAAGAATGAAAAAAACATGGTTATAGACGGTCAGATATTAATGTTTAATTTGGTAGCGAGGAGGCTCACAGAGATAAAAGAAGAGCAAAGGTGTACTATAGAGCAAAGATGCGATAAAGCGGCTCAATTAGCATTGCCACATGATACATCTGTATATTGGGTTAATCTAAATGACGAAGGGGATATTATACAAAGCCTTGATAAGTCAGCTTATCAAATTAAGGGGTCTATGGACTTGGATAAAAAAGAGGAGTTGTTACTTGCTTTTTTTCAAGGGGATATCAAAAAACTGATAACTAAACCAAAGATGACCGCCTTTGGTCTTAACTGGCAACATTGCAATCATACCGTTTATTTCCCAACGTTCTCATATGAGCAATACTATCAAGCCATCCGAAGGTTTTGGAGATTTGGACAGAAAAACGAAGTTATAGTAGACCTTGTTTATTCAGATGGACAAAAGCGGGTATTAGATAGTTTACTCGCTAAGACTGAAAAGGCTAATGAGTTATTCACTAAGTTAAATTCATCCATAAATACAAGCTATGACATAAAGTCGAAAGAATTTGAACAATCAATAATCAAACCTAATTTCATAAATTAAAAAAACAAAACAACATGGTAAAAGAACAAGTAATCACAGACAGGTACGCAATTTATAATTCAGATTGTATGTACGTATTGCCAACCATTTCAGACGAATCAATTGATTTGAGTGTGTATAGTCCGCCTTTCGCGGGATTGTATAATTATTCCAGTTCTGAAAATGATTTCTCTAACTGCGAAACTCGTGAGCAATTTTTAGAACAGTATGAATATCTTGTCGCTGAAATAGCAAGAGTGACAAAATCGGGAAGGATAACCGCCGTACATTGTACCGATATAATGAACAAAGATGGTAGTATGTGGGATTTTCCGCATGAGGTAGCTAAAATACATGAGAAATACGGGTTTTTATATCGTAACCGTATTACCATATGGAAAGAGCCATTAAAAGTTCGTATGCGTACAATGGTTCGCTCCTTAATGCACAAATTGATAGTTGAGGATAGTACAGAATGTTTTACGGCAATGCCTGACTATATTTTGATATTTAAAAAGAAAGGAATAAATGAAGTGCCAGTTACTCACCCTGTTGGACTATCTGAATATTTTGGTGAAACACCAATACTTCCCGCAATGGCAGAAAAGTATGGAACTTTAGAAGATTTGAAAAAGAAATACAAAGGTCATGAAGACCCAAAGACCAATAAATTATCTCATATTATTTGGCAACGATACGCCTCATCTGTATGGGATGATATTAGAATTGACAATGTATTGCAATATAAAGAATCAAAAGATGAAGATGATGAAAAGCATGTACACCCATTGCAATTAGATGTTATCGGACGAATAGTAGAGTTATATTCTAATCCAAATGAAGTCGTATTAACGCCTTTTATGGGTGTGGGTAGTGAAGTTTATTGCCCTGTATCATTAGGCAGAAAAGCAATCGGTATTGAATTAAAGGAATCGTATTTTAAACAAGCTGTAAAGAATCTAAAAGATGTTGACATTGTAAATAAGGACAATCAACTATCCTTAATATAACTCGCACAAAAAAGCCCCTATCAAATCGGTAGGGGTTTTTAGATTAATGCTGTTAATAGATTGCTTGATGTGAATTACTCATCATCCACTTCATGGCCCAACACCAATTCATCTTCCGGAGCATCAGTTTCAATGACAGAGGTGAGTTTGAGATGTTCGCCAATGTCGGCATAGCGTTCAAGCGATGGGATTTGTAGTTTATATATCTTTTTGATTGCCTCGCGGTATTCCGTAGCCGACACCTGTATAGTTGTTTCCGCGAAGTCCACAACGTCCTTCACCTCAAATGTCCACCAAAACATTAAATCTTCCATGTTAGCAGATTTTACCGTTAAGAATCTTGTAATTTTTTACCTGATATGTTCCATCGCGCTCAACCGTGATGTGAGCAAACCCATGATTGTATTTAGCCCCCGCATTGTAGTTTGGTCTTAACTCTGATAAGCATCCGATAGACCAACAACCTATTATTTCATCTTTTAGATTGCGGTCAATATGCTCGGACGTTCTATGCACATGCGACATAAGCGCACTGCATCCCGCTTTTAAGAACAAAGCCCTTGCAGGATTGACACCGCCCGATCCGTACAATTCATGCCCGTGTATAATCATTAGCTTGCCTAACTGGATAAGATTTTTGTCTGCAATGGAGGTGATGCGTAGTTTAGGCAGGTGCAATATGTTGTCCAGTAGAAACTCTTCCATGCCCTCAAACTCTCCCGCATGTTCGCGGATATATCGCTCCCATCTTACATCGTGATTGCCCATTTTGTAATATATATGCGCATCGGGGAATAGTTCCCGCAGCTTCAAAAGAAACTCACGGGTTATATTGATTTCATTTTGAAGGTTGCGGAGGCATTTATCCTTTTCAAATCTGCTTAGAGCATAAAAGTCTATCAAGTCCCCGTTTATGATTATGGTATTTACCTTGCTATCTATCCCGTATTTGAGCGCAGAGGTCAAAGCAGAAACGCTATGAAAAGGGAAATGTATATCTGATATTACAAGAACACTATCGCATCCTACGGGCAAATGAATGGTTTTTACGCTATCATCTTCGGGCGTAGGTAAATTGAATGGATTATATGATTCGGGATTAAGGTTTTTAAATATTTCCTCAACAGATGCTGACTTGTGAAATGATTTAACTGGCTGTGAAGGTTTATCCTCAGTTTGCAAATTGCGGATTTCTTTAGCCAATATCCAAATTTTGTTTTTTCTTACATCTATCCCCCAGTGACCTATCAGCGATGTTATCTGTTCATTTACCGCAACCTCCTGAGGTGTCAATCCCTGACCTAATAAAACTATCGCCCGTCTCTTCCATTCAGTTTTATATTTCATAGTAGATTTTTATGAAAAAGGGGTGAATTGCTCCACCCCTCCCCAAAACAACGCAACATGAAAAGCGTTCTTATTTTTTAAATGATAATTTAACTTTAGCACCTAAATTTATTTGCTGTCCCACTATACCATAGTCAGCATTAACCATCAGCTTATCCGATATAAGCAATCCTAGCCCCGTAGATACGTCAAATCTACTTGACGCTATATTTGCTACTGGAAAAGTAAAACCCGCCCCTAAAAAGACTTTAACAAGGGATTGTTTTTTTTCAATCGTCTTTGTTATATTCTCTACTTTGGTAGGCGCAAGATTAGCCCATTTTATTTGTCTGCCTGTAATCCTATTGTTAAACAACGTATCAATGAGAATTGCCTTAAATTCATTTTCCTGCCTGATGCTATCTGAATAAATCGCCGTATCGGTTGAAAAAGTAAATAGCAGATTATTGATAGTATCATGGTTATGGATTGTCTCCGTGTGGTGTACATACACCGTATCATGCCCGTATATCTTATACGGTACGCTTTGAGCGACATTTATTGTCCTGTAAAGCGTATCAGTTGCATGAATGAAATGAGTAACCGTATCGGCTTTTATTAACGTTTCGCCACCTTTGCAGGATGAGCAACCCTTAAACATTACCGCAAACATCAGTAATGAACCAATAACTAAGCCTACTATTAAATCCTCTATTCTATTCATTTTTTTAATGGTGTTGATCCTGACAGAGATAATATATTGATTGCCGTGTCATGTGTATTTTGCACTTTCCAAATGTGCTTATCTTCGATTATCTCTACTACTTTCCACACGCCACCCAGCTTATCAATTCGGCAATGTTCGCCTACTTTTTTATCTCTTAATAATTTTCCAAATGTCATGTTGTTATAGTTTATCTAAATATTCATCGTCATCATGATACCAAAATACCGCAATGACTGATGCAGATATAAAGAGTAAACTTATAAAAAATATTGAATAACTCATGCCTCTTTTTTAGGTGATAATCCTCGAACATATCTCCAACATTCCCCGCGATTCACAGTCGTATAGCTTATGTGCGCCCATGAATCAAATTCTTGTATGCACTGGTCAAATTTTACCCCACAAGACCTTACAAACTGATACCAATCTTCAATACTCATACCTTCTATGTGCGTATCAACCGCCTCGCCAGTTTGATGTTGCGAATTAGGCACACCACCGACCGCCTTATTCAATCTAGGGCATCTATAACCGCTTGTTATTCTTATCGGGGTGTCTTTGCCTAGCTTCTCACTTATTTTGGCTCTGAGAGGCTCTAATAGATTATTGCATAGGTTTGTAAGATTAGTTATAACATCCACAGGCGGATTAAATTGCTCCGATATATTTTGAGCCGTAGCCGTAGGGCTATTAATAAACTCGCTTAAATCAAAATGTTCACTTAGTTTCATAATTAGTCGTTATCTTCTTGTGGCTCTAATTGCTTTGGTAAATCTGCGGGTTGATGTACTACATAATTAGCACTTGTTTTCTTACCTCCGTCAGCTTTCTTCTCTATGTCATTTATTCTTACTTCATGTACTGCCAGTTTAGTTTCATGCTCTGCTATTTTTTCATGATCTGCGTGTATCTCATTGTAAGTAGCCGCCGCTATAAATCCGATTATTAGCATCATGATACTATTTGCCCATTGATGCAACTCTATCTTTGAGTTTGGAAATCCATTTGCCATCATGATTTATTTTGATTGTTCATAATGTTTGTCTTATCAGCACTAGATTTTGAACTACCAAAGAAATAGCCCACAACACTTACAGCCATTCCTAGCAATGTTCCTAGTGATACGTTGACTATATCTCTATTGTCCGATGGCACTGGATGGGTAATTAGCATAATAACTGCCGATACGCTGAACCCCACTACAAATGCACCCAATAGATACATATATACTTCTTTTATTCCTTCTCCCATGATATTTAATTTAAGGTGTTGATATAATAATTGCCCATACAGAGCCATTCCAAAATTTCATTTTTACAAGCGAGATATCAAAAAAGAATTGACCGAGATATGGTGTAGATGGTTCGGAGCCTGTCGCGCCTGCTGATACGGGAAGCTGTGATGTAAATATACCAGTTCCATCATCTGCCAATACACTACCAACGGCACTAGCCATTCCAGGAGCAAATATACTTGATTGCGCTGCCCCTATTGCAAATTGATTTGATGTTGTATTGTATGCATTATATCCTATCGCCGTTGAACCATCGTATATTGAAACTGCCCTATATCCTATTGCCATATTGCCAACATTGCCGGAACCACTTGTTTGTGAGCCAGCCCCTATTGCTATACCTTGCCTAGAACCAATAGATGCACCTGACCCAATGGCTATTGCATAATTCGATGACGGATAACTAATCATGCTGACGTTGTTTCCAATCACTATATCATTTTCTGCTTCCGATGGTGCTGTAGATGCACCTATAACTATGTTTGGATTGGTTGAGCCTTCATCAAAATGCAACATTTGCACGTTATTTGAACGTATATTAAAACCAACTGCATCGGTTGTTCCTAAAAAATTAGTTGCAGGATCAGTACCTGCATTTCCTGTCAATCCCCATCCTCTAGGTTGCCACGAAGCAATTCCATTATCATCAGATGTTAATACGCGCCCCTGAGCCTGATTGCCGTCATTTATTATCAATGAGCCATTATCATGAGCAACAAATCTTTGAACTTGGTTGCTATCTTTGGTTTGAAATAAAACTCCTGATGTTGGTTTACCATACACTGACATACCACTATCCTGAGTGTATTTATAATAAATACCATGAATTAGAGAATCATTTGTATCGGCAAAACCTTGACCATATCCAGTAAAAACACCTCCAGTAATTGCGGTATTCCCTGCCCCATATTGATAATTATCCATGAACCATCTAGGAATTACAGTAGCATCATTATGACCATGCCTCACAATCCATGACACCGAATCTAAATTTGATTCTACGTGATTATTATTGTAACTACCCTGAGATGCCAATTGTATTGCCTTACCCGCATCAGAAAGAATATAAAAATTTCCGTTTCCTGTTGACAATGAAACATCCCCCAAAGTAGAACTGATAGATATGCCATTTACTGTTTGAAGGTAAAATGTATGATTTCCCGCAGGAGTATTTCCTAACGACATTATATTTGAAAAAGACGTGTCTTGATATGCCCAGTAATTTCCGTAGAATGGGCTACCAATAATACTATAACTATTGCCCTGAAATGACTTATTGACCCCAACCATTATAGAATCGAAAAAATCACCTCTAACATCTAATTTATATTGCGGAGTTGTGCCTATCCCGACATACCCTTTGTAATTGTAATTGCCGAATATATTAGTAGTGCTTTGAGCGTTAAGCAATACGGGCAAGCAAAAAAGAATAGCAAATAAATATCTCATCTTAATAGTTTACAAGTACTTTATAAATCACGAATAGCGTTTCACCGTTAGCAAGTCCATTTGTCAACGTAATAACTCCAGTTGCGGAGTTAAAACTAAACTCAGTGTTTAGCAAAGGCTTGACCTCCCTTTCTATTTGCACGATTTGATTGCCTTGCAACTCTGTTATTGTAATATTGTTTTCTCCATCAGCAGATGCCGTGTAACTTACATTTCGAGTATCTGAATATTGTTGAGGCATAGGAATGTTATTTTGATTGTTAGCACCAAACAATGTAGCATATACAATATTATTTGAAGCTGTTAAACTTTGAATTGACTGATTAGATACAAGTGAATTATCCCATTGCACTTGCTGACCCGAATATGGTACTTCATTAGGCTCTAGACCGTTATCAACTAATAGCTTGATATAATTATCCATTGATCCGTATGTATTGATACAAACATCACTAAATGAACTATTCGATACGCAACTAAATATTTGCATCAGGGTCTATTGTTACTTTACCATCATTAGCGACAGTTACCGTAGGATTGCCCACCGTGTAATTGTCAGCTTCTAAATTTATTCTTATTGCTCTTTGGATAGCTTGCTTATTTATTGAGCCTCCGAGCCATGCCAAAATTCCTACACCTTCAAATGGAAATTCTTTCCACCATCCCGCAAATGCATTTATAGTGTCTTCTATATGTTGTTCATCACTTGGCACAATAGCAATATCACCCGAACTAATATCGAGTGCGCCATTAGTATATTTCATGTCATATCTTGCCATGTGTGATAAGCGGGTTTTCTATGTCAGCCTTTTGCGTATCTGTTAATTGTTGACCAAACCATGCGCCTGTTGCACCTTTTAAAGCCGCCCCTCCGTCATTCGGCACAGGTGTCCATCCACTAAACGCGGTCTTTAAAGTATTGATGTCATTTTCGATTGTATTCAATCTATTCACAAGATCATCAATCTTTATCAAACCTCCATAACTGCCATCATTTATACGAATAATGCTATTATCGGATTGTGTACTATCAAAAAGCGTCAAAGAACTATCCCCTACCTGCAAATATACCTTTTTTATGTCAGAATATAAACAGACAAATGGGCTATTGTATGTGGATGTAATTACTAATACATTGGAATCCACAACTGGGATTATAAGCAATCCGTCACATACTGCCGACTGCAATAATACATTAGGAATGTCTATTTCATTATCGCCCGATACGGTTGTTACTACACAAGTACTAGCCCCTTCATCTACGCTTTTTACAACGCCTTGAATGAGCCTAACTTCATCCTGCTTAAATGTTCCTGCCAGCTTTTGAATTGCCGTTACTATCGCTCTATCACTCATGCGGGGGTTACTATTGCGGGAGGTGAAATAGGTTGCACTTGACCATTTACCTCCACCATTTTATAATGAACTGTTATCTTTTGCCTAGTGCCTTTTACGCCACCCGAATAATTAACGGATTTGACTTTATACAATCCGTTCCGATCGGGCAATACGGGGTCTTTTATACGCACATTATCCCCTTGATTAACGTATGGTATGCCAAATGTGGTAAATGAGCCTTTAAAACCTGTATAAAAGAATTTTTGTAACTCATCTGCTCCAAGTTGCGCTAGTTCCTGTGCTGTTTTGACATTAGGATAGAAAAGTGTTCTGCGTTCGCCCTCCTCATTGGCAGGAAAATCCTCGCCTTTCTTTTTAACTATGTATTTAAAGTTTCCACTCATTGCATCTGAATACACCAATACGGATAGCCTTTCTTGTTTGGTTTTTGTTTCTCCTTGCTTATTTGTGCCTCCGTCAACAGTATTGATAGAATTGCACACCGCCGACAGCTTAACATCATCCCTACGCTGAAAATCTAATTCATCACTGATAATGTTTTGCTGAAAAATAAAATTGTGTGTATTGGCTTCGGATTCAATATATACAACTGATCCTATACGCAATTCATCTCCCCTAAAATAAGCCTCTAAATGATATTCTTTGCGTAGCCTAGCTAATAGTTGCGCCACCGATTCATTGTTTAATATAAAATCACCAATGGTTGTAGATGTAAGAGCATTAACAGTAAATTCAGTGCCTTGCAACAATAACTTAAGTAAATCTTCAACCGTTTTAGTCTTGCTCCATACTTGTGGCTTACAAGGTATTTGCTTTAATAGCCACATATTATCTTCACACTCTAACACAATAGGCTTTTTAGATGTGACTTTTGATATGTACCCTTGAAACACTGGCGCATCAGGCATATCTAAATGCTCAATCCCCGCCTCATTGTATGTATAATATCCGTAATTTAATGCGACCTTATCCCCGCGCTGAAATAGCGTATTGATTTGGTTGTTAGTTCCCGATAAGGGAATTAAATTACCGTTTGCATCCTTGACATAAATATTCTTTGGAAATGTCAATTTTAACTGATTGGTCAAATCTACCCATGTATCCGAACCCTCATACTCATTCACAAAGTCAAACGTAAAAGCAAGATTGCGCCCGTCTCCGTTCTTTTCAATTTGCTGAAAAGAAACGTAGGTAACGCATCTGACCATGTATGTTTTCATTACTGTGCAGGGGTTATGATTCTCAATTCAACTGGAGCATCCGATATAGCATTAATTACAAATGTCTGATATGAATATCCTCCCGCTATCTGTGGGAATGAATAAGACTCAACCGTTAGATTAGTAACGCCCATATTATTAAGCCACCAAGATATTACACCTTTGCTCACTGGAGCGTCTAACCATTGCTTTAATAGCTTAACCGTATCTTTTGGATGCACTCCATTTTTACCAGTTATTATGCCATTAATGGTGATTTTCATATCATCCTTTCCGATATATTCTTTTACAGAACCGTCCCTACCTTGTATTTCTGTACGTACAATTCTGATAGGTTGGTCAACTGTTATTATAACAGTATTCAATGCAAGTAATACCCTATTTGTTGCCGTTTGCTGAGTAGCATTATTGGGCAAAGTTATAGTCCTACCCGTAAGATTATCGGTATAAGAACAACCCATAAATGATAAATCAGAATATACCGCCGTTCCTAATTGAGATATTCCAATAGGATCATCGGGTGCATAGTTTCTAATGATACCCGATTGACCTTCGTATGGATTGCGCTCTTGCTGTTCGTTGGTTTCGGGCTGTATTCTCCCCGAATAAGGGTTATTTATATCATACGGGGCTTGTGGCAAATCAATATTTAGATTGCCCGCTATCTTGCTTGCCTGCTCCATAGCTTTAGCGTTCACTATTTTCACATTCTGAAAAAGTGCCGAATGTCTTAGCAAATCAACCTCATCGCCCGTCTGTTGTGGTAATATAAATTCCGACATTATATATCTGCTGTTATAGATGAATCATTCACTGCCTGTAATATCGTATTAGCGACTATCTCGCGCACTTTATTGCTACCCTCTGTAAGATTGGTCGTATTTATTTTAAACGTCTCTATTAGCTTGTTTATGCTGATATTTATAACAATGGATTTTGTGCCTGTCGCTTTCTTTGCGCTTGTATCATCTGTTGTAGCCAATGTTGCCCCGGCGCCTACTTTTGGTTTTTCGCCTGTTTTAGCGGTTGCTCCCGCTTTAAATGCCGATTGGTCAAATTTCTTACCGCCTTCATCCCATCCCTCAACTGCTGCCATTGCAACCTTTTGAAATCCGCTTTTAGTGGCATCCGCCATCTCTGCAAGTCCCGCAGATATTTTAGACCGATCCATGTGGAATATGCCATTGAATACCGTAAGCAAACCGCCCGCAGTTCCTTTTACAATATTCACAAAAGCTAAAAATCCATGAGCCAAAGCATATATGCCTTGTTTAAATACCCTTACTTTAGTAGATGCAAATGCTATGGCAGTCATAAACCATCCCACAGGTCCGAGTAACAAACCTAAACCTGCAACAGCTACGGTTAAATTATCGGTTTCTTTATGAAGCCAATAGAATGCACCGATAAGCGCACCCGCCGCCACTACAACAAGCCCGATAGGGTTAGCGTCCATTGCTATATTCAAATCCCACATTGCAACAGATAAAAAACTTGTGCCAGTAGCCGCCGCCACTGCCGCTATATCTTGCGCCCAAAGCAATGCGTTCATGGCAGTGCTATATGCTATGCTTGCTTGTACGCCTATATTATATAAAGCCCATCCTGCAACAAGCGCACCGACACCGATTGCAACATCCTTAACCGTGTCTTTATTTTCCTTCATCCAGTGTGCAAGGTCTTTAAGATTAGATACTCCATCTTTAAGACTACTCGCAAACCATTCTAGTGCGGGTTTAAGCACTATCAGTGTTTCCATTGCCAATTCGCCAACTGCACCCTTTACGCTACCCATCATTACCTTATATCTACCCAATGGGTCTGCATCAAACATTTTAGCCGCTACGCCTTCGTATCCGCTTGTTTTTATCAATTCCATCATTTCCTTTTGAGCCGCCACAAGTCCATTTGTGTGCTGTACTTGCACTATTCTTGCTTTCTCTTGCTCAGTTAATATAACGCCATAGCGTTGTAGCTTTTGTAAGCCTTCTTCGGGATTTGATAAGGCTTTTCCGTACATAATAGCCGTTTCTGTCAAACCGTGATTGGTTTGCTTTGCAATATCGGCTACTTGCCCCATTGATTGCTCAAATGTATCTTTTGTGATAGATGGGAATGTGAGCATTTGAGATTGCATATCCCTAATTTCTGCGGTACTAATGCCTGTTGTTTCACGAAGTTTCTTACCCCAGTCCTCAATCATTTTCATGTTAATACCCGCCTTATTTCCTGTGCTTTCTAAGTTAGCCTCAACCTTTGCAGTATTTTGCTCTAACTGATGAAAACTCTCAACCGCTTCATGTATAAAACTAGCACCTTCAAATATCGCAAACCCTACTCCGAGCGTAGCCAATGTACCTTTGATTGTCTCCATAGTGCCATTAAGACGCTCCGCCGATTCGTTAGCCTCGTTCAATTTCCCGGAAAGCATATCTTTCAAGGTTAGCGTATATTCTACATTTTCTGCCATTATTTATCCCATTGATTAGTTTTCTGCAATGCGTATCTCAAACGACCTATATATTTAGCAAGCGTATCATCGCTTAATGTGTCAGGATCAACTTTAAAATGATATTGAACTAGGCACATCCATTGAGTTATGTCATCACATTCCTCATGGATAGCATAGTCAACTATTTTTTTTTAAACTGATTGATTGATAAAGTGACCATATCAAATGCTACTTTACAAGCACCGATATAATATTTATCGTTATCAGGATTCTCATCCCAAATGCGTTTATCGCTTTCCTCTTTAATCAGAAAATAATCTACTATTTCCTGAGAGGCGCTAAATGGATTAACCATTGATTTATCCATGACAGCAAGTTTAGCCTGTCTTGATGGTTCTTTCATGTATCCAACAATTGGCTCTGAATCTATTGCCTCACGAAATACAATAGGATGTACTTTGACTTTATGAATAGCCGTCAACTGGTCGGCTTTATCATTGATCTGCTGATTAAATAACGTTTCTTTTTCTTCTTTGCTAAGTTCTACTGTTGTTGTTGCTTCTTCTGACATATGTTGTTATTATTTGGTACAAATTTAAAAGAAAAAAGCGGGTTTTATCCCGCTTTCCCCTTCTTATTTTTCAATCTTAGTCTTTGTGATTGATACCCGCTATTTTCAACGGCAATTCAATCATTATCTTTGTGTCTCCTTGACCTACTGTAAATGGATCTTCAAGGAACTCACAAGATAGTAATACATCAGTTGATGCTGTTACTCTTGAACCTCCGAAAGACACTTGTATATCAAAGAAAGGTATTGCCAGTGGGTCACGATTTGGAGCCGCCGCTATGATATTATTCCACTCGTCTTTATAGAGTGTTATCTTAGCGTCATACTCTTTATTTCCGTAACCCCTAGATATTGGCTCAACACCAAATCCGTAGTTATCATCTTTCTTTTGCTTAGCCTTGTACTCTATCTTCGTGATACCCACAACAGGCACACCGAAAAGCACTAGAGATACATTCGACCAACTATAATTTACTCCGTTTATTAATGCCATTGTGTTTAACTTATTGCTGTTACGAATCCGATATTAACTTGTATAGCTTCTGCTACTCCGATAGGGAGTAATTGAACGGCTACTATTACCTTGCCAGTTGACAACACATCCTGATTAGGGTCTATGCTTGTTTTAAAAGCAGACAATTCAGTATCTCTTACCATTTGAGTAAGGTTTACATCTGCCAATGATTCCAAATATGCTACGGTTGTAGCTTTCATAGTCCCATCAGAGTTTAGTGTTATAGGACTGCCAAGCGCAGGGAGCATAGAACTATAAATACCGCGTATCGCTTTATCTATTGTTCTGTTGTTCTCTATTCTTGAATAGTCTGATGTGTTCGCTATTGCCGTGTAGCTGTGATTGAAATATGCACCCGATATACCTACTCTTGTTGTCAGGAATATGTATTTAAGGTTATCAATTGCATCTATCTGATTTTGGCTGAGTGAACTTATAAGCGTACCGTTTGCAAGTGCAGGTGTATCGCATTCAGTGCCATCGCTGATATTGAATTTCCCTATCCATTCGATAGATTCATTCACCGCAGAAAATGCTACTGCACCAAGACATGCCCCTAGTGTAGTGATAGATTTGCCAGTACCCGCATACAAAAATGCACCAAGCGCACCGCCATCCTGAGATACTACCACACTCACCTTGTTAGCGGTAAGCGTATTCAAATCGGTAAGTGCTGTAAAATCAGATGTACCACTCAAATCAGCCGCGTATATAACCGACAATGGTTTATGATTTGCGTCACAGTAAGTTGTTACTTGATTCTGTATCGCCGTGAGGTCTGAACTTGAATAGGTAGATTCATATCCTTTCAAAATACCAATTTGTCTGATACTGCCACCGGCACTATTCTGAACTGTGGTAATCTCTGTCCATGTGTATGGGCTAGGCACGGCAAAAAATCCTATATACAGTTTGCCTTTAGGTTGCAATCTGAAAAATTCGGAAATGTGATAGTGCCAAACAGCTTGTTTAGATGCCACACCCGATACAGTTGCCTGAGTAAGTGTTCCTGCAAAACCAGCTCCGCTATTGAATATCACCGATACAGGCGTTCCGCTATTCGGAAATATACCTTGTGACTTTGGCAGTGTTATAGTAAGCGTTGCAGTAGCAAAAGAAGCTGTACAACCGTGATTGTATGTCCCTGCATTTATAACCGCCGCCCATGCTGCGCCTTGCAAAGCTATTGTATTATCAGAAGATGCTACCGTGTATGTACCGAGATTAAGAACTACTCCATTAATACCAGTGTATTTAAGTGTAGCCGTATCGCCTGTATTACCCTTTGTGCTTATCAGATATGTAGCTTGTGCAGGTGTAGCATCACTATAATCAGATTTAATACCAAGTGATTCCGCTTGTGCAACGCTGAATACCGCTTGCACTCTGTTGCTCGTACTAAAACCACTTGGCAAAGTACCGTTGCTAGTGTAGAAAATAAGCCCAGACACGTAGTCTTGACCCGCAAGCGGTCTACCTAACCCGCCTTGCCCCTTTACGAATGTTACATCACCTAATGCCATTGTTATTTATTTGCGGGTTTATCCCTTTCAATTAATAGACAACCTTTTTTTTCATGCAGATACCATTCGCCTGTGCTTTGATTCACCCACACGCGATTAACATGTGGGTGACTTTCAAATGCTTCGTGAGTGATAACCTCAGTTGTCTTTGTCTCTTTAGATAGCTTGTTGTCCTTTGCCATTATTGCGCCATTCGTGACACTTCGACCCATTTAGAGCCGTTAAATACAAATCTTATTACCGCTTCTTTACCATTTGACAAATACAACGTTCCATTTTGTGATCCTGTGGTAGTTGTAGCCGTTGCAAAATATGCACCCGCCCATCTGATACATTTGCCAGTAGAAAGTGAATTGTGAACTATTACTACAAATTCATCACCGAAATAAGAGTTGGTGGTGCTTGCTATCTTAACCGCTACGCTGTCCAGTACCGAATCAATGAAAACATCGGTATGAAAAGAATAAGGAGCAAAAGCGATTGTATCAAGACCCGCTTTATCTGTTGATGGAGATGAATAATTGTACGTCAATACACGATATGTGTTATCCGTACCTGCTGATACGCCTGTGCGTGGGAAAGCAGACTGGGCATATGCCGATGCAGTGATAAGTACTACTGCGATTATTGCTATAAATTTTTTCATTTTATTATTTGCTTTTAATTACGCGGTCAGCGTGGTGTACAATACGAATTGGTCAGGGAATCCTATCTGAGTGTCCATCTTGAAAAGACCTTTCACAAAGAACAACTCAGAGTTGTTTTGCAATCTCATCAATTGGAGTTGATTATCCTCTGTGCTGTTGATACCGAGCCATGTGTTAGAATCAATATCAGGCTTTTGAATAGCTAGATAGAATGTGTTTTCAGGAAGACCTGCGAGCATCTCTATTTCATAACCTCTGAATTGATCATAAGCCTTTTCATCTGAACGAGTATTTTTGTAAGCATCAGTACGGAGAGCCTCTGCATATTTCTGCTCATCTGCGTAAGAAACACAGAATTTAAGACCGCCTTTACCAAATTTTCCGAGCAATGCTTTAGGTACAAGTGTCAAAGCCAGAGCAAACTTATCACGTATGTTTGTTGCTGTAAGTGCAACAGGGCTAGGTACTGTGATAGTAGGATATGAAGGGTCAGAAACTGCGTCAAGCAATTTTTTAATCAGACCATCAAAATAAAAGTAAGCTGAAGCATCTGCTGTTTCGCCTTTAGTTGTAGGGTCAACTGCGCTACCTGCTGAATCATACTGAATACGGCTACGGTGGATAGCGTTTTCAAAAAATTCATTAAGACGTTTCATTGTCTGAATCATCATAAAGTTCTCTGCGGTCACTGGCAATTCACGACCAAGCAATTTAGGTTGCAGTTGCTCAGCGTAGAAGTGTTGCTCATAGTCACGCGGGTTAAACTCATAGTAAAGCATCAAATCTTGTGGAGTAAGCACACGACCATCTACATTTACTGTACCTTGTGAGGTAGGAGTAGCAGAACGTCTTTGGATGAAGTTTGTAACCTCAATACGTGGGATAGTCTTCTTTTTACGGATTCCATCCTCCACATAGATACATCCTTTCTCGATAGTATCAGCCCCAACTACCGCACGGGTAATCATGTACGAAGCGGCGGGACCTGACCAGCTCGTGTCTTGAATGTTTAATGCCTCTGACATATTTCTATTTTATTTTTTAATGATTAAAGACCGTTTTTGATTCTGATGTCGCGCATTGTTGATGCTACTACGTTTGTAAGCACTGCATCGCCCGTAGCGTTATTTTGAACATCTATTGCTACTGCTGATTTGTTGATAGGCAGACTTGCTATCATGTCTTTTACGGTATCAATACCGACAGCTTTAGCCGTTGAGTGCCATTTATCTTTAGCATCACCTTTAATGCGACCTTGAGCAACAAAACCTTCAAGCATATTCTTGATTTTGTCATCTTCGGCTTCATCTTCGGCTTTCTTAGCTTTAGCTTTGTAGTCCTCCATTTCGTTCTTACACTCATCCAGTTGTTTTTTAAGGTCTTCCATCTTAGCCTTGTAATCATCATCAAGATCATCCATTTGCTTTTTCAGGTCTTCGGCTTTCTTATCAGATTCAGCCTTTTTATTCTGAATTTCATTGATAGCCGAGATGATTGCGTCCTCCGATGCTGATTCATTGAGATTCAGCTTATTTGCTACTTTAGTCA
>Ga0208257_1000285_pt1 | contig 16455 bp, 20 predicted proteins | sample CryBogCBH10Sep07_FD_184610 | JGI IMG/M metagenome (GOLD analysis project Ga0208257, IMG submission 184610) | Freshwater microbial communities from Crystal Bog, Wisconsin, USA - CBH10Sep07 (SPAdes) | ecosystem: Environmental > Aquatic > Freshwater > Lake | place: Crystal Bog, Wisconsin, USA... | reverse complement strand
CCTGCACAAGCTCCTGCAGCAGGCGGAAGCGCTTTACCTCCAGGTTAATAGAAAAATAACCCAGAAACAACTTTGGTTAGCCTAAGTATGTGTATGGTTGGCATATATAGACTTAATTTACCTGGTAGATATTATTATATCGGTTCCTCTACAAATATACAGAAAAGAACTGATGCCCATTTACAGTTACTAAGAGACAATAAACATATAAATCCGTTTTTACAGAATGTATTTAATAAGCATAAGGACTGTACTGTAGATATACTTGAAGAGGTAAGCGAAAATGTTCTTCTTGAAACCGAGCAAAAATATTTAAATACCCATTACGGAAAAGAAGGTTGCCTGAATATGTGTCCTACTGCAAAAAAACCCCCTATACGTGGCAAACAAAAAACTAGCACCAGAAAAAAAATATCTGAAAGCAAAAAAGGCTGGCAGCCTACCAAAGAAACGATATTTAATATGACGGTTGCTGCTCGTAAACGAGTTTCAAATCCCGAGGTAATAAAAAATATGAAACTTGCTTTTAGAAATCGTGTCAATAAAAGAAAGGCTTTTTATTTAATATATAACAATGTCGAGCAAGGCCCTTTTTACTCTAGTAAAGAATGTAAAGAAAAAACCAAATGCAATATAAGCATAGCTAGTATCTATAGTTTATGTACCGGTCAGTTTAAACAAATAAAAGAATATACAGTCAGATTAACCGAGGAAAAATAAAGGTGGGCTTTGAGCTTCTGAGAATCCGCCTTTTAGTTCGTCTTCAAGAGCTTTCTTTTCTTCGGTGCCCTGTCTCATTAATTCTTGATACTGTATAGTACCTTGACCGAACAACTGAGTACCACCAAACTTACCACGGGTATTAGCTATAGAAATTTTCATTAACGCTTTTGCGTATTCCATTACCCAACGCTCTTTAACTAAATCTTTAATTGGTCTTTCAACATATACACCCACACAGGCATAATAACGGGTACCGTTAGTTAAATTCGGTTCTGGAGTAATTCTTAATACTTGAGAACGTGGATCGAAGCGGCAGTATTGCTTTTGTGCAAATAACTTTTCACGAGTCTTTAACCAGTCTTTTAATACGTGCCAGGTAATTAAGTCGAATGCTTTACTACCTAATGAATATGCAAAATGCATTTGTTGTGCCAATGATTGTTCAATAGTAAACAGAGTGTTTACACCTTCATTAGTACCTTCCTGGAAGTTATAAATGTCGATTACTTTTCTGTAATCGTTCATATCTACATCCCAACCGGTTTGAAATGTACTTACCGCTCCAGATAAGTCTGGCGTATGATTAATTAAAGTGTCGAGTTTAATACCTTTATAAGGTGTATACAAAGCACTATCAAACACTAGCAATTCTTCTGTACCGGGTGTAAAGCGTGTAAACATTTCAATTGCATATGCAATCATATCATATGCTGCTACACAAGCAATTTCTAAGTTAATTAACGGTGCACCTAGCTGAAAGAATATACGTTCAGCTAACATATCGTAACTTTGAATACGATTATTTAAATTTGTTGAAAGAAACGCTGAAGGCCCTACTGTCGATGTTGTTACCGGTGCAACAAATTGTAGCAACGATAAATTATAATTACCACCACCAACAACTGACATTTGATCAACTGTGACGAATACGTTATTGGTATTTTGACCGGACAGTCCAGTTACTACACTATTGTTTAATCCAGAACCATTAACAAACCAACCTTTCTGTACATCGTTAATACTAGGTGGACTACCACCAGCTACAGGAAACCCACTAACGCTGTAAAATTGTAAAAGATTACCACCCTGTGCAGGTGGTATAGTTAGATTAGTATACGCAGGCGTTGGATTGTAAGCATAAGCCATACCTATACTTAGGTAATCTTAAGTGTTGAGAGTACTATGTTCGCTACTTCTTCTCCGCTTAAAAACACTTCTTCATTATACTGTACTTGCCACCAGTAACCAAATTGATCGGGTCTTAAATATTTGCGATCTTTAAGTATATTAGTATTCTGCTTATATCCAAATATCTTAGGATCGGACATACCGAATATAACAAAACCGTTAGGCGTTTTATAGTATGTAGCAAAATGATTAAAGAAGTTGTCTACCGACATCCAAAAATCACAGTCTTTAATATATTCACATAAATCTTTTTGTGATAAATTATGCTTTATAGTGGTTACACCTTTTAAAATTTCTTCTCCGGTTACACCAATTTGTACTACCTCTAAGTTAGGTATTTTATCTTTAAGTATAGCGATTACCTGTTCCCAGTAAGGATAGTTCTTAGGGTTTTTTTCACCCTTAGGTAATTTTTGAGAATAAGGGCTAATTATTAATTTCATAAAAATACTTTCTTATAAGCTTCTTGTACGCTGTTTTTCCAATTGTTCTCTAACATATACTTGTAAACGTTATGAGCGTCTTTATTAACAAACGGTGCACCTTCTGCTAAGGAACAGAAACTGACGTTTTCATCTGTAATGTCCCAGAAGCAGTCTGGCCAACAGCACGCAACTACAATTTTATAATCTCTGTAACGTTTAATTAATTCAACAAGCACTGATTTAAATGCGTAGTGATCTCCACGACCGCTATCTAAGAAGTAAAACCGGTACTTGTTTGTAACAATACCCCAGGTAGCGAGTTTGTTGCGGAAGTTAATTTCATCACTTTGCAGCATTCTGTCATCCTTTTCACTACGTATGCCACCCTTTTGATAATGAAAATGCCAAGTAGTTAAACCTAATAACGCTACTAACTTCCAACCAGCACGGTGCATTTCATATGTAAAGATGGTTTCCTCTCTATGCCCTTTTCTGGAAAGAGAAGTATCATAGCCGTGTTTTGCAGCTTCTACTCGATATAAAAATGTACTGCCTTGCAAATGCTCTACTTCTTTAATGGTTATCTTACCCTTAACATAAGACCATTGTTCATTTAATCCGAGAAAGATATCCTCTATTTTATTAGATGCTAATGTAGACTCTCCTACAGGATTTTTAGGGTCTACTATAGAAGGACCGACAGCCCCTATCTTTGGGTCTGATGTTATAGTTCTATAAAGTACTTCTAAAGTATCCGGTAATAATATATTATCATCGTCTATACGCCATAAAAATGGAGTTTCGCAAGTCTTTCTTGCATTTTCGTGATTTGTTACTTGTCCTGCACGAGAACCCGGTAACCATACCCAAACTATTCCAGAGTGTAAAAGAGCCGCAAGTATATTGTTAAGTATATCATTTTTACGTGGATCATCAAAGTTATCATTATCATCATAGATAATAACTTTGCAAGGCTTAGAATTTTGCGAAACAAGGGATTGCAAAACCAATGGAAGTGTAGTTTCATTACGACCCCTTGTAGAGATTGTAGCGGTTACATCGTTTAAAATCATTTATATATTTTATGTTAACTCTTTAAAAATACAAGGTATTACATAGTTTTTCCGTCAGGGATGCATAAATATAAACAATGCTGTATAAACTTATTACTCAGACTCCAATTTGTGAGGGTTTAGATTACCTCATAGAGGAAGGCAACAAAGACAAGCCGGCTAATATTTACGTGTCTGGAGTGTATATGGTGGCGGAAGAAAAGAACCGTAACAACCGTATTTATAGCCGGGATGAAATGGCTCAAGAAGTAGCGCGTTACAATGAAGAATTTGTAAAAACTAATCGTGCATTAGGAGAACTTGAACACCCAAATAGTGCTAATGTTAGCAGTGAACGTGCTTGTCACCTTATTACTGAGTTACGTATGGACGGGAATTTAGTAAAAGGCAAGAGTAAAATTTTACGTACCCCATTGGGAGAAATAATGAAGTCCTTGGTTATGGACGGGGTTAAAATGGGTATGTCTTCAAGAGCTTTAGGAACAGTTGAAGAAAAGAACGGTACAAATTTTGTTAAGAATATGAAACTCATTACAGTAGACGCTGTTGCTGATCCTTCTGCACCAGGCGCTTTCGTCAATGGTATTCTTGAATCTAAAAACTTTATCATTAAACAGGATGGTCGTTATGAAGAAGTATATGACATTTTTGAAAATAAACTCGCTTCATTACCCAAAAAAGAAGTAGATCTCTATCTAAGAGAAAACATTATCCGTCTTATTAACAGCCTTAAATAATATGAATCAAAAGAAACAAATTGCAAGTTTTATTAAACACGTAGTTGATAACAACTACTCTGCCGCTAATTCATTATTACAGGCAGTAGTTAATGAAAAAATTAAAAACCGTATCCAAAAAGCGGATACAATAATCACAAACAAAACATCAAAAAAATCCTAATAATAGGACCTAATACACTAAATATTTAATACGATATGAGCCAAGACATTCAAACAATTCTCAAAGAAGCAACTAAAGACCTTTTGTCCGAAGAATCGCTCAAAGCTATTTCTGAGGCTGTTCAGGCTAAAGTTGACCTCGCTGTTGAAGCAGCTTTAGTGCAGCAAGACGAAGAATATTCTTCCAAGCTACAGCAAGTATTAGAAGCTATTGATGCTGATCATACTACTAAACTCACAAAGATCGCAACTCGTATCGATGAAGTACACGCAAAGCAATTTGCTGAAGCTTTAAACAAGATCGATGTAGATCACTCTGTAAAACTGCAGAAAGTAATGCGCCGTTTTGACAGCATTATCAACAATGAAGCTGATACATTTAAGAAAACAGTTGTTGAAAACGTTTCATCTTATCTCGATCTTTATCTTGATAAAGCAATTCCTGCTAAAGAAATTCACGAAGCCACACTCAATACTCGTAACTCAAATATTATTGAAGAAATTAAACGTTTAGTAAGCCTTGATGAAACTTTCGTAAATGAAAGCGTAAAAGAAGCTTTATTAGATGGTAAAAAGCAAATTGATGAAGCTAATACTAAAGCTGCAGAAGCTGTAAAGAGCGCTCAACTATTAAGTGAAAAAGTACAAAAGCTCGAAGCAAATCTTTTATTAGAAAAGAAATCCTCAAATCTTCCAGCTAATAAAAAGTCCTATGTACAACGCGTACTTGCTGAAAAGGATGTAAAGTTTATTAACGAAAACTTTAATTATACTTTGGAAATGTTCGATAAACGCGAAGAAGAAAATCTTCAAACACTTAAAGAATCCACAAAGCCAAAAACTCAAGGTGTTGACGTTGTAACAGAATCAAAAGAAGTAAAGAAGTCGACAAAGTCTTTCAGCACAGCTGATACAGACGATGGCGAACAGTATGTTACTGAGTCTTACGTCTCGTTATTAAAGAACAAACTCGTTTAATAAAAAAATCTGATTTTTTACACAAAAGCCCGAGAAATCGGGCTTTTTTTTGTAAGTATATCTACACGTTGAAGTACTGTTAAGTACTTGAGGTAATGTCAGTTAAAAAAATTATTTAGATATGAAACAAATCAAACCTTCACAATCCTACATCGATCGTGATCGCGCAGCAAGCTTACTCAAAAAGTGGGCACCATTGCTCGAGCACAACGATGACGCAACTCCTGCAATCAAAGATGATCACACAAAATTAAATACTGCGATCCTTCTTGAAAATCAGGAAAAATGGTGCTTTGAAGCAACTAATGCAGCTGGTTACGGTGGCGTTTTCGGTAACACCCAAGATGCTCCTACATTAGGCCGCTCAAGTGACTTCTACGCACAAGGCGATGCTCGCTTACCAAAGATCCTCATTCCGATGATCCGCCGTACTTTCCCAGAATTGATCACAAACGAAATCGTTGGTGTTCAACCTATGAGCGGCCCTGTTGGTCTAGCATTTGCTCTACGTTACAAATATGAACAGAACCCACTCGGTGCTACAGCTGGTGATAACCAATACGGCAACAACGGGGCTAACGCTCCTCAAGGCTGGACTGGTGCTAACATCTATCCAAACAACACTGAAGTAGGTTGGAACTACCTCAACACAAACTTCACAGGTACATCTGCTACATTCCTTTCTGGTCTTGGTGCTGGTGATACTAACTTCCCAATTCTTGCTGCTGATCAAGGTATTGCTCAACTCTTAAGCAATTTCGAGTTAACAAGCAATATTCCTCAGATGGTTGTAAGCTTCGAGAAGACAGCTGTTGAAGCTGGTACACGTCGTTTAGCAGCTCGTTGGTCCGTTGAACTTGAGCAAGATCTCAAGAATATGAACGGTATCGACATCGACAATGAATTAACGAACGCTATGTCGTACGAAATTCAAGCTGAAATCGACCGTGAAATGGTAATCCGTATGTGCCAAGTCGCTCTTAACGGCGGTGCTGGTCAAGGTTACTCATTCTGGTCAGCTGCTTCTGCTGATGGTCGTTGGTTAGGTGAACGTAACCGTGACTTCTATGCACGTGTTATCGTTGAAGCTAACCGCGTTGCTATCCGTAACCGTCGTGGCGCTGCAAACTTCATCATTGCTACACCTCGTGTTTGCGCAATGTTTGAAATGCTTCCTGAATTCCAATGGTTCTCAGTTAACGGCAACGTTAACACACAACCAGTCGGTATTGCTAAAGTTGGTACAGTAGGTGGTCGCTTCACGATTTATCGTGATACACGTACTGAAGCACAATATCAAGTTGGTACACGTTCAAGCTTACTTGAATATGCTCTACTTGGTTATAAGGGTGCTGAATACTATGATACCGGTATCGTTTACTGCCCATACATTCCTGTATTGGTACAACGTACAGTTGGTCCTAACGACTTCAGCCCACGTGTTGGTTTAATGACCCGTTATGGTGTCATCGACCATATCTTTGGTGCTGCGTTATACTACCACCTAATTATCGTAACAGGCCTTGGAACAGCTTTCGTTCCTGGTACTGCTGCTACAATGCTATAATAAGCGTTGTAAAAACGTTAAAACGTTTAAAACAAAGAACCCGTCGAGAAATCGACGGGTTTCTTTTTGTAAATGAGCCTATATTAATTTAGTTTTATTAGTAAATATTAACAGATGAGTAAGAATAAACGCCTGTTAAAACAGAAGTTAGCTCAACAAAGTCAAAATAACGCACCTGCTACTAAAGACAAAAGTCTCTTAGTACATCAGGCCGATAAATTAGAAAGACCGGTACAGATTCGACAAAGGCCGGATTTGACAAATAAGCAAAAAGAGTTTCTTAAATTAGCTTTAGACAACCATACTAAAATTGTTTTTATTACTGGTCCTTCTGGTAGTAGTAAAAGTTTTCTAGCAACATTGGTTGCTTTGGAATTATTAAACCTAAAAAAGGTTTCTGACTTAATATATATTCGTAGTATAGTTGAGAGCTCAGATAATAAAATGGGATATCTTCCGGGAGATGCTAATGAAAAATTAACTCCTTATCTTGAACCTTTAATGGAAAAGCTTGACGAACTATTAATGAAAGCTGATATCAATATGTTAATGAAAGAAGGACGTATTGATGGTAAGCCAACAGGATATCTTCGCGGTCTTTCTTGGAATGCTAAAGCCATTATAATGGACGAAGCTCAAAACAGTACATTTAAAGAGCTTACCACTCTATTAACACGTGTAGGTCAATTCAGTAAACTATTTATTTGCGGAGACCCAATGCAATCCGACATTAACGGTAAATCAGGCTTTGAAAAAATGTGCAACGTGTTTAACGATGCAGAAAGCCGAGAAAAAGGTATCCACGTATTTACATTAACAGAAGCAGATATTGTACGTAGTGAAATTGTACGATATATTGTAAAAAAATTAGAACTTTATAATAAGAAGGGCTAACTTTTATAACTCAGTCAAGCGCACTGGCGAGAAAAAAATATTTTTTTTCTTAGAGATAAAAACGTAAAAACGTTTACAATACGTAAATAATATTCCCTGTAACTAAAACTATGATATTCGACGAACAAATCTCTCGCAAACCTAACAACTATCCTTGGACAGAGGAATTTATCGAATCTATGCATAACGGATTCTGGACCCATAAGGAGTTCAGTTTCAAATCGGATGTACAACAATTTAAAGTTAAGTTAAATGATCAAGAAAGAGAAATTATTATTCGTACTTTATCCGCCATTGGACAAATTGAAGTAGCAGTAAAAACGTTCTGGGCCAAGCTCGGAGAAAACCTACCACACCCATCTTTACAGGATCTTGGCTATGTAATGGCTAATACAGAAGTAATTCATAACAATGCTTATGAAAGACTGCTCACTGTACTCGGTCTTGAAGATGTATTTGAAGAGAATCTTAAATTAGAATGGATTCAAGGCCGTGTAAAGTATCTTAAGAAGTATACACATCGTTACTATAAGGATTCAAAGAAGCAGTATCTCTATGCTCTTATACTCTTTACTCTATTCGTTGAAAACGTATCGTTAATGAGTCAGTTCTACATTATTAATTGGTTTGCTCGTAATAAGAACGTACTCAAAGATACCGATCAGCAGGTCAAGTACACACGTAATGAAGAGCACATTCACGCTCTAGTCGGTATGAAAGTTATTAATACTATTAGAGAAGAATACCCAGAACTCTTTGATGAAGAGCTCACAGAAAGAATCCTTGCTGAAGCTAAAGAAGCGTATGAAAGCGAAGCAAAGATCATTGACTGGATGGTTAATGGTATTAATGAAGACGGATTGACTGCAGCTCATCTTAAAGAGTTTGTAAAAGACCGTATTAATGAATCTCTCAGAGGTATTGGCTTCCCAGAGGTGTATGAAACGGATTCTAAGCTTCTCAAAGATACTTCCTGGTTTAATGAAGAATTACTCGGTAACAATATGACCGACTTCTTCCATTCTCGTCCTGTAGAGTATTCTAAAAAGTCGCAAAGCTTTTCAGAAGACGATTTATTTTAATAAAAAGTATAGTATAATATATAAAAATGAGTAACAAGAACATTTACTGGCTGAATAGCGACTCTCGCAAATTCCTTGAACGCGGTTATCTCTTAGACGAAGAAACTGCTGAACAACGTATCAGGGATATAGCTGAAAAAGCCGAAGAGTATCTCAAACAGAAGGGTTTTGCAGATAAGTTTGAAAGCTATATGCACCAAGGTTTTTATTCCTTAGCTTCACCCATCTGGTCGAACTTTGGTCGCAATCGTGGTTTGCCTATTTCGTGTTTCGGTTCATACATTGACGATGATATGGACGCTATTCTGTATAAGATTTCAGAAATAGGTACTATGTCAAAAGCGGGCGGTGGTACGTCTGCTTACTTTGGTAAGATTCGTCCACGCGGTGCACCAATTTCATCTGGTGGTGAATCTACTGGTGTACATCATCAGTTAACAGTATTTGAATCGTTAACAGATTATATTTCACAAGGTAATGTGCGTAGAGGTTCATTTGCTGCGTACCTACCTATTGACCATAAAGACGTAGAAGAGTTTTTAAAGATCAGAGGTGAAGGTGATGATATACAAAACCTTTCTATTGGTGTTTGTGTAACTGATGAATGGTTAAAGTCTATGATTGACGGCGATAAAGAAAAGCGCCGTATTTGGGGCTTAGTTATTAAGAAACGCTTTGAATCTGGGTATCCCTATATCTTCTTTACCGATAACGCTAACAATCAAGCACCACAAGTATACAAAGACAAGAACATTAAAATTAATCAAAGCAATCTCTGTACAGAGATTATGCTATCAAACGATAACGAAGAATCGTTTGTGTGCGACCTATCTTCTCTTAACTTTGAGCAATGGGACAACTGGAAGAACACTGATGCAGTAGAAACATTAGTATACTTCCTTGATGCTGTAATGACCGAGTTTATTAATAAGACTGAAAAGATGAAGTTTATGGTACACCCAAGAAACTTCGCTATCAATCAGCGTGCACTTGGTATTGGTGCGCTCGGCTGGCATACATATCTTCAATCTAAGATGATTGGGTTTGAGACAATGGAAGCAAAGCTGCTTAATACTCAAATATGGAGCTTTGTTCGTAAGAAAGCAGATGCTGCCACCGCTCAAATGGCTGTAGAGTATGGAGAGCCACCTTTACTTAAAGGTTACGGTCGTCGTAATGTAACTACACTAGCAGTAGCGCCTACTACCTCTAGTTCGTTTATTCTCGGTCAAGCTTCTCCTTCAGTCGAACCTCTTAACTCTAACTATTTTGTTAAAGATCTAGCTAAAGGCAAGTTTACGTATAAGAATCCTTATCTCGAAGCTTTACTTGAAACTAAGAAAAAGAATACAGAAGGAGTATGGAAGTCTATCCTTATGAAAGGCGGTTCCGTACAACATCTTGAGTTCCTTACACCTGAAGAAAAAGGCGTGTTTAAGACCTTTGGTGAAATCAGCCAAAAAGAAATAGTAATTCAGGCTGCTGCTCGTCAAAAGTATATTGATCAAGGTCAATCATTAAACTTAATGATTCCACCTAGCACTAAACCAAAAGATGTTAACGAACTGATAGTATTTGCTTGGGAGAACGGTATTAAGAGTCTTTATTATCAACGCTCCGCAAACCCAGCTCAAGAACTAGCTCGTTCAATATTAACCTGTTCAACCTGCGAGTCGTAATGGGACTTGAATTAATCGGTACACACTGCAGTTGTAATAATATCTCGTATAAGGAAATTATCCATCTTGTTGATAAACACGAGGATATAAAAACTATTAAAGAATTACAACAGTATTGTAGCTGTGCAGATAGATGTGAAGATTGTAAGCCTGATATACAAAAAATTATTGATTTTTTTAGAAATTAATATAGAATAGATTAGTTATGTCCGAAGTGCTTGTTATTGGAGATAGTTTTGCGGCAGACTGGTCTATTAAATACAATGAGTATAAAGGCTGGCCTAACCTACTGGCTGAACAGCACAATGTTACTAACTTAGCACAGGCTGGGGTTTCAGAATATAAAATTTACAAACAGCTACTTTCTGTAAAAAATTTATCTGAATTTAATTGGGTAATTGTTTGGCATACTAGCCCGTTAAGAGTACATACAAGAGAACACCCCATACATAAAAATAACAAATTACATAAAGATGCAGATTTATTGCTTTTAGATATAGCTTATCACAGCAGTAAGATTAAAAATATTTTTAATGGTTCGTTAAAAGCTGCATCGAAGTGGTTTGAATATCATTTTGATATAGATTATCAATACGACACATATAGCTTATACAAAGAAAAAATAAGCGAGCTACTAAAAAATAATAATACTATTACTATATCAGGTATGTATAGTATTGAAACAATACCAAGCAATAAAATTATACTTAATTATAAAAAATTGTGGGAAAAGGAAAGAGGTCTAATAAATCACTTTACATTACACGGTAACCAGATTATATATAACGACATTGTTAGTATAATTGAAAACAACTAATATGAACACGCCGAGAGTTTTAAAAGATACAGATAATTGGATAGTTATAGGTACACCTCGTACCGGTAGCTATCTCGTATCTCGATTTATAAGTTACTGTTATGAAAGGCAGTGGATAAAGACAATTTTTCGTAATATCGAAAGCGATGGTCTACCGTTAGAAGGTAGACACATACTACATACTCACAGTATTGAAGATTTAGAACTTAGAAACAAAAATACGATAGTTGTCAATACTAAGAGATGCCCTGTAAAAAGCGCACTAAGTGCTTGTATTGCTGAAACAACCGATCTTTGGCATATACACAATTCAAATAAAGAAGCGCACCCTAAGGTTGAAAAGTTTTATCTAGACCCTAAAACTCTGCTAAGAAAATATAAAGAAAATTTGTGGTTTTATACTCATTTAGAAAGTTTAAATATTGAAAACCTGATAACTTTAGACTTTAATAAAATAAGTGTAGAAGACAAATATCGGTACATATTTGACACTCTTAATCTTCCTACATTTCCGATTACAAATGGTTTTTTGAATTCTGATATTTTACCTTTAAAATCTAGTACTTCTCATTCTGATTGGATTAAGAATTGGGAAGAAATAGAAAGTACTATTAAGGAATTGTAATATGGCTTATAGAAAATTAAAAGAAAAAGATATTTGGTTTATTTTAAGTCCTGGAAGAACTGGTGGGGTACTGTTACAGACGTTTATAAAAAACGCATATGAATACTACGGTATACCTTTTAAAATGTTTGCTTATTATAAGCTAAAAGATATTGATGCGTCGCAAAGAAAAAAAATCGAGCCAGGTACAGCATACCATACTCATAGTATAGAAGATTTAAAATTAATAGACGGTAAAGCTATAAAAATATTAAGTGTACGTAAACCTGTAGAATCAGCACTTAGTCAGTGCGTATCATTGCATACTAATATTTGGCATTATTATCCGAGACATAGTGAACAAGAAAAAAAGATTGCACCATTTGAATTGGACTTTGATAAGTTTTTATTAGAATATAAAAGGTTAAAAGACTTTTACAAAAATATAAAAAGTCAAATAACTAAAGATACTATTATAATTGATTACGATTCCTTTAAACAAGATACTAATAACTTGTTTGGTATATTAAACATAAAACCATTTAACTTTTCAAACACAATAGACCCTGGCAACAAGTCTTTTAGAATGCCTCCTTTAAAAACTGAAGGTACACCTAAAGAGTGGTTTACGAATTGGAGTAATATACATCACTTAATCAACGATTTAGACAATTCGACGATTTAATTTGTTGAGATTTTTTGAGATTATAATATAAATATTATTGCTATGAATAAACTAACTAACTACAATCCTAGCACGTATCGTAATCCATTCTCACTCTTAGACACAGTCTTAGAGAGGGAATTTAACCATCCTTTCTTTTGGGGGGATGTTAGCCGTACAGGAGACACTGTTCGGTTTAAAGAGGGGGATGAACTTACCGTAGAGGTAGATCTTCCCGGTGTATCCAAAGATAAAACAAATGTTACTGTAGAAGGTAGAGTAGTAACGATTGAGGGTACTCGTAAAGTGATCCATAAAGGTGGCACTCAAGAGGAAACCTTTAGCCGTAGCTTTACTGTAGGTAATTCGTTTAATCTGGATAAAGCTAAAGCCGTACAACAAGACGGTGTTCTTACCTTAACGTTTCCAAAAAACAAAGTTGAGAATGGCGGTAAAAAAGTTATTGATGTTAATTAAAAAGTATATTAATAACTGACCGTGGGGGAAGAGAGATCTTCCCCCTTTTTATTGTAATTAATTTTTATGTTAAGAGATGATCTAGCTGTAATAGTCTGTTATTTCAATTGGTGTGATTATAAAAGACGAGAACAAAATTTTAACCGTTTTCATAGACAATTAGCTGCTTTAGGTATACCTGTTTATGGAGCCGAAGCTTCTCTTACTGGAGAATTTATTACTAAAGGTAACCCTAATTGGATACATATAAATGCAACGAGAAGAAACATATGTGTACAAGAAGAAGCTTTATTAAATGTAGCTGAAACAATTGTACCAGAAAAATATACAAAGATTGCTTGGATAGATAATGATATACAGTTTATGTCTTTAAACTGGTATGACAAAGCATCAATAGCATTAGACAAGTTAAATATTATACAGTTGTTTGAAGAGTGTTACTGGACTGATAGTAGAGGTAGACCAGTACTCGGTACCAAAGCTATGCTCAGTCTTGGCGAATTAACAGAAGAGTTAGTAGATACTCGTAAACCAATTATACCCGGTTATAATGCTGCACCTCAAACCGGGTTTGCATATGCTGCAAAAAGAGACTTATGGAAAAGCGGTGGCAAGCTATATCCGTATAATTTTTGGACTGGTGGTGACCGTGCTCAATTGTTCGGGGTTGTAAGTCCGGATCCCACACCTGCTTCATTACGTAATTCATACCTTACTAGTTTTCCAGACTTTAAACCTTATGTAGATTGGAAAAAGAAATTCTATAAATTTGCTCAAGGTAAAACCGGTTACATTAAAGGTACAGTTTATCACGAATATCACGGAGAGCTTTCCAATCGTGGATATGGTTCAGGCGAAAGGAGAAACACAGAACTTGGGCTAAATATGAAAGAGCATATTTTTATAAACGATAAAGGGTTGTTAGAATTTAAAACACCACCGTACGGATGGAGCGATTCAGTTGAAAGGTACTTTAAAGAGCGTAGAGAAGATGATTTTGAACTTGGAGATATTAAAGGTATAAATCCTAATGAATATTTCTAAATATATTATATGAAAAAGTTTGCATTAATATCTCTTCTATTTTTAACTAGCTGTACACTTGGTATAAAAACTCCAGACGCGTTTAGTAACAGCCCTACCACAGAAATAGGTAAAAAAGCAGTTGCTGTAGTTAAAGCTGAAGACAATCAAAAACAAGTTGATCAAGTAGCTGAAGCAAATAAAAAGGTTGAAGCTGCTCGTCAAGAAATGGAAGCAAAATATGCTGCATTTAGAAATGACTTACAAAAGGCTTATGACGACTTAAAGAAGAAGGATGACGAAAACTTTGCAAAAATCGGTGAATTGAATTACGGTGTGTATATGGTTACACAAGAGAAAAAGAAACAAGATATGAATACTCTTGTAGCTCATTTACGTGCTAAAGAAATAATGAACCGTACAGATAAGTTAACACCAGAACAAAAAGCTACTATTACAGCCGAGATTAATAAAGAAAAAGCTTTAACTATCGATCAGTTATACACCAAATATAACGGTGCTGTAGAATTAGCCGTGGTACAAAAACAAGCTTTAGATAATGCACAAGAAGTTATTGATCAAAAAGAAAAGGAAAAAGCTGCTATAAGAGAAGCTGAAAAAATTACTATAAACAGACTACAGGCCGAAAGAAACGCTGAATTAGATAAGATAAAGAAAGAAGCTGCTGATCAACTTGCTTTAGCTAAAGCTGCACAAAAAGCAGAAATGGTTGCATTAATTTTTAAAGCTTTACTAGGTGTTGGTATATTATTTCTTGTACTAGCTATTATCTTAAAGAGTATTTCTATGGGTATTGGTGCTATACTATCTTTAGCATTAGCCTATGTAGCCGCAACTGTAGAGATGTGGGTAGTAGGAGCTTCTCTAGGCGGTATTATATTATTAGCTATAATAATAGAAGTATTTAAAGCTAAGAAGAAGGCTGCGAAGGTGGCGCCACCGGCTGCTCCAGCTCAATAACTTCGTTAGTAACATTAACAGTTTTAGTCTTTACTTTACCTGTTAATTGTGCTATCATTTCTTCCCGGGTAGCTACTAATATATTAGTGTTACCCTGAGGTAAGTTTAAATAACCGTCATTCTTAAGACGCTGTATTTCTTTTTTGCCTTCAAGATCTAATTTTTTAAGATCTTTGTTGGCTTCTGCTTTTTTATTCTGTAAATGTATCTTATTAATGGTTTCAATAGCACCTGCACCGGCAGCTATAAGACTTGCCAGACTTGCCATTTGCTCTGGATCTCCTGTTGCAGAAACTACTTGTTGTAAATTTTTAACACTCTTAACACTTAGAGTGGCTAATTCCGCAGAGTTCTTTAATATAAAGTCTTGAATTTCTTGCTCTGTTTTAGGCACTTCAACTTTAACTTCTGCTTCTATATCTTTAGCATAATCTTTACCGACTAATTCTTTATCTTCAGAGTTTAATCCTGCAATAAACGAATCTATTTGATTTATTACGTTTTGGTTATCCGATGCTGTATTATCCGGTAAAGGCGGTTGATTCACAATAATATTTATGGCAAGCATTGATTTATCAATAATATACATTATACTACCTTATTATGTTTCCTGTTACTATTAAATTCGTAAAGACACACAAAGATGCTGTGTTACCAAAGTTTAATCACGCAGATCCCTACACAGGGGATTCTGGTTTAGATCTTACTGCAGTAGAACAAGTAGTTATACCTGCTCGTGGTAGTGCTGTTGTACCGGTAGGTCTTAAGTTAGGTTACATTACACCTGGTTACTGGATTCGTGTTGAAGGACGCTCTGGTGTAGGTTTTAAAAGAAGTATCTTTCCACATTTTGGTATTATCGATAACCCTTATAGAGGCGATATGGGTATTAAGCTATATAACTTTACAGGCGAGGATCAAGGCTTTAATGTAGGAGATAAAATTGCTCAACTTATTGTTTATCCTTTGATACAAGCTGATGTTGAATGGACTGACCAGGTAAGTGAAACTACCCGGGGCGAAAAAGGCTTTGGTTCATCTGATAAACCGGCAAAAGCTGATGAAGTGTATAATAAAAAAATGGGTGGAGTTACACCAACCGAAGTTGAAATAGTACCCGATCCAGACGGTGGCTTTTCAGTAAAACCAAAAAAGAAATAATGACAATTAACGAACAGTTAATGAATATATGGGTAGAAAAGTACCGGCCAACTAAACTGGCTGATATGGTTCTATCTGAGTCTTTACGTGCGTTCGTAGAAGAATGTAAGCGTAAAGACGAAATACCTAATATGTTGCTAGTAGGTAATGCTGGTACTGGAAAGACCACATTAGCGAAAGTGATTATAAATGAAATACTAGATGCACAGTACCTTTACAT
>Ga0208257_1000283_pt1 | contig 16539 bp, 17 predicted proteins | sample CryBogCBH10Sep07_FD_184610 | JGI IMG/M metagenome (GOLD analysis project Ga0208257, IMG submission 184610) | Freshwater microbial communities from Crystal Bog, Wisconsin, USA - CBH10Sep07 (SPAdes) | ecosystem: Environmental > Aquatic > Freshwater > Lake | place: Crystal Bog, Wisconsin, USA... | reverse complement strand
AAATAGTGTCGAGTCTCCACACACTGGCGCTAGTCCATTAGATGTTTTACAAAAAGATTTTAAAACATTCTATTCCCAATATGATCAGCGACGTGGTAAAGATTTTACAAAGACATTTCCAGAATTAAAGGATTGGTATAATGACCTATGACTATAACGAACGCAAGCCAGAATTTATTTCTGAAGAAGATTTAAACGACCGTGAAAAATTTTTACTCATGGAAAGTAACACTTTTTGTATGTTGCCGTGGAGTCATCTTCATGCTTATCCAAATGGCGCAGCTTATCCTTGTTGCTTAAGCGATCAACATACAAAATTAGGCAATCTTCGCGAACAAACAATGGAAGAAGTGTGGAATGATAAACCTATGAAAAAATTGCGCACAAATATGCTTAATGAAACCAATAGTATTGCTTGCAGAAAATGCTATGAACAAGAAGAAATGGGTTTCTTTAGTATGCGTAATAGTAGTAACAAGCGTTTTGGTCATCATGTTAATCGTGTATCTCAAACACAAGAAGATGGAACACTTCCAGATATGACTCTTTCTTATTGGGATATACGTTTTTCAAATCTATGTAATTTTCGTTGCCGCAGTTGTGGTAGCATTTTTAGTTCCAATTGGTATGATGATCAATTAAAACTTGTTGAGTTAGAGGGCGGCGACGTAGAAAATTATAAAAAACATAATAAAAAAATTGAATATGCTGGTCGCACACAGTTAGATGTTTGGGAACAACTTGAACCACATATTGATTATGTTGAACACATATATTTTGCAGGTGGCGAACCACTTATTATGGAAGAACATTATCGTATTTTAAAAGCATTGCTCGCAAAAGGCAAGCGTGATGTTCGATTAATCTATAATACTAATTTCAGTGAATTAACATATAAAAAACAAAATGTATTAGAAATTTGGAATGAATTTTCTAATGTATGTGTTGGTGCTAGTTTAGATGCTATGGGACCACTTGGTGAGTTAGTCCGTAAAGGTACAGATTGGAATCAGATAGAGCGCAATCGTGAAGAAATGCTGCGTATTTGTCCGCAAGTTGATTTTTATATTAGTCCAACACTGAGTGTTATGACTGCATGGCAATTGCCATCTTTTCACAAAGATTGGGTTCAAAAAGGTTTCTTAAAACCCCAAGATATAAATGTTAATATTTTACAAGACCCTAAATTTTACAGAATAGATATATTAACACAAAAAGCTAAAGATGATGTAGAAGCATTATATCTTGAACACTTAGATTGGTTACGTCCTTTAGACCAATTAAATCGTGCAACTGTAGGTTTTGAAAGTGCTATCAAATTTATGAACAGCGATGATAAAACAAAATATATACCACAATTTTGGGATAAAACTAATAAAATGGATAGCATCCGTAGTGAAGAATTGTTAGACCTTGTTCCACAATTAGGAATGTTACTGTGAATAATTTTTGCGTATTGCCTTTCGTAAGCATCGAAGCAGACCCAATGGGTAAATGCAAAGTATGTTGCTTAAGTTATGAAACTATAACTGATATTGATTTAAAACAGCATACACTTACAGAAGCATTTAACAGTCCATATATGAAAAACCTACGAGAAAGTTTCTTAAATGGCGAGAAGCCTAGTAATTGTAATCGTTGTTGGGCAGAAGAAGAAAGTGGGCGCACGAGCAAACGCATGAATAGTTTGACTAGACTTAAAGACATTATAGGAGATATGAATTTTACTCACAGTGATGATGGCAAACTAATGTTTCTTGATCTTAAGCTTGGTAACATATGTAATTTGAAATGTCGCATATGCGGAAGTTTTAGTAGTTCAAAATGGGCGCAAGAAGAAATAGATATTCATCCAAATAATATTACTGCACGTGAAAATCTTGAGTCAGGTCGTTGGCCTCGTGAAGCACAAAATTTTTGGGAAGATTTAACCAAATTATTATCAAGTACAAAATATTTTGAATTTACTGGTGGCGAACCTTTTTTAATTGACGAACACTTTACGCTGTTAGAAATTGCAGTTGAAATGGGATATGCAAGCGATATTGAAATTCATTACAATACAAATCTTACTACATTTCCAAAACGTGGTTTAGAATTATGGCCGCATTTCAAAACAGTTGAAATAGCGGTTAGTGTAGATGACATTGGCTCACGGTTTGAATATCAACGTTATGGCGCTAATTGGGATAAAGCTATGGATAATCTACAACGTTTTTATGATTTGCGTGATGCTAATCGTAATATTAAATTACAATTATGCATGACTTCTAATGTGCAAAATTTCTATTATATTGATGAAATGTGCCAATGGATTGCGCAACAACGTTTTGATTATGTATATTTTAATGTGTTACATGACGCTTGGCATTTTAGTATTGCTCGGTTAAATGATGATGCAAAGACACTAATCCATAACAAGTTACAAAATTATAACGGACCTTATTGCGATGAAGTTGCAAACTTACTTCAGTTTATGATGCAAGGCGAAGGCAGTGATTGTTCTAAACTTGTGCAAACATTAAAAAACAGCGATACACAACGCAATCAAAAGTTCAGCGATCATCATAGTGAGATAGCAGCGGCAATTGGCTATGAATGATTTTTGTTTAGCACCTTGGACCCACACCTATATTTCTCCGCAAGGCGAGCGCCGTTTATGCTGTGCGTCTCGCGAACCTGCGCAGAATTTTAAGCAATATATTGATACTGCTGGTGGTGATGGACAATTTAATGCGCTTACATTAGAGGATTGGTGGAATGGCGAGCATATTAGAAGAATTAGAAAAGAATGGTTATCTGGAAGAGTCCCTAAAGAGTGTGAAGTCTGCGACAAAAAGCTACTTAATACTTCTGTGTATCGCGATTATTTTGGACATCTTTTTGGTCACTTACGCAATGAAATTTTAAATTCTACAGACAGTGATGGTTATACAACTCTTAAACCAATTAGTTGGGATTATCGTTATAGCAATGTATGCAACTTCAAATGCCGTATGTGCGGCGATATGTTAAGCAGTGCATGGGAAGTTGAAGTTCGTAAAAACAATATGGTTGATTTGACCAATCCAAAGAACCATTGGATGCAACCAAAGAATCGCCATGCTATTCGTGATTTTACTCGTGATGTGGTAATACCTGAGTTTAAGCAAGCCATTGAAAATAAAAGTGTGCGTGAAATATATTGGGTAGGCGGAGAGCCACTACTATATGATGAACACTGGACGTTTATGAGACGAATAATAGAACTTGACTATGCAGACCAAGTTCGTTTAAGATATAATACAAATCTAAGCTACTGCCAAGACAAAGAAGGAACCCTATGGGAACTTCTGGAACACTTCCCACATTGGGAAATATGCGCAAGTTTAGATGGAACAGGAGCGATTGGCGAATATGTTAGGACTGGCCTTAATTATAGCGAGTGGTATAATAGCTTTCGACGGGGGATTGAATCTTCAAAAAACCCTAGACAAATGCGTATTGATTTTACTCTTACTTTACCTGGTCTTTTCGACCTTGAAAGCATTATCAATTTATCCGATGAACTAAATGTAGAACTATTGAGTAAAGTAGTCTTTGCATTTTCTCCTGACATATTATTAAGTCCCTTAGCATTGCCTAGAACAGTCCTAGAACCTCTATTAGAGAGCATACAAGAGCGCATTAAGCCACTTATTACTCATCGCACACGCAGTTTGTGGGACATTTTAGAACATCTTAAAACTCGTCCTACTTTTGAAGAACAGTTTCCCCAAACCTATAAGCGAGAAGCAATTAAGGGTAAAGCGCATCTTTTAAAATTGGAATCTCTGCGCAAAGATGCTAAAATAAAGATAGAAGATATCTTAACTGGCGATGTCTTAACGTGGTGGAAAAATATTGATGAGTGAAGTTATTGTTAAATTAAGAAATCCTTTACAAAAAGATGAAACTTTAAATTATTATATTGTGCCTAATAATACCCAACTTGCACAAGATTGGGTGGCTGCACTTAAATTAGAGTTGCAAAAAAATAGTAAATTAGAAAAAAATTACTGCTGGCATGGTTGGCCAAAAACACAACGCAATTTGCAATATCTTGCTGCAGAATTATCAAAACATGCAACTAGAATTAATAACTTTAATGAAACTGGTATTTGGCAAAGTGCAGGTTTAGATAAATTTACTTTGCGCACAAATTTTACTGTTGATGATATTATGATTCCTATTACTGGTATCGATGAACCTAATAAAAAAGGTGGCGGACCAAATCATGCAGTAATGAATGAAGTTCATAATTATTTTGAACACTTACAGGGAACTGTAGAAAATTTAAGTCTTTATTATAAACTTGCTCCACCAAGTGTAAAATATTCTATACGTCAGATTAACAATCTTTGTCATGAAATAGAAACACTGTGTTTGAGTATTAGAAAAGAATATTATCAACCTGATTGGGTAAGACCAAGCCAAATAACTACTTTTTTAAATGCTACACGATATAACTTAACCCCAGAACATCGTAAAGGTTTTTTAACAAACGGATATGATCGTCGTTTTGCTTATGTCTATATGCATTGGACACAAATTGGTAAGACGCTTATGGAAGTATTTCGTGATGAGGGTGCGCCACAATTAGACCAAGCAACCTGCGATGCAATCACACATTTACAATATTATAGTGGTGAATTTGATATTGAATGGGGACAAAGCGTAACTTATGGAATTCATAAGTGGCATACAAAAGAAATTGACGAATATAATAAATGGTTAATTGAACAAAGGTTTGATCCAAACGATCCAACACTTAGTCTTGGACACTTAGAACTTGGGCATATTGATTTAGAACGCAGTTTTGGCACACATGATATATACAAAATTTGGGAAATCATGAATAATATGTTGGATATTTACAGCATAACCGTAGATGATGTTACTGCAGTATATGATTATAATTGGGCTGATACTGATCATGAAGAACAACAAATCAGTTATTTGATGCCAGGTTATAATAGTCATGTTTGATACCTATTGGTATGATTATGCAGATTGTAATGATATTAATGAATTAATTAGTAAGGCAATCGCCAAGAGCCGTACTGAATATGTATGGTTGCGTCATCGTGCCGTAGATTATAGCCATTTCAATTTAAGATTCATGCCACACAAACATCAAGCTGACATGATTCATGCTTGGGCAAGCCATGATAATCCGCAATGCTATACAACATGGCTAATACCTATCCATAATAATGGTGAAATGTTTTATCATGATAAAATGTTACCAATTTTAAACCTACCAACTTGGAATACAAGTGATTGCGTTGAATATAGTGATTTTAACTTTAATTGGTATCCTGATGTTTGGGATTGGCACAAACAACATCATTTTGCTATGGCTGGCACTACACAGTTAGCACACACAAGTGTCGGCAATGGCAGCGAAATAAAATATCATAGCAGTAATCTGCGTTATAAAGAAATAGGCATTTGGTATGATACGGATAGCATCCAAGATTCACCATATGAATGGAATTGGCTTGTTGATAGTCGTATAGATTATAGTGATTTTAATTTTAATTGGTTACCTGATGCTTGGGATAGTGATAAGATTCATGAATTTTCAATGTGGGGAACTGAACAATTATCCTATACAAGGTTGTTGCGACGTGAGCATACTAATGAGCGCGTTTATCATTTTTCTTATTTGTTTTTTAAAGATATACCTAAACTGCATGAGTTGGTTCCTACAGATAGTGAATGGGTATGGATTATCGATGAACGAATAGATTATTCAAATTTTAATTTTAATTGGTTGCCCGATGCATGGGATATTAACAAAACACATGCCTTTGCAATGGATGGTACAGAACAACTATGCTATACTTTCTTGCATAATACTAAAGTTCCAAGCAGCGAAACAAAATATCATGATGCAAAACTAAAATTTGATCCTACAAAGCCTAATCATGAGTGGGTTTGGGAACGGGATGAACGAGTAGATTATTCAAATTTTAACTTTGGCTGGTTGCCAGATGCATGGGATAGTGATAAAACTCATGTATTTTGTATGGCTGGTACCCAGCAACTTGGTTATACCAAACTTATTAATACAAAAAATAGTAATCCTAAAATTGTATATCATCGCAGTGATTTGCGTTTTTTACCACAGGTTCGTCCTGTAATATACTGGCAAGATTATACTCATGAACTTAATCTTGATGCAATTAAGCATCTTGCAATGGGCAGTGAATGGACATGGATCGCAGATCGGCGTATTGATTATAGCAAATGGGATTTTGAATGGTTGCCTGATGGATGGGATACGCATTACATCCACGCTTTTACTATGGCAGATAAACAGCAATTAAGTTATACAATGCTTGTTCATCGTGATGCTATTACAAATTTTGTAGATTTTAAATATCACTTATCAAATTTGCAATTTAATAAAAAACACAGTGATATGTGTTTATTGAATACAGGCATTGGCGATACATTACAAATACCAGATTTTCAAGTTCGTCTTATTACTACGATGGAAGAATCAATAAAATCTGCTGTTAAAAAAAGTACGTGTGAATGGTTGTGGATTTATAGCGATTGTTGTGAATATAGTGATTTTGATTGGAGTTGGTTGCCTGATTTAGATCAACGAGACCAAGTTCATTGCTGGCCAAGTGGCACGTGCGAAAAAGGAGATACATTCCTAATTCATGTACCAAGCTTTAACGGCAAAAAAATTAAATTTAATTTTGAACATGTTCCTGTTAATCGCAAAGGTTGGCCAAATGTTAAAATTAATTGTGATAGTTTATCGCAAGAACTTAATTTGCTATCACGAACTGGTTCAATTTATACAGTTTATTCTTATGGTGGATTTGCAGATTATCCAGATGTTTGCTTGTGGGATAAACGCCCAGTAGTAAGCATTAATAAAAATAATAGTACTACGCTTGTTCCTCGTGATTGCGTTGTGAAGGATGAATTATATGAATATCCACATCTGTTGCGCTATCCACAATATGGATTTGATACACTAAGTGATATTATTTTTATATCCTATGATGAACCAGAAGCAGATGCTAATTGGAATAAACTTGTAGATAAGTTTCCACGTGCCAAGCGAGTACATGGCGTAAGTGGTATGGAGAACGCTCTTAAAGCAGCAGCAACTACGTCCGAGACGCCATACTTTTATGCAGTATTTGCCAAGACCATAATTCATCCTACATTTAATTTTGATATCGGTGCTGATTATTGGCAAAAGCCAAAGCATTATATCTTTTATAGTGAAAACACAGTCAATGGATTGCGCTATGGACATATGGGAATTGTGTTATACAATCGTGATATGGTTATTAATGCGCCGCCCTTTGGTGAGTTTGGCACTGATTATACGCTAAGCTTTGCTCACGAGGTTGTTCCAATTGTTTCTTGCTATGGATCATTTGATGCTTCGCCATATCATACTTGGCGTACAGCATTTCGTGAAGCACATAAGCTGCGAGAATTTACCGATACAATGCCAAATGTCGAAACCGAATATAGACTACATGTATGGCGTACAGTGGCTAATGGCAACTATGCTGAATGGGCGTTGAAAGGCGCAAATGATGGTGTAAAATATTATGAAGATAATATAAACACGCCAGAACTTCGCCGCAATACATTCCGTTGGGAATGGCTACGCAATCATTTCAGTGAATTATATGGTGATGTCCAGTAAAAAGTGGGCAATATCAATATAGTCTGCGATCTTTCTTGCATAAACTAGATCACTATCTGGCGTAGTGCGAGTGGTGACACAATTTATAAAATGCAGCAATTCATTTTCTAATGGGTCTGGAAAATTACTAAAATCCCAACATTCATCGGGGTCATTTAAGTGAAGTTTAGCACCTACGATATTGTTTTCATATATACGCAATGTTTTTGTATCATCATTCCAAATAGCTTGCGCCTTATCACCAATAACAGTAACTTCTCGCTTGCGTTCTGGATGCAGCCAACTAACATCAATGTGCCAATTAGTGCCATTAACTAATACACGGTCAGGATATGGACTATGCGGACTGTATTTAAATCCTTGTGCGCTACGAACATGCAAATCGCCTAACAAATAATTTACAATAGTAAAATCATGTGGTGCTAAACTCAACAGTGGAGTTGTTTTGGTTTGGTAAATGCCAAGATTGGTTCGCACACTATTAACAAATTGCACTTCGCCAAGTCTTCCATCATAAATAATATTTTTAAGTTTGTGTAGGATTGGATTATACATATAGATGTGACCAACCATTACAATGCTATCGCCTTTGAGTTTAACTAGTTCTGCAATTTGGTCGTAGTTTTCGGCGGCTGGTTTTTCAATATAAACATCATGCCCACGGCTAATCAGATACTTTGCTTGTTCAAAGTGATCCCATAGCGGCGTTGCTAGCATAACAGGATCAAGCGTATCAATATCACTAATCGTTTGACCATTTTTAATATCAATGATAGAATAATCTATTTGAAGATTTTCTAATTTAGTTGCAATCTTACTGCCCCAATAGCCCGACCCTACTAGCCAAATTTTCATACTCGCCATTCCCAAATCTTGTCGATGATATAATCTTGTTGTGCTTCTGTTAATGTATGATAGCAAGGCAAACTTAATATACGCTTACTTGCTCGTTCGCAGTTTGGCAATGAATCATGATACTTACGAAATGCTGGTTGCAAATGACATGGAATAGGATAATGAATATTAGTTGCAATGCCACAGTCTTTTAAGTATGCTGCAAGATTATCACGTTCTTCAACTTCAATAACATATACATAATAAACATGATCGCTATAACCAGATTTCTTTGGAATCTTGACAACATTGGCTAGTGCGGCATCATACCGAGCGGCAACACGCTTGCGACCTTCATTCCATTCTTTTAAGTAAGGAAGTTTTGCTAGCAAAATGTTAGCTTGCAAGTTATCAATGCGAGCGTTATATCCAACTTCTTCAAACACAAACTTAGTATTGCGTCCGTGATCACGAAACATTCTCGCACGTTCAATTAGTTCAGGTTTGCCTACAACTGCGCCAGCATCACCCATTGCGCCAAAGTTCTTAATTGGATTAAATGAGAAACAATTAAGATCGGCAACATTCATCAATGCACTGCCAAAACTATGTGCGCTATCATTGATAAGTTTTAATCCATTGCGATCTGCAATCTCACGCAGTTTATGAATATTGCAACTTTGTCCATATGCATCCATAGCAAGAATAGCAGTTGTGCGTGGAGTAATAGCTTCTTCAACAGCATCAGCATCAAGTTGATAATACTCATCTGTATCTACCATTATGGGTGCTGCACCAACATTTACGATAGCTTCAACCGTGCTTACAAACGTGTGGCTAGTAGTAATTACATCATCGCCTGGTCTAACATCACATGCCTTTAATGCAACTTGTAAGGCTGTTGTGCAGCTACCAGTGCTAGCAGCGGCTGGCACACCGAGGTAATCGGCTAGGGTAGTTTCAAACTTAATAACATCGGGACCAGTAATAAAGCTATTGGTAGCAATCGTATGAGCAATCGCCGCATCAATGCTACTCTTTGCCTCTGCATATTGTGATTGTAAATCTGTGAATGGAATGTTCATTTGATAAGTTTCTGTATGCCATCTTCTAAACTAAATTTAGGAGTATATCCAAGATATTGAACAGCATTGCGTATGTTTAAAGAACCACGCTTTGGCATATCAAATGGTATGCCATCACCATATTCAATTTTGCTTTGCGTATTTGTCCAACCTTTGATAATTTCAATAGCATCTTGCAGTGTTCTTGCCCGACCATAACTTACATTAGCAATAAAATTGTGAGTGTCAAACATTGCAGCATTAGAAATAGCCTGCGCTGTATCTTCTACATATGTAAAGTCAAGTGTGGCAAGTGGATCATCAACATGAATTGTTTCTTGATTTAATGCGGCACGAATCCATTTAGAAATTACTCTTTTATTATCATCACGATTGCCATATACTGCGGTTGGACGAATGATTACCCACTGTTTAGCGATAATTCTAACCAATTGTTCGCATAATTGTTTAGCCCTACCATAATCATTAATAGGTTTTAATTGTGCATCTTCTACAATTTCTCCACTCCAATCGCCATAAACCATGCTGCTTGAAATATAAACAATCTTGGCATTAGGATAAGTGGTTAATAAATGAATTGTACTTTGAACAGTATTGCGCCAAGCAGCAAGATTATCTTTGGAAAAAGTTGCTTGGTTTGGTTCGCCAGCAAGATGGACAATCACATCTACATCTTGAACAACGGTGCTGCTACAATCAGCGTTAATCCAATCATCATATGCAAATTCCATATGCCGCCCACGAGCCATATATAGTTCTGTATTGATAAAACGCAAGTCATCAATAATAGTAACCCTGTGACCACTATCTTTAAGACGTTTTACAAGGTGATGCCCAATAAATCCGTATCCACCTGTTACTAATATATGCATGTTATACCGCCATTTCTGCTGCTATTGTTGGATGATGTTCATAACCTACCAACTTACATTGGTCAAGAGTTGCCGTAAAAATACTCTCTACCTCACTTATATCAAGTTTAGGCAGCGCATAAGGACGACGAGAAATTTGTTCTTTTACTTGTTCAATATGATTGTTATAGATATGAACATCACCAAATGTAAGGATAAGTTCGCCAACTTCTGCGCCTATTTCTTTGGCAATAAGATGCGTGAGTAACGCATAGCTTGCAATATTGAACGGAACTCCAAGAAAGATATCAGCACTGCGTTGATACATTTGACAAGATAATATATTATTGCGAATATAAAATTGTGCAAACATATGACAAGGTGGCAATGCCATTTGATTTAATTCAGCAGGATTCCACGCTGTTAAAATATGACGCCGACCTGTTGGATCACGCTGTAATCCATCAATAAGTTCTTGAAACTGATCAATTTCTTGATAATTTATTCTGTTAAGACCTGGTTTATATACCTGATCTTCTTGTGTTACATAGCGCCAATGACGCCACTGTACACCATATACACGGCCCAAATCGCCAGGATAACTAGACTTTGGAAACCAATAGCTAGCGTTAGCATTTGCAGTCCAGATTGTTTTCTTTGTGTCATCTCGTGTGCCATACTGTATCTCTGCCAATCGTCGTTCATCGCCGCTACCTTCAATAAACCATAGTAATTCACTTACCATGGATTTCCATGCTAATTTTTTGGTGGTCACTGCTGGGAAACCATCAGCGAGGTTGAACCGTAACTGCTCGCCAAACATACTTAACGTTCCAACGCCAGTTCTATCCGTGCTTTGTATGCCTTCTGCTAGAATTTTATTACATAGTTGATTATAATTTTGCACGTTTCCACACCTGAAATACTTTATCTTTGCCGTAGGTTTCCCAATCCATTTGGAAATTATGTAGTAATTCTACCACATTTACACTTACATCGCAATTATAATTATCGTCAAATGTGGTCAAATATATCTGTTCAAAAAGATGCTTCGTGCTGCCAATAAGCTTTGCACCACCTATAATCCATATATCTTTATTGGGATTGTTTGCTTTTAATACAGCTAAACTTTGCTCAATATAATTGCCATGTATAATAGTGTGAGCATCACGAAAACTATCAACTGGTTGGTTTGTCACAATACAACAATGACGTTCTGGTAGTGGCTTTGGCATTTTCGGGTCTAACCAGGTGTTACTGCCCATGACAACAATGTGGTTGCGGGTATTAGTAGAAAACCATTGCATATCTTGCTTATCATATGGCCAAGGCAAAGTATTATCTTTGCCTAACCCACCATTGCGATCAACTGCAAAAATAGCTTTTATCATTGCTCTAATAATTTTTGAGTTTTTGGTTCTACTTCTTCTGCGATAGCAGATAAATTGATATGAAAATCAACAACATCAATTAGGTTGTCATGGGTGTCAAGATATTCTTGTACGATTTCTTCGAGTTGTTCTGCATCATAGCCACGTTCTAACATTAGGCCGATATCAAAACTATGAGTTTCACCTGTTTCAAGCTTGACACACACTTCTCTAATAAAACGCATGGGAACCTCTGAAATCTCAACTGTAGATATCAGATGTTCCCATCGTTCATAAAATTCATCACTGAACTTGGTTTTATTAGGCACGAGCGGCAGTCTTGGTCTTAGGTGCTGCCTTTGCCTTCGGCGCTGCTTTGGCTTTTGGTGTAGGTGCGCTTGCGCCACGCATTTCATTAATTTGTTGTTGCATTGCTTGCATAGTCTGCATCATCTGCATCATGAGTGCAGTTTGGTCTGGAACAGGAGCAGTAGGAGCAGCGATTGTTGCATTTAATTTAGCATTTTCTGCAGCAACATTAATGTCTAAATCGTCCAAGGAAACGCTTTCGGCAACTTGACTATCAGTTAATGCTTGCTTAGCTGGATCAGCATAGCCTTGTTGATTTTCCATACGATCAAGGCGTTTTACCGCATCTTCTCCCTTGCCAACCTGCGCTAATAGATTGTTAAGTTCATCTAAGCGCATGCTGCTCTTGCTATTTGGAGTAACAATGACGTTAGATGCTGGCACACGTTTTAAGTAATTTTCTTGATTCAACGCTTGCAACATATTTTGACCATCGCCCATCATACGACGTTCTAGAATATCACGAAACTCATATGCAGCTTGTCCTTCTGGACTTTCTAGCAACTTCATTACATCATCATGATATTTGCTAGGCATAATTTCACTATAGATAACAACTGCCATATGTGCATCTTCACCGCTCAACGCACGTTGAACAATGATAACTTTCTTGCTATTGACAGTTCCTACATGTTTAAAGAAACTCATTGATTTACTTCCTCTGTTGGTTGATCTGCTGGTGGTTGTGGAGTATTAGCATTTATAAATGCTTTTACCTTATCATATACAGCACCAACACTGCTTAACTCTTCTGCACGGAAAGCACCACGCTGTGCAACTGTTTCAACGATCTGAACCAAGAATGCAATATCTTGAATTCCAATAGATGGTGCTGTTGCTGGTACGTTTGTGTCCGTTGTATTTTCATCAGTCATAGTGTAATCTCCGTATTATAGTAGTATTTAACTCAAACGAAAAAGGGCTAGAAATTTTCTAGCCCCCTTTGCATCAATCTTCGTAGTAAGCGTATATACCAAATGGCGGTTCGATAGTCTTGTTATACTTGTTATGAATAATCCATACCGTATCACAATAGTTTTCATCACCCCATGAACCATATGGTTCGCCATCAGTAAAGACAATCAACAGCTTTGGTTCAACATCTTCGTTCTTCATCCACTTCCAATTAACTTCAAAATCAGTACCACCAAAACCTGCGGCTTGATAGTTGATAAGATCATCACCATCAGCAGTTGTATAATCAACTGGATTGTGAATTTGCGTATCAAAGCACCAAATCTTAACCTTATAATCATCATAAGATTGCATGATACCGTTGATTTCGCTAAAGAACGCATTCAACTGGTCATTGCCAATAGAACCACTGGTATCAATTGCAATGCAAACATCAATGGCTTGGTCCTTGCGCATGTTAGGCAGAACAAATCCTTGCGAGAACATTTTCTTATTAGGAATGGCCCAAGTGTAATCATTCTTAATAGTAGATTGGATTTGTTGTGTAATCAACTCACGCCAGTTAATCTTAGGTTGCGTAAGTTCATTGATCATGCGCTTGATGTTGCCAGGCGTATTGCCAGCGCCAGCCGATTGTGCAGCAGCAAGCATAGCTTCTTTAAACTCATCCTTGATAGCTTGACGTTCTTCTGGTGTCATTGGGCTAGGGCGACCATTTCCCTTGCCATCCTTATCATCTTTGCCTTCGCCGTCACCTTTGCCTTGAGAACCATCCATGTGTTCGTCAAGCAACTGGTCAAGCAAATCTTCAATATTGATCTGCTTAGCATTCTTGATAAGGTCGTCATAGACCTGTTCAAAGTTCCAATCTTCGTACTTGCGATCATACAACACAGGCACAACCGTAATCTTTTGACCAAGGTTATACTTGATGCAATCGCTATTGACAACATAGTCCATTGCAATGTTAGCAAGGTCACGTTGATAACCACGCCCACGGTTCATGTGGTCATAAGCGCAATGCAGCAACTCATGGCAGAACAAGAACATCATTTGATTGGTAGGAAGTTTAAGGATAAACTCGCTGTTATAGAAGAAGTGGCGACCATCGGTGGCGGCAGTCGTCAGCCAACTATCAGCGTTCTTAAGAGTAAGACGCATGGCAAGATTGCCAAAGAAAGGTTGCTTAAGCACAAGAGCAATACGTGCTTTAAGAATAGCCTGACGAGCAGCTTCATCCTGAACCGCATCAATCGTGTCGCTGAGTTTGCCAGCACCTTGTTTCATCTTAGCCATAATCATGTTCTCCAATGTTTATAACTTATAATACCACAATTGTATGGGTTGTCAAGAGAAAAAATAGGGGGGCAACTAGCCGAGCACCCCCCTATAATCTCGCCCTCACTGATGGAGAACGATGGGGCGAGAGTTAGTCACGCACGGCGGCGAGGATATAATCGCCGTTCTTAGCATGGTAATCCTTGTAGTTCTTCAAGCGGCTAGTCTTCATAGGCAACTTGTAGTTACGAAGGATAGTAGCAAGCATCATAACTTGCAACTCAGTGTCCATGTTATCAAGATAGAAACGGAACACGTTGTCAAGTTCTTCGTGCCATGCAACGTTATCGGCTTCCTTCATACGCTCGCCGCCACGTTTGTCAAATGAGTCCTTCAACTCATAGCAGCATGATACTGTCAGTGAATACTTGGCACCGATTTCCTTGGTACGAAGTTCTTTAACCTTGCCAGACAGAATGTCAGAAGGATTAGGCATCTGGCTTGCAACCTTGCGGTGCGCGGCAAATTTAAGCGCAACGCCTTCGCCAACAGTACCGCTCACAAGGTCATTGAGTTCGGTATCGTTAAGGTCTTCTTGCAACAACTCGCTGACAAATGACCATGAACGAGGCGTAGCAAACGATGCGCCGCTTTGACGAGGATCAAAGTTAAACAGATCGTTTTTGTTGCAAGTTACATACGCAACTACGTCAGGATTGATACCATGGTTCAACGCCCAATCATTCCATGACTCAAAATCAACACGCAAGTTCAAGTGAACAAAACGGTTGGCAAGTGGCGATGGCATGCGATACACAACACCACGGTCAGTATCACGGTTACCAGCGGCAACGATAACAACATTGTCGGGAAGTTCATACGTACCAACACGACGATTAAGAACCAATTGATATGCAGCAGCTTGCGTTGCAGGCGCGGCAGAGTTCATTTCATCAAGGAACAAGAATACAATAGGATACTTGGCGGCTTCTTCTGCACTTGGCAGATCAGGCGGCGCATTCCACATTGCATTACCAACAGTAGGATTGTAGTATAGAACGCCCTTCAAGTCAGAGGGGTCCATAAGTGCAAGACGCAAGTCATACAACTTGCCACCCATGCTTTCGCAAAGGTCTGCAACGAGTTCGGACTTGCCAATACCAGGCGCACCCCAAAGGAATACAGGACGCTTGCGCCGAGCGCAAACCATGACCTCACGCTTTGCAGCAGCGAGGGTAACCGTGCGCACTTCGGAAAGTGCAGTGTCAGTGTTTTTAGCCATTATGTTTCTCCATCATTTGACTATAATTTAATATAGCATATTATTTTGTTCTGTCAAGCATTTTTTTGCATCATTTCACCAAGAATAAACTTGGCTACATTTAACTGCTGACGGATAAATTCATCGGTATTTGGGGAAGAAATTGTGGGATTTTTCCTAGCCATCATTTCCTGACAATCGGAAAGAATACCCATGACGACCATCTCCACGCCAACCAGTTTAGCGGAGATGCTGTTGATATATTGGTCACGGATATCGGCTTTGGACATACCAAACATGGCAAAATCGGTGTCAGTCATATCGCTCTCCATTGCTTATATTAAGATAATACCACAGATTATAGGGTTGTCAAGGGTTATTTTTTAACCCCGTCCGTGAGACCAATTGCCGCACATTCGTTGGGGAATTTAGCCCACATTTCCTTGATAAGAGCAGCACGGGAATCCTCAATACCAGGAATTTCGGCAATTTCGCTAAGGGTGATGATTTCTTCAAGATACTGAGAAAATGACCAAGAATTGCGCATCCGTGCTCTCCATCAATTGATTATAACTTAATATAACACAGATTTAAGGGTTGTCAAGCACTTTTTTTGACCCTAACATAGTGCAAACGGGTCTGATTTTGGTCATCGTGCTTGTGAATTCGAGCCGAAATAGTGATATTTTGGCCACGATTTAGCTGTTCTGACAGCGGAAAACAGATTAAATTCCCATCATTTGTAAGGGCGGTATGGTACCATTTATTGTAATTTGCACTATAAACCGCTGATTTTATTGTCAAATCTGCCTCAATGCCGTCGCCAACCTGTCCAATATGGCGGCTATTTTCAGCAATAATACGT
>Ga0208257_1000282_pt1 | contig 16598 bp, 22 predicted proteins | sample CryBogCBH10Sep07_FD_184610 | JGI IMG/M metagenome (GOLD analysis project Ga0208257, IMG submission 184610) | Freshwater microbial communities from Crystal Bog, Wisconsin, USA - CBH10Sep07 (SPAdes) | ecosystem: Environmental > Aquatic > Freshwater > Lake | place: Crystal Bog, Wisconsin, USA... | reverse complement strand
GTAAAAAATAACTGGCATTTAAAGTCGCGCCCTATATATAATACAAGATGCCCCCAATCCGCAAGTTGAAGAATGTGGATTGGGAGGAGTTGGTGGATGAGAACAATGACCTATTTGAGATTCCAGAGTTAAAGGTCGTCGTCACGAACGCCAGAGGCAAGTACCTCTTTGGCTTCACGGTCTATGCTCGCCCTACCATCCACCAGTGGTACAACCAGTTCTATGAGGGAGACAGTAGTGCTGAAACCTTTATTCCCGATAAAGAGGGTGGTAAGCGTATGCAGTTCTTCCGTCCAGACCAGATTACCTCACGACGACTTCGTCAGGTATTCCGACTGAACGACACATCTAATTGCGTCTTCGTGGCTCTCCGTGAGAGGTTCAATACCTTTCTTGGAAATGCAAAGTCCGAGACACAGAAACGAACCTACAAACGACTTCTGCGTATGGTCGATGATGAGGAAGAACATTACCCTAATGGAGTTCCAGAGGATAGTATGCAAACTCTCGCAGATGAACTGGCTGTCTGTATCGTCATCAGGGATGCAATCGGTCAGGAACAAGCCCGTTATACATCACCGAATCCTAACTGTACGGTGGAACTTACAAACACTCGTGCTCATCACCTTGAACTCGTGAATCACGAAACTATCATTGAAGTTGATGATGTCGTAGAAACACTCAACCGTCTAAAACAAAACAATGAGTATTATGTGATTATCAACGATACGGACAAACCGCGACGAATCAAGACCAAACAGGGAATCCTCACGAAAATCTCACCTGACGATGACGAAGTCCGAGTATTTATGTCGCAGTTCAATTACGCACAGGTGGATGCAAAGAAGTATCCTGAACTCAACCTCTTCACTGCAAATTCACGACACATTCATTCGTCTCCTCTTACCTTCCAAGATTTCACACCCAACACGAAACTGTACGATATGAAACAGGCATATCTGCAATACCGTGAAACCAAATACTACGAGGGTTTCCTTACCGTCATTCAGCAGTTCCGTAAGATAGACCACATCATCTCAACGGGAATCTACAAGTTCAAAGTCATCGAGGATACACCGTTCTCTCGTAAGTTTGGTCTTCGTCAGGACAACGAGTATGTGATGGTTTCACCCGTCATAAAGTTCTGGACGGACAACGGAGTCAAAGTGGAAATCTCCGAAGGGTGTTTCGGACACATCGAAGACATTGACTTTCCACCGAATATGACGGATGACCGAAAACTGTATCAGAAGGCTATTGGACGGTTCAGTATGTCGGATAATTTCCGTGAGACTAAATATACATTCCAATGCACCGAAACATTCGCAGAACACACGGCTACTCAACACTATGCAGAGTTCTGGAACGACAGCAAGGAAATCAGTATCCGTGTCCCCAACCAATCTGTCCTGACGAATCACCACATTGCTGCCTTTATCGTTGGATACACCCAAATCAATATGCTACAAGCCATCCAGTCTGTTCCCTTCGATTCAATCAAGGCTGTTCTACTGGACGGGATTTATGCAGACGAACCTATCACGAATCCTCTGTTCCGTGTGAAACCGATATTCCCTGTTCCCTGCTTAAACGCCAAATGGTATGATGCCGACCGAAACTGCTACAACTTCCCACCCTTCATCCGAAAAATCACTACCAACACTTTCTTATCGGGTGCAGGAGGAACGGGTAAGACTTACACTATTCTGTCGGACAAGGGATATGTGAATCCTTTGTATGTCGTCCCGACCCGAGAACTCGGAAAGAAGAAACAAGAAGAACTGGGAACGAAATGGGAGACTATCCACCGTACTCTCGGAAAACTATGCGAGGCTATCAAATATGTTCCACCCGTCATACTCGCAGACGAAATCACGATGGTTCAAAAAGAATGGATAGATGAACTCCTCGAAAAATACCCCAAAACTCTCATCCTTCTTGCAGGAGATACTGATGCAGTCCAACATTACCAGTGCCGTGGTGGGACTTCCAACAACTATATGCCTATTTACAAACCCACACATATGCCTATCGTGGAATTCACCACCGACTACCGTAGTCTTACTCCCGAGATGCGGAACTTCAAAGTCAATCTCCGTAAGGAAATGAGAAAGGTATATGAGGATGGAGGATTGAACGACACGAAGAAACTACGAGACTATCTACTGGCACATAACAGCCCTATCCGCATTCTCTCTCTTGCTCAAGCACATAAGGAGGCACAAGAAACGGACATCTTCCTGTATTCTACGAACAATGTACGGGACAAAATCACCCATCCCAATAAAAAAGGTGTTCACGCTTTTCAGGGACAGACCGTAGACCCACCTACCAGACTCTTCATTACGGTAGACTGGTTCGAATACGCTATGCCGTACACTGCTATTTCTCGTGCTCGGCATCACAACCAAATAATCTTTGTAAGAACTAAATGAAGTATATGGAGTGTCCGTGTGGTTCAAAAATCTTATCCAAGTATTACCTGATTCATATGCGTTCCAAAAAACATATGAAGTACGAAGGTTCTACACGGGTCACCACAGGAGGTACTGGAAGTTTTATTGTGTCTTTTAATTAATGGATGCATACAACACGATAGGTACGACATCGGGGATAATCTCACTGATAGGAATGGTGGGGTACGGAATCTACAAACTCCTCGTCCATTCTCATTGTAAATCCCAATGTTGTGGTCGTAATGTTCTGGATGTGGCTTTCAATCTCGACGAACAACAGAACGATAGAACAATTTACCTTGACCCAAACAATATGAACCAACCTGCCCCAACTCCACCCGTTTAAAAAGTTCTCTCTTCAATACAACAATGCCAAGTACTTACACAGAAACTCACAAGCGGTATTACGAGAAGAACAAGGAACTCATCAATGACCGTCGTAGAGAGAAGGCCAAACTCCATCAACGGGTTTATGCAGAACGGAAGCGTCAGGAAAAACTGAATCAAGTACCGACCAATTGAGATTTACATTTAACAGTATGACGATTCACCCATATCATTGATATAAGTTTACCACACGACGAACAAGACAGATAAGCCATTTTCTTCCCTGTCTTGCTTGTTTTTTTAGTGATGAGTGAGAGTTCCATTACATTACATAGTTAATTTCTTCAATACAGGACAACACGACTTCTCCAAATGTTTGATAATATCTTCTTTCGTGTGTTTTTCTACATCGTACTTTTCCAACATCTTACACTTACTCTTTTTCACCACATCTGCAATTTCCTCTTTCGTCATTAAGTCAATCACTCGGCCTTTGGGGACTTTTTTTTTGGCATACGGCTCTTAATCGTCTCGACCTCCTCTGCAAGTTTCTCATCTTCCTTTCCTTTCTTCACCATCTTCTTCTCAACCTTCTCAACAGCCTTCTTCTCGGCAGGTTTCTTGGCCATACGGGCTTCACGGGCCTTCGCAAGAGCAGACATCCGTTTCTCCTTCATCTCACGATGCTTACAGGCGGCCTCGTGGTGCTCAATCTCCTTTGCAATCTCCTCTGCCGACATCTTACCAACTGCCTTTCCAGAATGCTCCATCCGAAGTTTGCGAAGGGCTGCACGCATCTCACTCATCTTTACCTTCATCGACATTTTATATTTCCACAACACTTTTATTGCGAGGGAAATATACTTACCACGACTGTTCCGCCCGTCGTAATCGTATTAGTCGCCAATGCATTAATTTGCATCGTTACAGCTGTATTGTACGGTGGTTGAGTTGCCAGTTCATCGTTGAATGAGCAAGTGTATTTATTGCCTCCCAATGGCAAGAGAGGAGCCAATGCGGGACGGGATGGGTCGCATGCAATCGTCTGTGTAGACCCACCAGTCCAAACAAATGAAATAGAAATTCCTATTGCTGTTGCTGTTCCGACATCAGCCGACCCATTGACCGTCACACTCACATTTGTCTTGGGACTGTTGAACGGCCAATTGATTGCAGGAAAGCTTAGTAAGAGTCCGTTTGTACCTCCGACCACCACCGCAGTGTATCCAAGTGTGTAAGTTTCAGGAGAGAAGATGACTTCGGCAATACTGTTTCCGTTGATACTTGTAACACCCGTCAAACTCATACCATTTGTACCATTTCCACGAATTTGAGAAATGTTATTCAGTATCGCCCCTGTTCCTGCTCCTGTTAGGGATTTAATGGTATTCAAATCTGCTCCTGCTCCTGCACCTGTTAATGTCGCAACTCCTGCAATCGTAGGAGCAGTCAAAGTACCAGTCACCGATGCACCAGCATTCAGATTAGCAACACCTCCACCCACTTGCAGACCTCCTCCTGCAATGGATACTCCACCTGCGGCAACGGATACACCACCGCCTAATACTGCTAAACCACCAGCAGTAATCGTCACCAATCCTCCCTGAAAATTGACTGCTCCACCCAGAAAGTTGATTAGAGGAGCATTAAATGCCGTCAGTGCTTCGGCAACAAATTCAAATCCAGCAGTACTATTCCAAGCCACTGCTCCAGTAGCCCATTCCAGTGCTGCGGCTTCCACATTCCAGTTCGCACACGCAATATTGAACTCACCTAACTCAAAGGTCGTAATTGCACCTGCCAAATTCACATCACCGACAGCCGCAATACTCAACACGGTCGCACAATCGATATTGATACTGGAAGCACTATTCAATCCTATACCTGATACGAGAGGTGTTACATTCGTGGTATTCAAAGAAATCTTCCTTGCATCATTCACCGTGAAATCAGTTGGATAGGAAGTAAAGTTTGGTGCAGAAGTATTACCATTAACTCCGTGAGTGATATTGGTATTCAACTGGGAATTACGATAGACATTCAAAGTATTCTCTGGATTAATCTGTAATGAATATGCGGCTGGAATTATAACATCGTGGTTTGCATTGTACTGCGCCCAGTTGGCAATATTGCCATTTCCAGTCTGGATGACCTGACCGTTATAGACCAACTGATTCTCTCCGTTCGTCGTCAAACTATTTGCAGGGTTAGCAAAGGTGATGGTAGGAACATTCACAAGGTTATGTTGTGCTGCATTAATATCCTGTACTGCATCAAGCGTCGACCAGAACCGAGTAGCCAACAGTTTATTGCCTCCTGTCGTCAAGTCCCCATCAGCATCAATCGACAACAGATTGAATGGGCCTGCATTCGTATGTGCAAAATCTATTTGACGGCACGATAAGATTTGGTTATTATTCATATTGAGTGCTTGGGTAGCATTGTACTCCGACCACGAGGCAGAACAGGGAGTACCATTAACCGTTGCGGTATTTGCGTCTGCACCCAGAACTTCTAACTTCCCTCCTGCTGTTCCTGCTATTCCTGATGTATACAGTGCTGGAACGGCAAATTTCGTATCGGTTGCCAAAAACAGAGATGATGGTTGTGCACCATAAGTCAAGTTTTTAGAATACATATTGGCATAGAAGCCAGGCACGCCAGGCGAATTGGGATTCCAAAATGCAACATTATTCACATTCGTTACATTTGCCTGACCAGCAAGAGCAGTCGCATACGAGAAGTTCAAATCGTTCAGTGCATTAATACTTGCACCTCCAAGGCCAGGCACAGCAGTATTGAAAGTGACCTTATTGATATTGGTAATCTCCTTCCCAGAGAAATCAACATTCTGGATGGCAGGATATTTCGACCATTGTGAAGGCCCAGTACCAGTTCCTCCGATTGCAGACCCATCAAACAACAGATTGGCAGTTGCTCCACTTCCCGTCACACCCAGAGTTGAACCATTAAAGAACCCGTAAAACTTCGACCCAGTCACTCCAAACGGTTGGCCTGTTATTCCTTCGCCGTTCATCACAATATCGTGGATTGCATCGTACTCTGCCCACTCCTCAATATTCGGTAAGTCGTTAATCGTAGCAATGGGTACACCGTTCAACAATAAATCGGTAGGGTCAGCCGTAAGAATTTGACTATCAATTTGGAGATACGAACATCCACGAATATCTCCATTCGCCAAATTCAGTTCTGCCAGATTATTAATTTTTCCACCGTCAACCATCGTTACATTGCCAGTTCCAGTCAGTCCATACCCACCCATATCAACCGTCTGTACGGCAGGAAACTCCGACCAGAATTGTGCTTCCTGACCTTGTAATGCAAAGATAGGGGCATTTCCTGCATAGGTGATATTGGGTTGAAGTCCAACAATGTTGTCCTGATTGAACGGGACTGCACCGACATCAGAATAGGTCTGGTTCTCGACCACTGCTATATTACCTCCCAGATTCAACATCGGTTCAATCGTTACAGTCTTGGGAGCAATATACGACCCAGTAATCCCTACGGTTGCAGTCACAGGAAGAGGGTTGTACTCGGTTCGCACAGGGTTGTAATCGTACGACGACAACGGACGACTCACGGGTGCCTCAACCGATATTTCTACACTGGGAAGGTTAGGAGCAGTCAGGTTCAATTCGACCTCTGGTTTCACGACAACCGACGGAGGAGGAATATAGGGAGGACTCGTAACCACCTCATTTGGTAGGTCTACCACTGGTGGCAAATTGTAGTGGTAGGTATTCATTATATCTTACTCAACATTTAATCGTCATCTTCAAATTCGGCTATCCTGCAACGGAAGTACTCCAATACCTCCTTCTTCTCGGGCTTCTCCTCAATAATGGTCTGCAAACTAATCCCTGTCGGTTCAGGCATAGGTTTCACTCCGTTCTTGACTGCCCGACGGGGAGGTGGGGACTCATCTCGATTCAATCCAGACCGCATTGTAAGGAACTGTCGTAGAAAACTATTATCCATGCTATTATAATATGGAATCTTTTGTTTTCCGCGACATTGAAACTCTCAAACTGCCGTCGAAGGAACACGGTATTTCGTTTCTACTTATGGGTTCTACGAGGTCGGGCAAGACGGTAATGATGAATTACCTGTACGAGAACATCTTTGCCAAACACATCACGATTCTTCATACGGGGTCGGCGCAGGCAGATATTTATAAACCTCTGAAAGACAAGGTTGCCTTGGCTTCCCAGTACATCCCCGAACTCCTCAATGAATCCTACAAAATCAACAAACGAACCAATAACCACTACGAATTCCTACATATTCTTGATGACTGTGTAACCGTCAAGAACGATGTGGAGTTAAAGAAACTACTTTGCATTTATCGTAATTCCCGTATTTCAGGACTCATCACGGGTCAGTCCCTCACCATCTTCAACAATGTGACTCGTGGCAATATTAACTATGTCTGTCTTGGATACTTGAACTCGGATGCATCCGTCGAACAGGTCATTAAGGCATACCTTATTTCTTACTTCCCGTCCCGTATGAGAATGGCAGACAAAATCAAGGCCTACCGTGATATGACGAAAGACCACCATTTCATCATCATCGACTCAATACACGGTGAGGTCTTCCGTACCAAACTCAAACATTCCCAAATTAGTTAGTATTCTGTGGCTGAACGGCATAGGTCGTCACTGCAATTGGATTTGCACCTGCACCAGTCAAGTCAACATTCTGCCCAACGGCAACAACGGTTACAAGCACACTGTATTTGAAGTGTTCGTTCAGATATAAAGTACCCTGCCCATTTGGAAGAATACCAGTTGGCATGGAGGGATAGATATAAAAAGGGTTGGCAGCGGCAGAAGTTGTAGTTATATCATATATCTGAAACTTGATATAACTGTTCGTTCCTGCATTCCAGTTTATATTTGCATTTCCGACTTGGAAATTAATAATATGGTTTCCAGTTTGAGTAGGAGAGAAGATGAACTGGTTTGCTCCTGATAAATCCTTGCTATTGTAGGTTGCAGTCGTTCCAGCCGTCACCACTGCATTTGCCCCATAGTTCGCAAAGGTTAAAGCCGTGAAGTCCGTGTTTTCCAGAGTAAATCCATCAACGGCAGACGCAAACAAGGGGTTGTTGTCCGCACGAGAAGTCACCAGAGGGCCGAGATTGGGCATTTATCTTTTTACAATATTTTATGCCATAGATACTTCACGGAGGTGGAGCAACCACGAAACTCGTAAATGCAATACGGTTTGTTCCTGACCCAGTGAAATCAACCGTTTGGCCGACTGGGAGGATTTGTAGAACAAAGCTGTACTGATGTAGCGCGTCCAGTTCCAAGTACGATACACCATTCACCAGAATACCGTTTGCACCACAAGGCATACTGGGATAAATATACAGAGGATAGCCGATATAACTACTGGTGGTTACATCATACATCTGCAAACTGACTTCACTAATCGTTGCACCGTTCCAGTTAATAGCGTTCGTATCCATAGCAAATGAAATCACATTCACTCCTGTCTTCAATGGTGAGAACACAAACTTGTTTGCACCAGCGAGGTCTTTGGTATTAATATTCGTCGTTGTTCCTGCGGCATACGTTCCAGTTGCCCCCATTTGTGCAAAAGTGGTGTAGAACAGTCCATCGTTCCGATTGATGTATGCGTCCGTCTTGTTGGCATACAACGCCGTGCTATCAGGACGGTGAGTAATCAAGGGAACAATATTGGGCATTTATAGTTCTATAAGGAAAAAAGGTATATTCAAAGTTCAAACAGGGTCACCAGTCACCGCCCACGAAATACCAAAGTTGGCATTATCCACAGGCGCTCCGTCTGTTCCACCACCACCGTTGTTAATCTGAATGAAGATTTGGTTTGGTGAGGCATATGCAGACACTAACCAGCAATTCACACAATCCACAATATTTTGGGTTGAGCGTCCCTTTGACTGCAGGGTACAGGATAGAGGGGTATTAAGTTGTAAGCCAGGCACGGAAATAATCGTGGAAAGAGTATTTGTGCCTGTAAGAGGCGTCCAGCCATTATTGTACGAAATACCGTACGGAAGACCTGCAACATTCTCAACAGCAAGAGTATACAAAGGGTTGTTGTCCGCACGTGACGTAATCAGAGGGCCAAGATTAGGCATTTTACTGTATCGTACGAAGAAAGTTTCAAATCAAAGGGATACACAACCCTGTACTACACACGTCAATGGCTTCACCGTCGTTGTCGTCAGGACAATTGAACCGGAAGGGCCATTCCATGCAACCGAAATCTGTGCGTTCGTCGTACCTGCTGCCGAGAGTGGAGATGCACCGACTACGATGTAAGGATTGAAGGCTACCGTCTGGGGAGATGCAGATGGGGTCTGCGTAATGGTCTGGACGACATTACCATTCACAATCAGTACCCAATCGAGTGTTCCAGAAGTTAGATTGGCAGTGTAATATAAACTGCCAAAGACAGTGTAGAAAGGAAGTGATGGATTCCCTGTGAAATCATACGGTACGGCAATTGAAGCCACATTCGTTCCCACAACCGTATTGACCGTAGAAGTACCAGTCAGAGTCACTGGGGCTTTGGAGAAGTTCTGTGGGCCACCATTTCCTGCCAGTGCAAAGAGTTGCTGATTATCCGAACGGCAGGTGACGAGAGGTGCAATATCGGGCATTTATGAGTTCCCAAGATAATATCGTAGAAAGACAAATGCCTTATAAGATACGAAAGGCCCCTAATCGCAATCTGTACTGGGTGGTGGCACAGGACGGCAAACATATGAGTCACGAACCTCTGACTCGTGCAATGGCAGAGAAACAGTTGACGGCTCTGAATATTGCACATGCGAGGAAGATGGGGTATAAAATCCCACCCAAGAAGTAATGAGGGTCATATCCTTTTTGGTTATGCTTGGTCTTGCATTAGCAACCATTACCGTATCTCCAACTCCAACACGGACACATACCATTTCTGGAACTGGGACTGGAACACGGACACATACGGGAACTGGGACTGGAACACGGAGTAAAGCAGGAACAACAACTTCAACGGCAACTCGAACAGTCACGACAACTCCAACAGATAGTCGGGGAGTATCAGGAAGTCGTAGTGGTACAGGAACTCCAAGTTCTACGGATACATCCACACTCACTCAAACATCCACACTTACGAATACCCTGACCCAGACATCGACGACAACCCAAACTCCTACCCAAACTCCTACGATACGAGCACTTGCGGCAGCACCACCATCACAAGACCAATCGGTATTGTCGATTATTGTGGGAAGTACAATTGGAGGTCTGGCATTGGTGTCTGGTGTTATTTTGGCTATCGTGTATCGTCCCAGACCCAGACCTATTCACTATGTTCCAACCACAATGGCCGTTCCAACAACAGACAATCCCCTATCTATGCGTGTGATGTTCCCACCCGTTCAAACTCGTGGGCTGACTACTGTGACGGATTAGCGATATGAGGTTTGCATACAGTTGGATGTATTCGTGAGGAGGCAGGGTTCTTTTTAACTGCTTCAACATTTTCAACATATATATAATGAAGTTGGTAAAGATTGTCCCATCAACAAATCCCAAGAAGAAGTACGATGCCGTATTTCGTCTTGACGATGGTGAGGAGAAAGTCGTAAGGTTCGGCGCAGTAGGATACACAGACTATACTTTATCGCACAACGAGGTCAAGAAGGAATCCTACTTGGCCAGACATAAACACGAGAACTGGAACAATCCTATGACCGCTGGTGCATTGTCGAGGTGGATACTTTGGAATAAACCAACGGTTCGTGGGTCTGTAACGGATTTCAAACACAGGTTTGGTCTGTAAAAAATTACTTCTTCAAGATATTTTGCATTATTTATTTTTGGAATTAGATTACTTGCTCTCCTTCTCTGCATGATGAATAATTGCCATAATAATCATAGGACGGCCAAGAGTATTCTTGGAAAAGTCCATCTCCTTATCTACAAGGGCATTCAGCATCTTAATTCCGAAAAGCTTGTAGCCTTTGGCCGCAAGGTCATAAAACTTCTCTCCACGACGACTGCCAGATGACTTCTTGTACTCGTCGTATAGTGTATGAAATGTACGCGTATCGGTATTCATTTTGTCTTCTCTTACTTGTTGTTATGACCTGTTTAGGTAAGAAAACCAAGAATCCGTTTTCGGGGAATTAAAAATGGTTTTGTTTAGTCCTCTGATGCCAGTAGAGTAATCTGGAAGTCTCCACTCATTGCCGTCTGGGGATTGTAGAACAGAGGACGGCCAGAATCGTCCAGTAAAGAAATATCACACCAGTCAATTGCCGTATTCTTATCCCACCGAATACTCTTTGCATTGTTGAACTGACGAGTGAGAATGTAAGGAGACGGACTGAAAACAGGTATTCCAGCATTGTCCGTAATGTAAAAACGGCAAATCACATTCGAACCTCCTGAACGACGAGAGTTCTGGTCGTTGACTTTCTGGTAGTATGTGAGTTTATTTGAAACAATATCAATGTACTTCGTGTAGAGGAGAGGTGCACCTACACTGCGAACTCCCTGATTTGAACCTTGCTGACTACAATAGTTAAAGTTCGTCTTGGGATTGAATCCCATTACATCCAATAGAGTTGTTCCCACATTGGCAGGAGGAGATAGGGTAGGGTCATACGGATACAGAGTAATAGGTTCAGAAGTGGCAGTGAGAGAACCAGTCGTTAGAAGAGTGCTAATACCAAACCCATTTCCACCAGCAGGGTCAGTGTTATACGATACGGCAAAATTAAATCCAGTTCCCGTGAATCCTGCATTCAGTTTGCTTTGTACTTCCGTAGCCAAATCTGTACCTGCATAGTATCCATTATCAATGACGATTTTACGATAAACAACTGCAGGTATAGTTTCGTTCAATGCTCCTACCCACATATAGTTGGTGTAGTTGTTGATGTTTGGGATGTTGTAGTTCATCGTGACTTCGGACACCGCAAGGCGCTGGAAACCTCCCTGCAGTAGAGGTTGAGACTTCTGCAGACGGAAGTTATTGTAGTTCTGGCCGTTCGAGTTGTCTGCACCAATTCCACCCTGACCTTCTCCACCTGCCGTTCCTGATGCCTCACCTCCAATCGTGAAATCGTAGCTCTGGGTTGAAGAGATTGCTACCCAAGCATCTACATTTGTATCGGGACTTGCACCACCCGTAATAGTATTGATGGCCGCATACACTTCGGAATTATAGACAACCTTGTTGCCTGCCTGATAAGTGGTATAGACCGTCCAAGTGGGAAGAGGAAGGTAGTATGCTCGGTCAGCACTGTCGAGAACCAAGAGTGCCGTTGAGGACGGACGGTAGGTTTGGTCGGTGTGAGAAGCATACAGGGACTCTTGCATTTATACTTATGCATCTGAATTTTCTGTGGAGAGTTTTTGCAGATACGGCTTGTGTCGTCGGTGGTAGTCTAACATATTATCTCTTTGCGTTCCCAGTTCCAAATGTTTGGGGTTGCAACAACTTTTTGTATCACACCGATGACGGAGCATTTGTTTTTCACTTAACTCTCCACAGAAGATTTGATATGTGATGCGGTGAATACGACATTTCTTTTGAGAATTCTTGTACGGTCGAATACCTCCGTACAAATGACTACCAGCATTGTTGACTCCTCCATAATGACCTCCTGCCCACATCCAACAGGGTTCAAGGTCAGGATAGATACACGCAGATTTAACAATACGGGCTTCAATGTACTCTTTTATGTCGTCACGGAATTGCATTTATTAGGTGTGGGGTAAAATATTTTTGGCCGTTTAGAACACATACTCGCACGAGCCACCAGACGCTAGGAGTGTGCAGTTGTAGTAGTAGCTGGCATACAGGGTGCACGCCGACGAGGTGCCCGTCGAGACCTGTAGCTGAACCGTGCTGTTCGAGATGCCGAGACCGTTGGAGAGCATTGACTCATCACGGAGAGTCTCAACTCCCTGCGCCAGAGGAATCCAGACCCAGTAGATTGAAGCAGGTGTAGGAGTGTAGGCATTCGTGCCGTTCCAAGCCAGTGTCGTCGTCGAGGCCTGTGAAGCCGTCTTACGCTCCACCAAGTCCCACATCTGAGCCGCCGTCGGTGACTGGGCCGTGAAGTAGACCAGACCGTTGACCGAGAGTTCAACCGACTGCAGAGGGATGTACTGCAGGGGCTGCTTGGCCGCAGGGTCGGAGAGGGAGCTGTTGGCAACCGCCCAGACCATTAGACCCTGTACTGAGCCCGAACGCCAACCCGTTAGATTGACGACCTGTGGGCCCGCCTGTGCCGCAAGAGGAGTAGAGTACTGGGACTGGGTGAAGTGACGGAGGGGAATGGAGAGCGCCTGCTTCGAGAGGTCAAAACGGGCACTGACTGCATCGTCACGGTTGTTGAGGTGAGCCTGCTTAAACTGCATCTGCGCACTGGCAAGGGCCGAGGGGATAGAGGCCTGAACCTGTGCCTGCGTGTAGGTCGTGCCCGAGTAGGTGACGGCATTAGCAAGGAAGATGGAGGAGAAGGGCTTGAACTCAACCTGAATCTGGACTGGGGCACTAATCTCGCTGGTCGGAAAACCAATGGGCTTCTCCTGCGCACTGGGAGAGTTGTGGGGGAGTTTGATATAGATAGAAGCCGTCGTGAGGGAGGAAGAAGCCCAATCCGCCGCACTGGTAATCTCGGCACCACCCAGAGCAAGGAGCTGGTCACGCTTGACGGAGTCCTCGCACTCGGAGAGGCAGTCAATCAGTTCCTGCTCACCGAGAAAGTAGTACAGGGAGCTACCCGCATACCGCACGGAAATACGACTGACGAGCTGGTAGAGCCAGCCACGAGTCAGTCCAAGACCCAGACCGACTGGGACACCTGAACCGAGAGCAGACGGGGCACCCATCTGGGCCGTGAGGATTACATCGGAGATTAGGCCATCAGGGTTGAAAGTGACCGTCGAGGACGAACCAGAGATGAGAGAAGGTAGGCCGACCACAAAACGGTTCTCAACCGTCGTGGGGAAGCACTGTACCTTTGAGTTGGACTCACCCGAATAGTAAGTATCCTCGCACTCGTGGGGACGGACGGCAGCCTGCAGGGACTCGGTGGCAATCTGTTGCATGGTTTTATACTCTTCTATTTGGAAGATTTTATGTGAAGAAAGAATAAATGCACACAGTTTCGCCAATCGGAAAGAAGGTAGCCCACCCCGCCGACAATTCAATGCTGGTTCGGCCAGATGCCAAGAAGCGTGAGATGCCGAAGGCGGTGATGCGTGAGATGGTCGACCTCCGTGTTACGGGTCGTCAGGAACATATGATTGATGGACTTATCCATGCCGTTGATAAGGGCAAGGAGAAGGCAATGTTGGAGCCTATTGTGGCTCGTGGTCAGGCTCGTGGTACGGGTGCCCCGACTCTTCGTAAGGGAGAGCCGATAGCCGCATTCAGCCCTCGCACGGGAAGCCGTAACGGTGAGTATAAAGTCGTGTCCCAGAATTAAAAATGTGGTGGAGATATTCGGGATACATTCGTGAAATGGAGAAGTGGAAAGCTACACACTATCTTGTTCGTCTTCCTCGTCATCGACCGACTCCTCTGAATCAGGGTTTTTCACGAGTTTGATGTCTGGGTAAGTTGGGAAGGTGATGTCTTTGTAGATGATTTCGTTGTCCTTGTATGGTTTGTAATTAACCTGATGATGAACCTTTTTGAACTTCACTGTACCCTTGACGACATCAGGGTGTTGGTTGATAAGACTGTCGAGTTTCTGTTGGAGACCATCACCCGAATAGATTTGTTGGTTTCCTCCTTTGACGGATAGAGTGGTCTGTTTTCCACACAAGAAGTTCTGGAACAGCAGAGTTGAATAACCGTGTTTTAAGAGTCGTAATGAAAGGTCAGTATCCTCGTTATACTTACCCCTCCATCGTTCAGGCAGGTCAATGTCGTTCTTTTGAAGGATGCAGGAGTAAATACGAGTATTGGGAATGAAGAGAGGACGACGAAGGGAAATTTCAGGATAGAAGGAAGTGTACTGAATTCCGCACTGTGCTACATTTTCCGTAGAGTCATAGTAGTCCTCAATGAGTTTGAAACAGATGCCAGATTTCAAAGGGAGTTTCTTGTTGTGATTCCAACGGAAGAACCCCTTGATATTGTCGTCAATGACCCAGTGAGCCGTGTGTCCGTTGTCGATAGAATGTTGCCAAATGAAGTTTCGTGCTGGGATTCCGCCTTGGTCTTTATTGAGGTATTCATCTGGTAAGATGATGATTTTGTCGGGTGAGATGTGTTGTTTGTAGTTGTCGTACTCTTGGGGTTCAACCACGATTTTGTAGGGGACATTCATTTCCTCCAAAGTCTTTGATGTGAAACGAGTATCCCACCGTCCTTTCGAAAGAATGTAGATAGGGTATTTTGGGATGACGGGTTCGTCGGTAATATACATCATCCCTTTGAGTTCGTGTGATGGACGATGAGGAAACCAGATGGAACGGGTCGTTGGGAGAATCTTGACTTTGAGAAGTTCCCCAAAGTAGTCTCGGTCTTCTTGTGTGGGGAAAATGACCTTGAAACACGGGTTCGTCTCAATGGGTTGGTCTTCGTTCTGGTACTCGGGCATATTACGGACTTGGGTATTCATCAGGTTTGCCTTCTTCTGTCGAAGTGGGGTTTTCTTGATTTGGAGAAGGTCAGTTGTCTCCTTGAAATGACTTTCTAATATGTGAAAGGTCAAGACCTTGTGCTTCGTGTTCGGGTCTGGGGTAGCCTTGCTTTTCAGGTTGAAGACGACTTCGGACATTGTATTATATATGAGGCGAGAGTTTAAATTCATCCGTTTTTGACGCGACGAGGATGCTGAATATCGGGGTCGGGCTTGATTGTTGCCCTTTGTTGTTTACACTCATCGCAAAAAAGTTCGTGACCTATTACGGTGCCTCCGCACTCAGCAACACACGGGTTTATGTCGTCTTCTTCGTCAAGGTACTGGATGAGTTCGTCCGTACAGTTTTTACACATAGAGTTTCGAAGAATGAACGGGAACTTTCCTTTGCAAGAATCACAGGTCGTATAAAATGACGGAGGTTGGGGAGGTGAAGACATTATTATGACGGTAGAATCCGTTTTACTCAAACCACGCCAAGTAATCACCGTCTTTCATTGTCTTGAAGAAGATTGCCTCATTTGCCTCACGGTCTTTCTCAGCCTGACGAATGTGTGCCGTGAATGCATCAGCACGAGTACGGAAATCCTCCATCGTCTCATCTGGATTTCTACCGACTCCACGACAGTCATACGGGTTCTGTCCGTTTGCAAACCAATTCATAGCATTATTCATACCAAGAATACTGTACGGATACTGTATGCATCCAGTCCTCGTGTTCTTCTTCACTCCAAGTTCTTTGAGTCTCTGTTGAGAACTACGAACCTTACCCTTGACCTTGTTAGCCACGTAGCCTTCCAACTCCTTAATCTCCTTTCGGAGTTCCTGTTGAGTCGTGTATGCAGTCTTCCACTCATTCATCTTTGCCCTGTACTCGTCCAGTGTCGGTGGAACGAGAAGTTGGTGAGTTAGAATATCGATGTGGTCTTTGTAGAAACGATTAATCTGCTGTTGGGTCTTGAAATTCGGCATAGGGTAGAGAAACCCCTGTACCGTGTTGAAGATGTCGGGAATATTCATTGCAGTCGTCATTGCGTCCATTCTGTTTGTTGTATGACCTTATTGTATTAGAAAACCGACAATCCGTTTTTGAGGCATCCGTTTTTGGACGCCTGCCGTTTTATGACCTCTTTTACCCG
>Ga0208257_1000280_pt1 | contig 16643 bp, 15 predicted proteins | sample CryBogCBH10Sep07_FD_184610 | JGI IMG/M metagenome (GOLD analysis project Ga0208257, IMG submission 184610) | Freshwater microbial communities from Crystal Bog, Wisconsin, USA - CBH10Sep07 (SPAdes) | ecosystem: Environmental > Aquatic > Freshwater > Lake | place: Crystal Bog, Wisconsin, USA... | reverse complement strand
GACGAAACGACATTAAGTTATTTGTAAATACACTAGCGTATAGAAATTCGTTTCTGCCCCAAGCAAGGCGTTGATCAGCGTCTTGGTTTGTTGTTGAAAATACATTACTAACATTTTTATTTTGGTGTCTTAATTGACCAGGTGCAAAATTTGGAAACGCTTGCTCTTCATTTGAGCTATTCATATAATTGACGTAATTTTGTTGATACGTCTTCATGGCCTGTGCTATTCCGTTGCGTGCTATATCAATTTGAAATTGCTTGTTTTGATAATCGTAACTATGAACAAAAGTCGGTACGAGCTTAAGCTGTGAAATTACACCTGCCATATTATCAAATGAGAAGGATTTAATTGTACCGATGCGATCAAAGTGCAATCCGCTTGAAGGAGTAAAATATGGAAGTGTATTATCTTGACCGTCTTGCTGAGTATTGCCGCCTATTTTTACAGTTTCAAGATATAAATTACCCGGTGAGTCATTAGTGGCATTGTAAGCTTCTCTAAAATATTGTATCAAGCTCTTGAGCTTAAATTGTCTTGAATCTCTTGTAAGTTGTAAAAAGCATTGATCAAAATTTGAATTTGCGTCAGACACATGTCTTGACATAATATACTTTACACAATCAATTGCTTTGAAATTTGCTGGTGTGGAAAAAAAGATATTTGTACCACCGAGATCCCAGTCGATATTTTGTTGATCTTGTTCAGCAGGTGTCAGCGTTGTAATATCATCTACACCTGGTATAGTGATAGCAAAAGACGCAGGGTAATTATCATCGGGAGGAAAAGCTGCTTTTATAAATTCCTTTAATGCAAGCCCTGTGGAAATAGCGCGGTCACTATTATCAGCATTCTGTGGAAGGGTAATAGCTGATGCTGTAGGAACTAAACTAAGTTCTGTAAGGGGTGTGCTATTAGCTAAAGCATCAGCAACAGTAGCTGTTGTAAATGGTACGTTTTTTTCAAGCATTAGCTGATAAAACAAATCTCTAAAATAAAGTTTTTTTAGTTTTTCACCAGGTTTATCACCGGGTATTTCTTCGGAATTATGAATAGCAAAATCATAATTTATATAAAAATATTTTTGACCGTCTGATGACCCTAAACCATCGACGGTTTGGGTATCTAGTTTTGGCATAATATCTATTTTTAGAATATCACGCGCTTCCCCACGAAACACAAACCCTGCGTTTTGATTCGTTGCTGTTTCATTTGTACTACCGGCGTTATTATAGTAAGCAGGTGTTGTGTAGGGGCTGATATTTGGAGTGTCGCGCTCAATAACGTCTTGATTGTTATCAATAATGATATATCCTTCGCTATAAAATTGATTTAATGATTCTCCTATAAAAAGCTCTTTAATATTTGTTGGTGATATATCTTGACCTGTTGATTGATTACCTGCAACACTGACTAACGTTACTCTAAACGTATAGTCATTATTATTAATCTTATGATTATATGTTGTGGCGGTATCGCTCATTTGGTTAATTCAAAGAGTTATTAATTTCTTTTAATATACCTGGTAGGTATGTAGGTTGTATGATTTTAATAACGGTTCCGGCGGCAGGTATTTCAAAAGGATTATAAAGTTTATTTGTTAATAAAATTAACCACCAGAGTTCTATAGTTTTGTAGACATTATAACTTACTGATGTCCAGGGCATTTGCTTTTTAATGGTATAGTAAAAGATTGCTCGGTCATCTAACTGATCAGGTAGGAAGATTGACTGTATTATATTGTAAAAATACTGATTATCGTTAGTCTGATAGAGTTTAAATATCTTCTCGTAGCGGTAGATATTTAAATCCGGCAAAGCAGCTATAGAATTCTGATACTGTCCATCCATGTAGATATTTAGCGGTATCTTTGAGTTTTAAAACTATAATTTCTAGATAAGACCGTTTAAAATGCCGTTCGCTGGTGTAACTCTAATATTAGGTGCAATAGTACCGCCAGCTGGTGTTGTAATTGGCTCGATTCCGCGTGAGACACCGGTTTGAACAATCTGATTAGGACCGATAACTTGTTGCATAAAGTTTTTAGTGTCTGCGACCATACTTTTCAGTGTTAGTGTTACTTTATATGCATCGGGTATTACTGCTATAATGGAAGTTGAGCCGGTTGAGGATGAGACGGACTGACCTGCTGGCCCAGCATCAGATGCAGTCGAGCTACTTGACGGTATATTAATAGTGAGTTCGCGGCGGGAGCCCATAAATTCAATGTTTATACTCTCCATATAACAGAACGGGTAGAAAGATGTACCGGGTATTTCGGCCTGATATATAACTGGTTGGTCAACAGTATTTTGCGCTGTTTTCCCAGGGCGGTTTTGATATAAGAGTAAAAACAAAAATTGCCAATTTCTTATAACATCATCGTAAGTTACGTTTCCTGTATTAATTAACGGAAAGTCTACTGTAATACTTTGTCCATCTGTTGGGTAGTTATAAAACTTTGTTTTTTCGATGTATGTGATCTGTGTCGGGTTATTAAGTGATGCTAAAACACCTGCAGCTTCTGTTGCTAGACCTGCTAATGGTTTTAGCAAAGCATCAGTTGCAGTGCCTGTTTTACCTTCATCAGAAAAGGCATTCGTCTGTGTTGCGACATTATTATTAAAATATGGAAGAATATATACCCATCCGGTAGGATCGGTTAAATATAAGTTACGATATGGTGCTAGCCAAGGGCTGCTATTTACCGTTGAATTATTATCATCAGCAAATGCCTGACCAATTGCTGATGAAACTTGTACTCCTATATTTTGCCCAGCTTTAACAAGGCCTTGCGCGGTGTCGGAATTAGCAACTAAACCTTTTGTGCCATTAACAACACTTGTAGCTGCAGAGTCAGCGCCTTTGGCTACTTGACTAGCACCTTCTGAAACTAAACCAGCTCCCGGTAATCCTGATAAAAATTTTGCAAGACCACTACCAGCATTTTGAAGAGCTGCAGTGGCTCCTGTTGAGCTACCAAATTGTTGAATATTTTGTGCAAGTTGCTTACCACCGCTATAAGTTTGCCCGAGAGAGTATTTTAACTGTGCAATAAGAGCATTGGTTCGTAACTTTCTTTCTGTAAGAATAAGTCTCGGTACTTCATCTCGCGCTACATCACCAACAGGGGAGTATGTCCAGTAAAAATCTCGAACTACATTAACAACTGTCGTACCTGTTGAACTACTTGAAGCGCCTGTACTGTTAGCAGCTTGACCGGCTGGTTTAATTATAGGTAATGAAACAGCGACTGGCGAAGCACTACTTGTACCAGTATCGTTATTTTGAAATCCCCAGAGAAAATTAGGCATAATATTATTTAATTAGCGCTGTAGAACACCCATTCTAAACATTGAGCTTGTACCAGGGCCTGATACAATATTCGTTGGGCTATTAACGTTTGTAACAACAGCGTTGCTTGCCGGGTTTTGTGACTTAAGAGCAGCTATTAATGCTTTAGTATTAGCGGCGGTTTGCTTTTGGTATTCAATTAAGCCTTTAAGTAAAGTCGAATGCTCGTTGAGTGAATCGCTCATATCGCTCATGTTACCTGCTGCGTCATCAGAGGCAGGCGCTTCATCTTTCGGTACTGCTGGTGTTTCAGTTGGTTGAATAGTTGCTGTCGGTGTCTGTTTATTATCAGTAGGTTGAATGGATGCTTGTTGACTTGTTTGAGTAGATGTATCGTTAGTTGACTGTACAAGAGGCTGTTGACTTTCTTGCGTCTGTGTATTATTAGTTGATTGTACGGGTGTAGAGGTATTATTGCTCTCCTTATTATCTGATCCCCAGCTGAGCGGATTATACCAATGGCTTTCTTTCTTTTTAGTCTCGGGTAAATTTGCGACTTTTGCTGCACTTTCCGGTACTTCAGAGGTCTTAGGTGCTTCAGGTGATTTTGGTGCCACAGAAGCGGTTTTAGTCTTACTATCGTACTTTAATCCTAATTGTCCGGCAACCCATTCTTTAAGACTCCAACCAAATAAACTGACATCTGGTACCATATTAAGAATTGCTTTAAATAAAGTGTCAGTCATCGACTCTTTAGGTGCACCTGTAGCAGCTGTAGCTGCATTTGCATCAGCATTGGTACTCTCGAGTAAATCTGCAATTACTTTAAACGGTGTAAAATCTTGTCCTAAAGCTTTTAATACTTCAAACCAACCTTTACCTGTAAAAAGCGCTTCACCAGCACCAGCTAAAGATCTCAAGTAAGGTATATTTTTTACTTTATCGCTTACCCACTTTGAAATATCTGCCATAAAATCTATTCCCTTGGCTACTGTCTCCTGCCCTGCTTTTGATTGTAAGAGATCAACTACAATACCAAGAGGTGGAATTGCAGCTTTTGCAAGATAACCAAGAGCGTCAAGATAATTTCCATCGCTAATTGCTTTCGCCATGTCAATAAGCGGTCCAATAACAGGTACATATCTAATATTATCACCAATCCATTTTTTTGCATTATTGATCCAGCCCATATTAGCTTTACCTGCTTTTTCTGACCCACCTGTCTTTGTATCTCTATAAGCACTAAAAAGATCAATAGCAATTGAAAGCGCTGTACCTACAACAGGAACAGCCGCAGCAGCTGCTGATGCTAAATCGAGCAAACCCCCAACGAAATCACCCTTCATAATACGCGAAACAGCAAAACCAATACCAATAAGTGTCCCGATAAGAGGTAAACGTTTTAACCCTTTGAGAAAAAACCCACCTGCAGTACTTGCAAGTCTAGCTATAAGACCTTTACCGCCGCCCTTTGCTACTGCACCTACCGCCTTACCTGTTATTCCGCTAAATAAGCTTTTTAATGCTTTGGTCGCACCACTAAAAATCTTACCGGGTAATTTTTCTATAGTACGAAAAATATTTCTAAATCCCTTTGTAGTTGCTGCAACAAAATTACGTACAAAGCCGCCTTTTGTTAGGCTTTTAGCTGCATCAAGCACGAGCTTACCAAGCTTGGTAAATTCCTTTTTGATTAAAGCAGCTCCTGACGCGAGCAAGCCTTTGCCGATAAGCTTTTTTAGCCCCTTATAAGGGCCTGAATCTTTTAATCCGCTTAAAAGCGTAGCTATACCAGCAATTGCAAGTCCTGCGCCTGCAAGTAACGGTCCAACAGCGCCCAATAATCCTCTTATAATAGGCATTACAAGCTTACCGGTTTCCTTTAGTACTAAAGGCAATAAATGTAAGAGTTCTTTTGCGAGCCATTTAAATGGACCAAGAATTATCTTTGATAATAATTTTAGCGGACTTAAAATTTTACCAAGCAAACTAGCAATTAATCCACCGCCCATTAATCCTGCTAAAAGTTTGTCCCACCAGTTTTTCTTGTCCTCTTTCTTGTCTTCTTTTTTTGTATCTTTCTTTTTAGCTCTGTCTTTTTCTTCAGCTATATCAAAGACATCCTTTACAGTATCACCGATTAAATTTTCAATCCATACTCTTGTTTCAGGTGGAATATAAACATCTACAGCTGTACGCTTTTTAGGATCTTCAACGACTCTTACTGGTAAAATTTTTGTACTACCGCCAATAACTTTTGATGATGTAACCGCTTCAATATCAAAAATACCGTTGCTAGATTTTTTATCTTTATCATCTTTAGTTGTTTCGCGGCTTACTGCAGGCGCTTTAACTTCTTTTGGATTTGCTTCTTTTACTTCTTTTGGTTGCTTGAGCCCAGTAATAAAGTCGGACATGGCCTTGAATTTATTTGACATTGATTCAAGCGCATCTAATTTCTTACTGCCAAGCAATTTCTGAATCTTATCAAGAGATTCATTTGCGCCAGTAAGTTGATCAAGTAGAGGCTTACCAAAAACAGACTCTAATTCTTGAATTGTAATGTCAGCTGCCATCTATATTATTTATCACTAAACAATCTAGATGGAAGTACTGTATTAATTAAACGCTAAAGAAGCTACCATCGATTTCAATATTTGCATCACCAACTGCTGTAAACTTGGCTTCAAAATCTCTATATCCTTTAATAAATTCAAGAACCTTACTTGTAAGTGTTGAAGGAAATTTTTCAACAATTGCAATTTTATCGTCAACTTTGAGATTCGCAAAATCAACGGTCTGATCATCAGTCTCAGTCTTAAACGTTACAGACTGAATAAACTTGATGATCTCATGAATAAAGAGCTCACCTACAAGCGTCTTAATGTCGTTTTCCTGTGAGTTCTTTAATTTGTTTACAGCAACAAGGCTGATATCTCTATCCGTATTCAAATTAGGGACACTAAGGCTTACGGTTAAGTTTTGAATATCAACAATAGATTTTAACGGCTGTGTCTGTACTGGAATAGAAGGCATCTGCTCGAGAAGTGTATTGAGATCGTAAACATTTTCCTCAATAGCGTACTTACTATCAAGTCCGCTTGCTCTTAATGCAATAGCAATAGCTGGGCGGTCAAAAGCGTAAAGGCTGTTTACATTAATGGTTTTATCGAGAATGTTTTCTTGGATAATGCTATAAAAATTAACAATAAAGGTCAACTTAGTTAAAGTTTCATCGACAGATGCCTTAAGCAAGTCCTTCTGCTGTCTAAGGTTGAGATTTTTAAATTTAACTGTCTTACCTAGAGATGGGATAAAAACATCGACACCGGTTGTTTGATTAAGGGTATCAAGTTGTTTAAGAATGTCGCTTACATTACCGCTCATATATTAGTATATAATCACCGTGCAGGGAGATTCAAGTTCTTCTTTTGTTCAGCCTTCTCTTCTTCCTTCTTTTCGTCCTTGTAGAAATTAATATAAATATTTAATTCAGCTGGTGTTGATGTTTTTATAAGCTCATAATCTATATTAAGCTTATTAATTAGAAAATATTCAATCTCATAAAAAGAAAGTAAATTGCGTTTGAAACATATTTTCAAAAATTCAATAACGGAATTTGAAAATAGATTAAGCGGTACTCTAATTTGGTCTTGTGTTGTTGAAAATGGCGAGACTGTTGAAAATAAATTAACGTCCTTTAGAGTCTCAGTGAAGTATTCTATATAAGATCTGATATCTTTTAAGATCGTTACAGGAAGTTGTTCAAAAATTTGATCTATATTTTTAGTGACGTCAATGCTATTAAGTTGTATATTTTTTATAACCGTGCCTACGATAGAGAGGTCTCTCTGTTGTATATTAAGAGTGCTTGGCATTCCGAGATTAACAAAAAGACTGTCATTAAGACTAACGGTTTTGTTATAGATATCGTCAGATAGATTTAAATCGTGTAGTTTATCGACAACACTTTGTATAGTTAAATTTGTATTGAATTGTTTTTGAGTAACAGGGCAAGTAATTGTTAATTCAAGTGTTGGTGCGATACAAACAGATCTTATTGTTAATAAGATTATAAGCTTGTCGATAAACGTAAATTGTCTAATATTTGGTTCATCAGGACATAGGTCGGTAAGTAGGTCATCAAAGAATTCAGCGATAATATTATCATTATCGTTAGTAATATTCTTAACTAGCTGCTTGTACCTGTTAAATTGTAGTTCCTTTATATAAACTGTCTTCTTTTCACCAGGTAAGTAAACTGTATAGACAAATTGTCTCACAAGGAATACTTAAGACATGTGCCTAGAGACTCAATTGTTAAACAGGTGATTTAAAGCCTTGAAATATGCTCGGGTTACCAATTTTCGGTGCACCGTTTTGAGCAAAGTTATTAATGATTTCGCCGATCGGTAGATATAGGTTATTAGAAACTGTATAGTTTGAATATGTCCAGCGAGTATTATACACTGTAAGTTTTTCCTCTGTATATTCAAGTGATTCTTCGTTTACTGTAAACGGTACACAGTTATAGAAATTCCAAATTTTACGTGGAATCATCGATACACCGGATCTAGAGCGTGTATATTGCATTACATGCATATTCACTTTCATATTCTTATTAGCTTGTGATACATCATTAGGGTTTCTTGCAACCAGACCAAAGTGTGCTGCAAGAATTACCCAAGGGCGAATTACAAAATCAATAAACGATGTATTTGTTTCTCTAAAACCAATATCTAAAACAGGTGCTTCACGATTTCGACCGCCACCGAGAACACCGGGTATAAATCCTCGGTTATTATCAACAATAGCACTTTCAACACCCCATGCCTCGTTCGGTATTGTAATATTAGATGCAAATAAACAGCCTATAACTTTGTTTAGCGGGTAGGTTGTTAAAATATTAACGGCACCGTCTATATCAAAGCCTTTCTTTGAACTATCAGTTCTTTCAAGACCTTGAATCATTGCAGATGTCAAGCCGGTTGGATAGCTATCGATGAGTATTACCCATTGCGTACACATAGGTATCGCAGTGAACCACGATTCCATTTGTGTAAGGAAATAATCGCGTGTACTAATGATCGGTACAGCGGGTATATTTAAACCAAAGAGCTGTGTAACCTGAGGTGCAAAAAGAGGATTAGCACCCGTACCAACACCAACGATATTTTGCCCTAAACTATTAAGTGCACTGCTAAAAGGATCGTTCACCTAATTATTTAGCTTAGGTATCTATCTTTTAGGGCGATGTTCTTGTAAAGTAGTGGTAGGCTACTGTCGCGGTAAACTCAATTGTCTGACCTGTACCAGCGGCAATACTATACGAAAGCGCACCAACACTACGAGGTGAAACACCGACGAGGTTGTATGTCGCAATGCGGTTTAGCTGGTTATCAAGCTGAGCGAGTGTAATAACTGAAGTAGGCTTGGGCATGAAATAATCACCGGTGCTATTGGCATCATCAAATGTGTAGCGTGACCAATCTTCAAACTTCTGTCTAATCTTTGACTGCGCATCAGCGTAGAAAGTCATACTATATCCCTCTGAACCAGGATATGTAGCGTTACCAGGGAGATTAAAATTAAGCCCCATGTACGGTACGGGTACGTTAGTAATAGCTCTTTCCGGGAGAGTTGCTGTCTTGACGTAAACGAGATCGGTATCACCGAAATCGAGCGACTGACCGGCGGCGTTTGTAGCACCACCGGTTGCGATTGACAGAACTCGGAAGCTAAAATCACGTGCGAAATCACGTGCAGCTGCTTCGCTATAAAACGTTTGAATGAGTTGGTTTGTATCGGCCATAGTATGTAATTATTTAGTATTCTTTGTCTCGATTAAGCAACAATTTCAGCAAAGTTTTGACTTGTTCTTGTTGCGTAGAAGTTGACTAAGATGAACTCTGCTGTACGAACAGGCTTGATGTAGATATCAACCACGAGTGAGTTATCGTCGATAACTGCAGGTGTATTGTTTCTCTCATCGCAGATTAGCAAGTAATCATAGAGACCTGATGTGTTCTTAGCGTTGTCGAAGATCGGTGTAAGAACGTTGAGGATCTGTGTTCTTGTAAAGAGCGTATTAGGCTCGAATACGTAGAACTTAGCAACGTTGTTAGTCTGCTTCTCGAGGGTAAGGAACAACCTACGTACGTTGATGCGATCGAATGCACTCGGTACCTTTGACATGGTCTTCTGACCGTAGATAACGTAACCTTCTGTCGGGAAGAATGCAACGGGGTTGAGGTTGATCTTGTAAAGTTGATCGCGTTGCTTCTGGTTAGGATAGATGGCGATGTCGGTAATACCGGTGACAATACCTCTTGTAAACCCAGCAGGAGCAATCCAGGGCTGGAAGTTAGCATCAGTGCTTGCCATGGCGGCTGCAGCAAATCCTGAGAACGGTACCCAGACGAGACGGCTTGACTGTGTGTCAGCAACCTGTACGGCGTTTGCGTAAACAACAGTATAGCTATTGTTGATAAAGCTATAGAGATTATTAAGTGGCTGATAGATATTGTCAGAATAGTTGGTTGAAGGATTGTCAAGAGTCTTGACACCGCCCTGTACAAAGATATTTGTAAGAGGATCGGCGATAAAGACGTGATCTTTACGTTGTGATGCTGCGAACGATACGAATTGGGTTACAACGGCTTTATAATTAAGAGCGATTGTAGCGCTCGGACCTGTACCATCCTGAGCTGTAAGCTGGGTAAAGTCGGTGCCACTATATGCAACTGTATCATCGAAGTAACCAGAGGCCTGTGGGTTAAAGGTGTTAGCGTAAACAGTGCCAAGACCGGCTTCACAAACAATTGAAAGCGGATATACTTCAGGGTCAGCAATGGCTTGAAGCATTGTTGAAACCTTCTGAGGTACGTTACCGATAACCTTGGTTGAAACGTTCTCGACAGTATAATCACCGAGAGCAATGAGGCTATCAGTTGAACCATACTTATTGATAAGGTTTGTATAGACGCCGGATGTAGCACCCATACGAGTTGCAAACGTATCAGTATTGGTACCAACGGTGTCAAAGGTGAGCGGGTTAGCACGCTGAGTGTTTAAGAAGCGAACGTTTTTATTCGGTACGCCGTTAAGATTGAGCCATGTTGAGCTATTCTTATTAGAGATATATGGGTTAACAATTGTCTTAATGTTATTTGAAGCGCTATCAACAGTATCGAGGAAGTAGCTATTAGCAGGTCCACCGTTAGGGTTGTTAATCTGGCGATAATAATCGAAGGAAGCGTTATAGCTTTCCTGAAGAACATAATCAAGCTGAATAGTATCAGGCGAAAAAACTGACTGACGAAGCTTGAATACACCAAGGTTAATGGTATCGTTAAAGTTTGATGTTGAAGTGTTGAAGGAAGCAATATTTTCAACAACTTCTGATACACTGCCATTGGCTCCAATTGTTGTCGCGGAAAGAGCAAATGTAAGGCGCTGTGAGGGAACTGTAACGTAATTTCCAGGGGTGATGTAACCGTTTGTGTTAACAGATTGTACGCTACTGAAATCCGAGAACACGTTGCTGTTTGCTGTGTCAGGGAAAGATGTGTTGTCAACGATACCGATATATGTACCTTCGTAACGGCCGTTAACAGAAGCTTGAGCCTTGTTAAGAACGATTAAGCCGGCTTGACCGAGTGACGAGAGTGACGAGAAGGTTGTTGTCGGATTGGCATTAGCATCCTGAGCTGAAGCAGACCAGGTAAACGCTGTTCCCTGAACGATATTGTAATAATCGCTTTCAGAAAGTGTAATGTGTGTTGGAGCACCGAAGAAATACGAGACACCGGAAGTTGATGCTGTATAGTTAAGATTTGTTGAGGAAAGCGTAGTAATTGTACCACCAACGTTACTAAGTGTAGTAGAAACAACAGGATAAACAAGAGCGCTATACTGGTTTGTAGTACCGAGACCAGCACCGGATCCGTAAGGAAGACGGTATGTTGTTACATTAGCAGGTGACTGAAATACAGCTTTAACTGTCTGATAAAAATAACGTTCGGCCGCATTGGTGGGTGTACCGTAGATCTGTTCAAATTCAGAGATTGAACTTACGGTAATTGGGTCAGAAGACGGGCCCTTAGGGGCAAATCCAGGAATAAAAACGTTTGTGGGGGCGACTAAACTTGCGTGAAGTGAGAGATCAATTTCGCTAATTTGTACCCCGGGACTTTGAATTATGCGTGCCATATAAAGTATTTATGGTACTTGGGAAACATTTTTTTATCTTTTAAAGATTTTCTACTTCTGATATCGGATTTACAAGAAGCTGGGAGTAGCTAAACGTTACGTTTGACTCTAATTCACCAGAGTCTTTATAAGAAAATGTTATCCCGCCTAGATTTGTAGGAAAAGCATCAGTATATGTAAATTGTATTACGCGCTTATTATACTCGTCAAGACCGTAAATTGTTACGTTTGCCTTATATTGACTATAGAGTCCTCTTGTTTTTGAATTAGCAACATTTGGTGTCGGTGTAGAGAGATCAGTGTTATCGTATATGCCTAGCTTATCATCATTAAGAAAATTTAGCCATGTATAAATGACCCAATAATTGTTGAAACGGTTGTCGACGATAAAATCAACTGTAAGCGGGGTATAAGGTTCGCGGGAGCCTGATGTCACAGTCTGCGTTTGACCGGCATATCTATTTTGTATTGCAGGTACGGAAATCTCCGGTACAACGCCACCAGCCACAGCAAATTGCATAGTATCGGGTAAAATATTCGTTTCATTACGCAAAAACTTCGTAGCAATTTGTTTTAATGCAGGTGGTACATCAAGAACAAGCAAAAACTTGTCTTTTCTTGTTAGGTTAAAGGGACTCTGAGTATATGGAATATTGTTTGACATATATTATCCTAATAATTTCCAACCTTGGTTTTCCATTTCATTAATAACAGTTTGTTCCGGTGCATCGCCTAAATCAAAGAGAATTGGCATGGGTACAGCATCATCACTATTACGCTCATTATTATACATTGACATCGGATTGATAAAATATTTAATCCCGTAATCAAGGGATTTAAGTCTCAGAGGACGCTTATTATCGTCTAATTCGACGATTTCAAAATATCTCTCCGTTACTTCATTTTCTAAAATCATTAACGTCCAAATAAGGCTCATAACACGGTCGTCATGACTATCGGCTCCTGGTTTTGCAGCCCATGAACCGTTTGGATATCTTACAAATCCTTTGAGTTCTGTAAGAGTTCTAATATCTTTAAATCTAACTACGTTTAACTCGTTACACCAGTAACGCATATTAGTAACACCTTTATATTTTGTATTGGTGTGAGCTACTACACCTACTTTATTGAAGATTTTATCGCCGGCTTTTGCACCATAACTGACAATATTCTCATATCCTAGTGTATTTTTTAATTGATCAACAACTTGAGCGCCGCAATTATTACGCTCAATTAACACCGGGGGCTTACCCCAATGCTGTAGGATTTCATGTAATTTTGTAGTAAAATTGTATGGGCTTATTTCATTATTATGGTAAACTGCTACTTGTTCTATACTACGTAAATCTGTAATATCCAGAACTTGAATTACTGAAGCTGCTTCACCAACGCCTTCTGAAACGTCAACACCCGCTACATAAAGCCTCTCTTTATCAGGCTCTTTCCACATTAGATAATGACCTTCTTCAAAAACAAATGCTGGATCCGTGCATTCAGCTTTTAATTGCTCAAAGAATACCTCATTAATAGCACTTTCACCAGATTGTAAGAAAGTATTACCAAATTCTTGATCAAATTTTTCTCTACTACCCATTTCACGGATAGTTTTATTTTTCCACTTCTCATCACGACCGGGTACCTCCCACCAGTCAACGCGCTCGGCTTTCCAGCCGTTGTGTTTTTCAGAATCTGTTTCCATTGCACCTTCATATAGCTCGTGGAAGAGGTTACCTGTACCATTAGGGGTACTGGCTACGAAAATTTTAGATTTTTTAGAAGATGAAATAATCGGATAAACTGAAGCCCAGAATTCCTCGACAAGGTGATTATCAATAAACGCAAGCTCATCAAGAAGAACAACGTTAACAGAATCACCACGACCGGCGTCACTACTTGTAGTACTGATACCAATACTTGAACCATTAGCTAATGACATTGAGGTTTTACCGTATTCTAAGATACCTGGTTTCAGATAGTTTGGTAATTTTTCATAAGCCATTCTAACACGCTTAAAGATATTAATAGCTGTAGCTTCTTTGTTAGCGACAATAAGAACACGCTGATCTTCCTGAAAACACACTATCCATAATGCATAGATAGTGAACAAAGTCGTCTTACCAGACTGACGACTTGATAACATAACCACGAATCTATTATCACGTAATGAACGTAATATACGCTTCTGATAAAGATGGAGCTGAATCTTTATTTTACCTTGATCAAGATTAGTAATATAAAAAAAGTTTTCAGCAAAATAGAGAATATTCTTTTTACATTTTTCAATATCTTTAATCCATTCAGGGTTTGAGCTATAATCGAATAAAGCATCTGGCGTCGGTAAGCTTTCGTTACCGAGATAATATTGCTGTTTCTCTTTTTTAGTGGCCATCTAGTATAAATAATTAGGCAATATGAACAAAGCTCGCAATCTCGTTGAAATGGGTGAATTCTACGCCTCCACAATACTTACTGAGGCAAAAAAGAATTTCCCGCCAAAAGACACTTTCGCCGTCGCAGGAAAAAAGACATCTGATGCTGTTATTCCTGCCAATCTTAAAAAGCCAAAGGCCTTTGATGAGCGTGGCCCTTTAGCTCATAAAAACGGAGAAGCTCTTGTCAAGCCCCTTGAAGCTAAGGACGCTAAGGGTAAGAAAACTTTCACTGGTGTTGAAAAACTTTCACTTGCTCCAGAAAAAATGGAGGTAGAGACTATAAATACTTTTATGAACAAATCTATTTTTGATCGCCTATTCGAGGACGTAATGTCCGATAACATCACTTCACCCGAAGCTGCTGATCAGCATGATGCTGAAGCGCTTGATCTTCCTGGCACAGAGGAAGGCGGTAGTGAAGAAGTAACAATCACCCTCAGCAAGGAGCTTGCTGGAAAACTTCATGACGCTCTTATGGCCGTTCTTGGCTCTGACGAAGAGCAGCACGGTGAAGAAGAAGGTGCTGGTGAAGAAGAAGACGCTGAAGAGCACGTTGCTGGTTGCAAGTGCGACAAGTGCGTCGGATCTGAAGACGACGAGTCAACACTTCCTGAAGCCACAGAACTCAAGGAGCTTCCTAGCACCGTTGAGAAGATGACAAAGGTAGGCGGTAACACTAATCAAGTCTCTGATTCATGGTCAACACATCATGTCGATGGCACAGAAGGTGCCGGAGAAGTTAAGGTACAGGCTCAGCCTTCACCTAAGAAGGAGAAGCTTGCCGGTCCTACACCTGTAAAGGGCACAGCAAATTACGTCGCTTCAATGCAGAGTGGTGAGCGCACCAAGAAGAACCACGGTAAGGTTGCCTTCACAAAGTAAGTTAAACAAAAATAGATTATAAATTAAAAGGGCCTTAGCAATAAGGCCCTTTTTTTTGTATAAATACTTTGGTGAATAGTTTTAAACAATTTGTTGCTGAGGTATTCAATCCTCATTTTAATAAGAAGACCGGTGAAGCTAGACAACACCGTCATATGGCTGATATTATTCCCGATGTCAGTACACACTCAGCATCAGGTGGTAAGACAGTACCAGAGTATTGTAAAACAGATAATAACGCCGTGCAGGAGTTTGAAACACTCAAGACAATGCCACACGGTACAAAGACAATTAATCTTGCTAAGGCACGAAAACTGAAAGATCAATTCAATCTTAGTGATTTTAAAGGTGCACTTGGTAACACAGGGATACACCTAGCACCTCATCATGAACCTGGGTTCTTTACTCTAACCAAATAATGAGCATAGAAACAAAAGACGTATATACTGGTAATCCAACGCCGCAGTTTTATCCTGCTAGCATTGACTATAGTACCAATCCATGTTTCCGCTTTACCGATAAGACTAATAATCAAAACGAGCGTATTCTTTATGCGACGTATTGGCAGGAGCAAATCAGTCAATACGGGCAACAAGTAATGTATTATGTTAATACATTCAACACTCTTTCAGCAGATATAATCTACGGCGAACAACCGACACAAACATTTGCGCCTCCTCTGCCGATCATTCTCGCAATTAACCTCAACGAAAATGCATTAATGCTTAGTAAGTACGGTCTTATATCTGAAGATGAAATTACAGCATTTGTACCGTATAAAAGTTTTTACGCTACTTTTGGTGAAGGTTCAGAGCCAAAATCCGGCGATGTATTTCAACTATCAGAATATGGAAGTGACCGTGTAAATGGTAGAAATGGTAACTTTTATGAAATAACTGAGCGTCTCGATCAAGACATCGCCCAGGTTAATCCGCTCGCTGGTCACTACGTTTGGCTACTCAAGGCCAAACGTTTTGAATGGTCATTCGAACCCGGTTTATCTGGTGAAGCCGTCAATCAACAGGTATACGATGACACTCTTAGCCCAACAGCATCAGGTGCTCATAAACCTTATACCGACAGCGCGGATATTGAATCTGTTAAAGTGTTTGACTATAGCCAAACAGATTACGGAAATGTGTACGGTGGATACGTTTAGATATCAATCTTACCACTTTCGGGGCTATAATCAGGAATCCTCTCATTGCGGAGTTTAGCGATAAATTGATCAGCATCTCTGCTCGTTTCAAAATCTAACGCTACGCTCGTTCTATCAACACCTGTAAAGGTATATGTTAATCTACCCTGTTTTGGTGTGATATTTGCGAGTTTGTAAAGTGTGTTTACGCTAAATTGATTCTCACGGGATTGAAATCCTCGACGAGGATCAGGCCTTACGCTAAAACTGGCGCCAATGATGTAGTGCATGGTAGAGCTGGTGCGATAACGCTGTTATTTTGTTCAATTTCTTCTAAATCTGATTTCATTGAAAGAAATCGCTCATCGATGTATTTCTGAAATGCAAGCGGCTTAATCCAGTCGACGTCATTTTCAATTGAACGTCTCTTGAGTTGCTCTACGCGCTTACTTACAATCTCTACTCCTTCGAGTAGGCATAGCCAACGCGCGTATTCGTCGTATGACATATTATGTGTCTGATATTCAGATTTTAGTTGACTGATTTCGTTTGATGGTGTCGATGACATATCCGAGTATTATGTATAAAAATTTTTGAACGTCAATAATATTCTGATTTTTATTCAAAGTATTAGCAAAAGCATGAATTGCTTCAATATTCTGTATTACACCGTTGATACACGTATT
>Ga0208257_1000278_pt1 | contig 16700 bp, 15 predicted proteins | sample CryBogCBH10Sep07_FD_184610 | JGI IMG/M metagenome (GOLD analysis project Ga0208257, IMG submission 184610) | Freshwater microbial communities from Crystal Bog, Wisconsin, USA - CBH10Sep07 (SPAdes) | ecosystem: Environmental > Aquatic > Freshwater > Lake | place: Crystal Bog, Wisconsin, USA... | reverse complement strand
GGCGGACAACCTGGAGGTTCTGGTGGTGGTCATTCACCTCCTCGCGCGACTGGCGGACAAACTGGTTCTTATCTGAGCGGTGGCGGCGGCGGCGGTGGAGGAACATCACCATTCTGCTATGCACATGGCGGTTCAGGTGGTTCTGGAGGTCCTTGTGGCGCCGGAAATCCAGGTAGTGGAGGCGGCGGCCGAACAGGTGCAGGTGGTGGAGGACATGGTGGTCCTGGAGGTTCAGCAGGACACACAGGTCCTGGAGGTTCTGTAGGTGCATCTGGGGGTGCAGGACATACAGGGCCACAAGGTCCTGGAGGTTCTCCTGGTGGAACAGGACCACAAGGTGCAGCAGGTTCTCCTGGTAACACAGGGCCCACAGGTTCTTCCGGATCTCAAGGAAATTCTATAGTTGGTAATTCAAATATTACATATATAAATACAGGAACATTAAGCGGCCCGGTAGGTTAATCATGAAAATAACATGTAGAATACTTCGAGTAAATGATGATAATCATTCTTTTGCTGTTAGATTTTATACAGATTTTCTAACAGAAGATGAATTAGCTGGAACATTTGATGAAAAAGGTAGAATCCAACGTCATGAAGATGGTTATCCTTTAGGAACCAGAACTGATGTGAATATCAATTTTTATGGAAATTTATGTCCAACAGAAGAAGACTTAATGAAAACTTTAAAAAATGCAGCACCTTACTATCATTTTTGGTTGGTTGATAATATTGACAAAAAGAAAACGGATTTGTCTCAAATTAAAAAATTTGTAGGTAAAGAATTTGAAATTGAGGTAGAACGTGAAAAACCAAATGATAATGAAGGTGATAAATAATAAAAATTGAAAAAGGTACTATAAATTATGATATATAAAACCATTTCTAATAATACTAAACAAAGAAGTAGAATTTTTGAATACTTTGTTTATTGGCGCAATGCTTTTTCCGAATGTGAATTAAATAATTTAGAAATAATGTGTAATGATTTAGAAATTGTTAGGGCTAAAACAATAGGTGCAAAAAATCAAAAAGAATCAGAAAACTATAGAAAATCAGATGTTAGTTTTATTGAAAAAAATTGTGAAACATCTTGGGTTTTTGATAAGTTTAACGAAATAATAACAAAAATAAATGATGAATATTATTGTTTTGATTTAAACGGTTATGAACACATTCAATATACAGTTTATGATTCTTCCGATAATGGAAAATATGATTGGCATATGGATACATATATGGGTTTATTAGATGATGTCACTAATCAAATGAGAAAACTTAGTATTGTAATGCTACTAAACAATCCGGTTAAAGATTTTTCTGGTGGTGAATTTGAATTAAACATAAATAATGAACAAAAACCTTTAGTTCCGGAAATGAATAAAGGCACCATTATAGCATTTCCATCTTTTTTGTTACATAGGGTTAAACCAGTATATCTAGGTGTTCGAAAATCAATCGTGATATGGGTAGAAGGTCCTAGGTTCCTTTAAAGTGTCCTAAATAGTATTAAATACCATAAAAGGGATCACTATGGCACAATCAGCACCAGCATCCAGAGAAGAATTCAAAGCCCTTTGCTTCCGTCAACTAGGTGAACCAGTAATCAAAGTCAATGTTGATGATGTTCAGGCTGAGGATTGTATCACCATCGCTGTTCAATATTTTCAAGAGTTTCATTATGATGGAACTGAAAAGACTTATCTAAAACACCAGATTACCGACACTGACATAACTAACCAGTATGTCCAGTTGCCTTCTGGTGTAAATTCCGTAACACAGATTTTCTCAGTTGGCGGTACGAACCAGTCAATGACCTTCTTTGACCTTCGCTATCAACTCCGTCTAAACGACCTTTGGGATTTGTCTTCAACCTCTTATGTAAATTATGCTCTAACAATGCAGCATATGAGGACCTTGGATATGATTTTCTCTGGTGAAACACCAATTGACTATAACAAGATTAATAATAAACTTTATATTCATTGGGACTGGAATAATGACATCACCCCTGGTCAATACATTATCACCCAAAGTCGTGTAGTGATTGATCCTAATGCTTATAATCTATTCTGGAATGACCGTATGCTAAAGGCCCTTGGTACAGCATACATTAAAAAACAATGGGGTAACAATATGAAAAAGTTTGGTGGTATGCAACTACCAGGCGGAATCACCATGAACGGTCAGCAGGTATTTGACGAGGCTGTTGCAGAGATCAAAGAAATAGAACAGATGATTAGGGACACATATCAAGAACCACCAGGATTCCTAGTAGGATAAAATGGCAACTAATCGTTATTTCAATAACTATCCTTCCGAAGAGAGAATAACAAACGAATACCTGCTTATGGAGGATGTTATTGTTGAATCCATACAAATGATGGGTCATAACGTCTATTACGTTCCTAGAGAATCCTTTGATGAAGGTGATATGGTCTTTGGTGAGTATTCTAAGAGTGCCTTTAACAAAGCATACCTTATTGAGGCCTATCTCTCCAATGTCACCGGACATGAAGGGCAAGGTGATTTCTTCTCCAAGTTTGGGTTAGAAATCAGGGACACAGATACTTTCGTCCTTTCACGTAGGTCTTTTCTTAATACACTACCAGGTTCTATAAGAATGAGGCCTCAAGAAGGAGATTTGGTATATGTTCCTGTTCTTCATAAGATGTATGAGATTAAGTTTGTTGAGCAGGAATTAATGTTTCACTCCATTGGTAAAAGATTACCATTCGTTTATGAGATGAGATGTGAGGCATTCCGTGGTGCACAAGAACCAATTAATACCGGTGTTGAAGAAATCGATCAAGTTGGTATTGATAATAACTATAGCATGGCACTAAATCTTTCTCAAATCACACCTGGTAAACTTGATTACCTTGTTGGTGAAAATGTTTATCAATCATCAAATGGTAATTGGAATGGTGCATATGCAAAGGCCACTATCAAAGAATGGTTTGCGTCCAATAATACCGTTTTAGTTTATAACATTATTGGTGAGTTTGAAACTAGTGCCAACTTGATTGGTAATACAAGCCAAGCAATATACAACTTGGTTGGATATGATAATAAAGAAAATCATACATTCTATGAGATGTTTGATAATAAACAAGTAAATACGGATGCAGGTATCATACTTGACTTATCCGAAACTAACCCATTTGGGAGAATTTAATGTTATCTAATCCTCCCTTTTATCATCAACTAACACGTAAAGCAGTTGTTCTTTTTGGAAGATTATTTGATGATATAACATTGGTTAGAAAGAATGACCAGACAGGTGAAGAAACTAACCGTTTCCTTGTACCTATCGTTTATTCACCAAAAGAAAAGATGGTAACTCGTATATTTTCCGATCCAGATTTACTTCGTCAGGTTCAAACAATTCTTCCAAGAATGGCTTTTGAAATTACAGGTATTACCTATGACGCAACTAGAAAACAAAACTCTTTATTAAAAGCGGCCAGATCCAATACCACTACACATGTTTCAGCATCCTATATGGGTGTACCATATGACATTAACTTTCAGTTGAATATCTATGCTCGTAACATTGACGATGGTACACAGATTGTAGAGCAGATTTTACCATTCTTTAATCCAGATTTCACAGTATCAACCAATATGATACCAGACCTTGGTGCATTGAAAGATGTTCCTATTATACTTAATAATGTATCTAATGATATCCAGTATGAAGGTGATTTTGATTCCGTTCGTTATGTGAACTGGACTTTAAACTTTACCATGAAGATGTATTATTATGGTCCAATTTCTTATCCAAAGATTATTCGCACCGTTTATACAAACATTTACAACGATCCAAGTTTGCAAACTGGATACATCACAAGGATAAATACTTCAAATACTAGTGGAACGTTTAAGATAAACGATACTGTTTTCCAGGGTAATAGTTATCATACTGCTACTGCGACAGGTATTGTGGTTAGTTCCAATAACACACTAAATCAGTTGGTAATAGGTGCTACACAAGGAAACTTTAAGGTAAATAACAAGATACATGCGGTTTCAACAAATGGTGTCTGCACATTGGTATCATTTTATGCAAGTCCAATGTTATTGACAGGAATTAGAATACAACCAGATCCTATTAACGCACGACCAACTGATGACTATGGTTATTACACGGATATAATAGAATGGCCACAGACAAATGTTGATTATCCAGAACATATGATTACAATATATTCAGCAGATTCATTGGATATATCGGCAGATTCATTAATAATAACAGTAGATAACATAGAGTAGGTCAAATGACACAAGAAACAATTTTTACAGGTACAACTGGCAATGACGGCACCGGCGATAAACTCCGAGATGCATTTACAAAAGTTAATAATAACTTTGATGAATTATATCTAGAAGTTGGTTCATCATATGATACAGCAAATGCAGCGTTTGCTCGAGCTAATGTTGCTGGAACTCATCCAGATTATCTAGCAAATACACCTAATGTTACTTTTGCTGGTAGTTTATATTTTCCTAATACTGCACTTATTGGCGTAGGAACAAATAATCCTCAAACCCAATTGTCAGTTGTTTCAAACGGTGCTAGTCAGATTGGCCAAGCTGGTGCTATTATTGACGGTACAGGTAATACAGATTATACCATTCAATTAAATATTAGAAATAATAATCCAGGAACAAACGCATCATCAGACCTTGTGGCAACAAATGACACTGGTGTTGATTATATAGACCTAGGCATCAATTCTTCATATTATAATAATGATCAATGGACTATTACATCACCTGGGGATGGATATTTATTCATTTCAAATAATAGTTTAGCAATAGGCACTCTTTCAAATACAGGATCTATTAAATTCTTTACAGGTGGCCAGTTAATACAAAATGAAGTTGCTAAAATCGACACACATGGATTATCGTTGCCTACTATGAGTGGTCCATATTCAAATGACTCTATAGCAGCATCCCATGGAGTTCCTTTAAAAACTTTTTATTATGATGCTTCTGGTGTTGTTAGAATTAGACTAGTATAAATATAATAATCAAATAGCGGAAAAAGCAAAATGGCACAACAATATATTAACATTGGTACAACTCCTAATGATGGTACCGGCGATGTGATGAGAGTATCTTTCACTAAGACTGATAATAACTTTAGTGAATTATATTTTACATCTGCTAATCTAACATCTAATCTTTCCAACTTATCTAATACGGTTGAAGCATATGTTGGTGACCTTTATCTTCAGTTAGGTGAAACTAATGATAAATCAAATGTTGCAGCAAATTTGGCACTTTATGCGGCAAATACAGCAAATGCCACCAAGGCAATTGCTAATACCGTAAATTCCGCATGGAATCTTGCTAATGCTGCTTTTGATTATGCCAATGGTACTGTAGTAAGAACAAATGTTATTTACACTTTATCAAATTCAGCATTTGATGTAGCCAATGCCGCCTTTAATTTTGCAAACAATTTGCCTATGGCTAATGCACTAGCACTAGCTGGTGCTGCCTATGACCAAGCAAATTTATCTTTCCAACTTGCCGGTGAAGCATTTGATTTAGCAAATGTTGATTTTTCATTAGTTTCAGGATGCATAGCAAACACAACATCAGCATATAATTTTTCTAATGGTGTATCTACCAATACAACTTCAGCATATAGAGTTGCAAATTCTGTATATGTTGTTGCTAATTCGAATTACGGTACTACTAATTCAGTTTATTATTCAATGAACGCAGGGTATACGGTTGCTAATGCTGCTTATGGTTGTGCTAATACAAAAGTTAATACCGTAAATGGAATTATAACAGGAACATTTACCGTTCAAGGTAATGAAGTAATACAAGGTCAATCAAAGTTCCAAGGTCCTCATAACTACTTAGAAATAATTGACGGTTCAATTTATATAAATGGTGTTTTATTCATACCAACACCTGTAGGTCAAGTAATATATATGGCATCATCTAATGTACCTGATGGATATCTACTTTGTGATGGTTCTGCCGTTTCGCGTAGCACATATGCTTCTTTATTTGCACAGATTGCTACTACATATGGGCCAGGAAATGGTAGCACGACATTCAATTTACCTGATCTAAGAGGTACTTTTATTCGTGGTTGGGATAATGGTAGAGGTCTTGATAGTGACCGCCAGTTTGGTTCTTATCAATTGGATTTATTTGCAAGTCATACTCATACTGATTCTGGACACACACATAGTTATGGAGTTCCTACCATTACAACACAAGCTTTAGGATTTTCTGGTAGTAATTATTTACATCCTGAATTATCCGGTTCTTCTACAACAGGTTCAGGATTTGCTAATTTGAGTAATACGGGTGGTGCTGAAACCAGGCCAAAAAACGTTGCTCTTTTACCTTGTATAAAATACTAAATTATGGATAATATAATATGGGACTTGAGAAGAACTTATCAGATGCGTTAGGCATTGACCACGAAACTCCTGCTGCACCCAAGCAGGAGATAATACCTTATGAACCACCACAAATACATTCTGATGCTGAAGAAGATTACCTTTTGGCCAGAAAGGTTCTTCGTAACCTTATTGAGAAGGGTAATGATGCTATTGAAGAAATCTCACAAATTGCCCGCCAGCAGGAATCCGCAAGAGGGTTTGAGGTTGTTTCTACTCTAATCAAGACTGTCGGTGATACGACCAAAGACCTATATAACCTTCAGAAGATGACCAAAGACCTAAAAGGGCCTGACCCTGAATCCGATCCTCGTAAGAAAAATACGGACTCTATTAATGTGGAACAGGCTGTATTTGTTGGTTCAGCAGCTGAGTTATTATCTGCCATAAAGAAGAAAAAGGAAGAAGATGGCTCGCCTTCCGTTTAGCTACCAATCAAATCCGAATCTACCTAACGAACAGTATAGGCATGCTTTTACACAAAGAGAATTAGAAGAATACCAAAAATGTGTAGATGATCCCGTCTATTTTGCCAAAAAATATATCCGAATCATTAATGTTGATAAAGGCCTTATACCTTTTGATATGTGGGACTTTCAAGAGGATATGGTCAATACATTTCATAACAATCGTTTCTCTATCTGTAAACTACCACGACAGGTTGGTAAATCAACTACCAGTGTAGCATACATTCTTCATCAGGTATTATTCAATGAACAGTTTGTAGTTGCCATCCTCGCTAACCGTGCGCCTACGGCCCGTGAGTTGTTAGGTAAACTCAAACTAGCCTTTGAGTATTTACCTATGTTTCTCAAACAAGGTATCAAGGAATGGAATAAAGGTTCTATCTGGTTAGCAAATGGTTCAAGAGTTCTTGCCGATTCTACAAGCGGATCATCAGTTCGCGGTTTCTCGTTCAACCTAATATTTTTGGACGAGTTCGCGTTCGTCCCTAATAATATTGCGGAAGAGTTCTTTATGTCTACATATCCTACTATTTCTTCTGGACAAAAATCAAAAGTAGTCATTGTTTCAACTCCAAACGGTATGAACCTGTTTTATAAGCAATGGATGGATGCTGTTGAAGGTAGGTCAGATTATAAACACATTGAAATACATTGGTCCAGAGTTCCTGGTCGTGATCAGAAATGGGCCGAGCAAACCATTCGTAACACCAGCCAGCGCCAGTTCGACCAAGAGTTTGGTTGTGAGTTTCTTGGTTCTACCAATACTCTTATTTCCGGTGCTAAACTAAGGACACTAACATTCAAGACACCTATTGAGAGTAAAGACCATCTGGATGTATATGAACTACCAGAACCTAAACACACGTATGTCCTGTGCGCGGACGTAGCGGAAGGTCAAGGCCTTGATTACTCCACATTCTCGGTCTTTGATGTATCCGAGATACCTTATAAACAGGTGGCTAAATACCGTAACAACGAGATAGCACCTTTATTATTTCCTACAGTCATTTACTCGGTGGCAAAACGATACAACGAAGCATTTGTTCTTGTGGAAATAAACTCTATTGGACTACAAGTAGCAGACATTCTACATTTTGAGTTAAGTTATGATAATCTACTAAAGTTTCAAACCAAAGGTAAGCAAGGAAACCAGGTGTCTGGTGGATTTGCTGCCAGAAACAAGTTGGCCTACGGTCTAAAAACTTCAGCGCAGTCTAAACTTATTGGTTGTGCTAACTTGAAGGCCTTGGTTGAAAATGATAAACTGCTAATAAACGATGCCGACACTATTATAGAACTTTCTTCTTTCTCTGCCAATAAGAAATCATTTATGGCAGAAGAAGGAAGCAATGACGACCTCGCAATGACGCTGGTTCATTTTGGATGGTTGACTTCACAGAGAGTATTTAAAGACACTGTGAATACAGATATTCGTTCCGTTCTACAGGCCGAAAATCTGGAAATACTGGACCGAGAGATTACACCTTTTGGTTTTATAGACAATGGTATAGATGATCCTGCCCCTGAAGTGGATTCTCGTGGAGATAGATGGTTGACCGTAGAAAAAGAAGGTCTTTACACTAATCCAAATTGGGATCCGCAGTTATAACCAAAAACATCAAAACACTAAATATATTGAAATGGATATCACACACCATTCAAACCTATAAAAAGGAGTAAAAAATGGCAACTCTACTTTCACCTGGTGTAGCTTGGTCTGAAGTTGATCTAACGACCATTGTACCATCATTATCTACCACAGTTGGAGGGTTCGCCGGCAACTTTGTCTGGGGTCCAGTTAATGAATTAACAAGACTTAGTAATGAAATTGATCTAGTAAATACCTTCGGTCAACCAGATCAAAATACTTTTACCTCATTCTACACCGCAGCAAACTTTCTCAGCTATGCACAAAATATTCTAATTGTCCGTGCATCCGATCTAACAAAGGCTAATAACGCAGTATCAGGCGACAAACCGCTTGTTATTCAAAATAAAAATCAATATGACATTGAGTATATGGATCTTTCAGCATCTTCCAATACAGGTATGTTTGCTGCTCGTTATCCAGGTGCTATTGGTAACGGACTTAAAGTTTCACTTTGGTCATCTGCTAATGCTACAGCATTTTCTGCATGGTCTTATGCACCAAACTTTAACGGTGTGCCATCAACATCAAATTGGACTGCTACAAGAGGCGGCGCCAATGACGAAATGCACATCATAGTTGTTGATACATTAGGTCATTTTGGTCCAACACCAAATACCGTTTTGGAGCGTTTCTCATACGTTTCTAAAGCAGTTGATGCCACAAATGATGATGGTACATCAAACTATTACCTTAATGTAATTAATGAACGTTCAAAGTTTATTTACATTATGCATCATGCGCAGATGGCAAATGGTTATGCTGATACAACAACTTGGGGTTCAATGGCAGCAAACACAGTTTTTGCTGAAGGAAATACACAATATACTGCAACATTATCAGGTGGTGCAGATGGTGCTCCTACAGACGGAGATTTGACAAGTGCATACGATTATTTCCATAATTCTGATGAAGCTGATGTTTCATTGTTGATGACAGGTCCTGCTCCACAGACCGTTTCTGAATACATTGTTGATAACATCGCGGAAGTTCGTAGAGATTTGGTAACATTCATTTCTCCTCCTCAGTCATCAGTTGTTAATAACATGGGTTATGAGGCATCTGCTATTCTTACATTCCGTAATTTATTCAATTCAACTTCTTATGCTGTATTGGATTCAGGTTGGAAAAAGCAGTTTGACAAATACAACAATGTCTATCGTTGGGTTCCACTAAACGGAGACATTGCAGGTCTTTGTGCCCTTACAGACTATACAAATGCTTCATGGTGGTCACCTGCTGGTCTAAATCGTGGTCTAATTAAGAATGTTACACAACTTGCTTGGTCACCAAATCAAGCAGACCGCGATACACTATATAAGAATTCTGTCAACCCTGTAGTTTCTATGTCAGGTGTTGGTACCGTTCTTTATGGTGATAAAACCATGACTTCTAAACCATCTGCATTTGACCGTATCAACGTTCGCAGATTGTTTATCACACTTGAACAATCAATCTCAAGAGCAGCTAAGTATTCACTATTTGAGTTCAACGATGAGTTCACACGTGCCCAGTTCGTTGCTCTAGTAGATCCTTTCCTTCGTAACATCAAAGGACAAAGAGGTATCTATGATTACCAAATTGTTTGCGATACAACTAACAATACACCTGCTATCATCGACAGAAACGAATTTGTTGGTGATATCTACATTAAGCCAGCTCGCGCAATTAATTTCATTCAGTTGAACTTTGTCGCGGTGGGTACAGGAGTTGCCTTCTCCGAAGTTGTTGGTAAAACAGGCGCCTAATTAGGAAAAGGAGAAAACTAAAATGGCTTTTAATGTTCAAGAATTTCGAGCAAGTCTTGTCGATGACGGCGCCCGCGCTTCACTCTTCGACATTACTATGAATATGCCTCCAGCGCCTGGGATTACACCTCTTACTTCTGCGGCTATCACGTTTAAGGCAAGAGCATCCTCACTACCTGGAGACTCAATTTCACAGATTACCGTTCCATACTTTGGTCGTGAGATCAAGGTTGCCGGTTCTAGAACTTTCCCAGATTGGTCGTTCACAGTTATTAACGATGAGAACTTCCTCATCCGAAATAACCTAGAATTGTGGATGAGTGCCCTTAATGCTCACGTAGGAAACATTCGTAATCCTGCACTAGCAACAATGGCAACTTATCAGGCCGATGCTATGGTTACTCAGTATGCTAAAACAGGCGAGATCATTAAACAGTATAAAATGATTGGTTGTTTCCCAACCGACGTTGCTGCTATTGACCTTGATTGGGCATCAGGTGACCAGATTGAAGAATTTAGTGTTACATTCGCCTATCAGTGGTGGGAATCCGCTTTCCCTATTCAAACTACTGATATTTCTGGCGCTTAAAAACGTAACATAAATATAACTAAACCCGTGGAGCAAAACTCCACGGGTCTTCAATCAAGTAAAGGACTACATAGTGAAATTATTTGGATTTGAAATTGGTACTCCCAAAAAAATAGAAGATGCTCAAGTAGAACAACCTAAACAGAAGTCGTTTACCCTCCCAATGAATGATGACGGAGCGGTAACGGTTGCTGGTGCCGGTTATTATGGTACATATGTAGACCTCGATGGTACCTTCCGAAACGAAACACAACTAATCACAAAATACCGAGAACTTGCTATTCAGCCAGAAATGGAAACGGCCATTGATGAAATCGTCAATGAAGCAATTGTAATTGAAGATGGCGGACAGTGTGTTGAAATCAACATGGATGAACTTAAAGTTCCTGCTGGTATTAAGAAACGTATTGAAGATGAATTTAATTATATTCTAAAAGTCCTTAATTTTAACAATATGGGTCATGATATTTTTCGTCGTTACTATGTCGATGGTCGTTTATACTATCACATTGTTATTGATGAAACACAACCAATGTATGGTATTCAGGAAGTAAAGTATATCGATCCTCGTCGTATTCGTAAGATCCGCGAAATTCAAAAGATGCGTGATCCGAATACAGGTATTGAGTTAATCAAAAAGCAAATAGAATACTACCTCTACAACGAAAGAGGTATGATTGGTTCTGGTTCTAACCTTGGTTCCAAGATTGCTCCAGATTCCATCGTAAACGTAAATTCGGGTCTAATGGACCCAAAACAAACAATGGTCCTTTCCTATCTTCACAAGGCCATTAAACCATTTAACAACCTACGTATGGTTGAAGATGCAACCGTCATTTATCGCCTCTCCCGCGCACCGGAGCGCCGTGTATTCTACATTGACGTAGGTAATATGCCAACTGTCAAGGCCGACCAATATGTGCGTGATATTATGGTTAAATACCGTAATAAGTTGGTGTATGACTCCTCAACAGGTGAAATCAAAGATGACCGCAAACATCTATCAATGTTGGAAGATTTTTGGTTGCCACGCCGTGAAGGTTCTAAGGGAACTGAAATCTCTACACTAGAAGGTGCCCGTAACCTTGGCGAGTTGGAAGATGTTAAGTATTTCCAATCTAAACTATACCGTTCACTCAATGTTCCTATTGGTCGTCTAGAACCACAGCAAGGTTTCTCCCTTGGCCGTTCTACAGAAATCACCAGAGATGAGTTAAAGTTCACAAAGTTCATCCAGCGTCTTCGTAACAAGTTCTCCATTCTATTTGATGACCTACTAAGAGTCCAGTTGGTTCTGAAGAAAGTCTGCACCGAAGAAGAATGGAAAGAGTTCAAAGAAGATATTTTCTATGACTTTAAGAAAGATAATAACTTTGATGAACTAAAGGAAGCAGAACTTCTTAATGTCCGTCTAGATACACTTGCAAAAGTAGATCCATTTGTTGGTAAATATTACAGTATTGAATGGGTACGTAAAAATATTCTTCAACAATCTGATGAGGATATGGAAGAAATCAACGGACAAATGGAACAAGAAAATGCTATTGTCGCACAGCAACAGCAACAGCAAATGATTGACCAGCAGGCACAACAACAGGCCGATCAACAGAACCAGTTACAGTTCCAGGGTCAACAACAAATCCAACAAGCCGCTATTCAACAAGAGATTGATAAGAATACAGAAGAACAACCTGTTAGTAAGAGCGAACTAATCAATAAAGACCATGAACAATCTATGATGGATAAAAAGATTGAGTTGGAAAAGATTAAGTCAAAGAAATCTACTGCACCAACAAAGAAACCAGCACCAAAGAAAAAGACTGTTGCTAAAGAAGCAAGAGATATGGGACTAGTTTATGTTGGTAATAACCAATATTCTAGTCTGACAGGTGATGCTCGTTTCATCAATGAAAATGGTATTCTTGTAGAACTAAATAAGGATAGTTTAGTTGACTAAAATTATAAAAGAAACTACTCATTCCGGTTGTATTGAACCTGGCAATGCCAAAGGTGAAGAAAATCAGTATATGAAAATAAATGCTGATGCTTATCAACTTGACCAAGAAGATAAGTTGATGAATATACAAAAGGCACATTTAGATCATCATAATAAGGCATTAGGTTTCAACCATTTCAATCCAACTGAAATAAGAACTGGAAGAAATCATCATTTAAAGGCCAATACTGTTATACAAGAAACTACAACGGCCAGAACAAGAGTTAAAGCAAAGTTGGATGAGTTAGGTGGTAATTTAGGATATGAAGGTACATCTGATGCACCACCAAAAGGTAGAACAAACGACCAACTTGAAGAAGGTCCGCTAAAAGATAAGGCCAAAAAAGTGGCCATGGCAGGTATGACTGCCGCTAATATGTATACCATGGTAGATGCAATGAGTCAGCATAAACCAAGGCCTCAAACTGATATGGTACGTGCTGCAACAGCATTGCCAGGTGCAGCAGGATGGGCAGCAAGTGCCGCACATTACGGTAAAAAAGGTTACGATCTAGCAAAAGACGCATTGAAAAAGAAGAAGGCTACCATGGAAGAAGAAAACAAAATGCCAAATCCGTGCTGGAAAGGTTACAAGGCCTACGGCATGAAAAAGAAAAATGGTAAAGAAGTTCCTAATTGCGCGCCAGTGGAAGAAGATATAGATGAGTCCGCAGCATGGCAACGTAGTGCTGGTAAAGATCCAGAAGGTGGTTTGAACCGTAAAGGCATTGCTTCATATCGCCGTGAACATCCTGGTTCTAAACTATCAATGGCAGTAACAACTAAACCATCAAAGTTGGATCCGGATAGCAAACCAGCAAAGCGTCGTAAGTCATTCTGTGCCCGTATGGGTGGAATGAAAGGTCCTATGAAGGATGAAAAAGGTAGACCAACTCGTAAGGCCTTAGCATTGCGTAAGTGGAACTGCGAAGAAGAAACAAAATATCCAGAGACAGCAGAACGTGGCATTTACGAGAAAGCACCTCCTGGTGATAAGTTTGAACGTATGGTCAAGCACATCAAGGCAGGTTATGCTAAAGATGGTAAACTAACCAAAAAAGAAAAAGGTATTGCTTTCGCCACCGCATGGAAAGCCAAAAATAAAGAAAAGTTGAATGAAGGTGCTCCTGCTCAAGCAAATGTGGATTTTTTTAATAGATTGACAAAAGCAGGTGTCAATAAAGGAATGCCTGAGTCACACGCTAAACAGATGGCATCTTTAGCAGCATTTGAGAGCGGGTGGGGTAAAAGTCATATTGCTCAAAAAGGTAAAAATTATTTTGGACAAACTGGTGAAGGACCTGGTGGACATATCATTGGTGCTGATAAACAAAAACATAAAGTATTCAATTCTGATGATGAGGCCGTAGAACATCATGTTAATAAATGGTCAAAATATTATTCCAATGATCCTAAAGAAACTACCGCCAATTTGGTAAAAGCAGGTTATAATAAGGTCAATCCAAAATGGTCAAGCAATATTATGAGCATACATAACAAATACTCAAGTGTTGCATCATCTACCAAACCAGAAGCACCAAAACAGCCTGAGGTATCAAAGGCACCAGAAGCACCAAAACCAACACAAGTAGCATCTACACCTTCTGCACCTGAAACACCAAAGTTACAGAATCCAGATCAAAACATTACAAAAGTTGCTTCTACACCAGCACCATTGCAGGTATCACAAACAGACACTAAAGATAAAAAACCAACACAAGTTGCTTCTTTGCAGGAACTAAAAGCGGAAACACTTGGTTCATATATAAAAAAGGCCTCAGCATCACGTAAAAAAGCATTGCATAGTTCTAAAGCAGACATTAAAACCTGGGGTAAACGTCAAAAAGGTATTACAACTGCTGTTAAGCAACTAACAAAAGAAAACAGTAAAGATAAAGATTTTGATGATGCTGTAGGATTTATGGGTAAAAGTGATGTTGCAGAACAGCAATCACATATTCATCTAAATAAACCTGATCTTAAAAAAGAAGTAGGTGCCACCGGCACAACACACACAATTCACGAGGAAACTACAATGGAAAATCAAGACCTTATTAATGAGGCGATTGAGAACATTCTAGAGAATGACCTTAACGCTATGAAAGAAAATCTCATGACTGCCCTCCAAGAGAAGGCACAGGAGAAATTGGAAGAAAAGAAAAAAATCATAGCATCTGAGTATTTTGCACAGTAAAGGATATATGGTAAAATGGATAATCAACCAAAATCTTTAGCCATTGGTTATAGAGTTTTATCAACAAATTCTATAAATCATACTATTACGGTTAGATATTTTTCAAATATTTTGACAGAAGAAATGTTAGCATCAGATTTTAATTCGGATGGAACGATAAAATTAAATGAACATGGAAAACCTAATAAATGTAAAACAGACTATGAATTAACTTATTATGCAACAAATGAAGATATTTTAAATAAAAAAATTAGTCAAAATACTATAATTGAATTTATTGAAGCATCTGCACCAAAAAATTATTTTCAAACTCAAGAACTTATTATTAATGGCAATATAGATTATTCTGTTATTGATACATTGTTAGGATTTGAAAAAACTTTTGAACATATGACAGATTTTATTTTGAATTATAGCATTAAAACTGATTCGGAGCTAATTGAAGAATGGATTTCTGATAATGTAGAAAAATACTTACAAGAGTATGAAGAGAAAACCGAAGAAGAAATACATGAATTAGAACAAAGATTACACGATTATATTGAAGATTATGTTGATAAAAGGATAAAATAAATGAAAACACTCAAGCAACTACGTGAAGAATATAATGATAAATTTATGTCTCAGGTTGAAGTTCTTCCTGAAGAGTTGATGCTTGAGAAAAATGTTATACCATCCACAAGAGAAATGCCTTCTTTGCTTATCTTTCGCAGAGTATCTTTTAGGTCATATCCTAAAGGTCAAGTTGTGGCACTATATTATTCCAAAACAATGGATAAGTATCTTTCTGTTCCAATTGGTCCAGGTAATAGTGTTAATTTAAGTGAGGCTTGTTGGGATAATTATAAACAAGAAGGTATGAAGAAAAAAGGTAATAAAATGGTACCTAATTGTGTACCTGTAGAAGAAGATGGACCTGTTATGTCTCGTTATACAGAACGTCCAACATATGAACATTTCAAAAATAAAGTTGAAAAACTCCGTGAAGATAGAAATGAACAACTTGATGAAATGTTACCGGCAATAGTTGGCGCGGGCCTTAGATTAGCATCAACGGCAGCAGGTAGACAAGTATTAAAACGTGGTGCTAAAATGCTTGCTAAAAAAGCACTTAAAGGTGCTGGAAAAGCATTGTTTGGTGATAAAGATGATGATAAAAAATCATCATCAAGTGAAAAAGGTGATTTTGACGCAGCATCTATGAGAACACCTTCTGAAAAACCACAAGGCATGGCAAAAACATCCAGTTCTTGGGAAAACAGATCAGGTTCTGATCCTGTATATCAATCAAAAGTAAAGCAGGCTTCAATAGCACCTGTTAAAGAAAATACTATTTCTGACATTCGTTCTATGATAAAAGAAGGTGTTGATAATATGGATCTTTCCATTAATGGAAGAACAATTACACTAAATACCTCTATGGCAAAAAGAATACTTGAAGTTTATGACTCGGTTAATACCAAAAACAAAAAGATTGTTGAAGGTATGCTGAATGAAGACCTTGAGTCCTTCAAGAAACTAATTAACTTCTCAATTAGGAACTAAAAATGGCAAACGTAATCACAGAACAAAAGGTCATTGATAATCATAATAGAGCATTGCTCAAGTATGTTATCCGTTT
>Ga0208257_1000275_pt1 | contig 16899 bp, 21 predicted proteins | sample CryBogCBH10Sep07_FD_184610 | JGI IMG/M metagenome (GOLD analysis project Ga0208257, IMG submission 184610) | Freshwater microbial communities from Crystal Bog, Wisconsin, USA - CBH10Sep07 (SPAdes) | ecosystem: Environmental > Aquatic > Freshwater > Lake | place: Crystal Bog, Wisconsin, USA... | reverse complement strand
GCAGATGGTTATGCAAAAATATTTTACAAGTTTTTAATAGATCAAGAAGAAAGTCCATTTAAACCATATACTCCAAATTCTGAAATAGAACCAGTTGAAGAATATGAAGATATGGAAGAAGAGCCAGAAGTTGAAGATAAAAATGAAAAAGATCCAGTAGATATGGAAAAATTTTCATCTAAAAAAGATGAAGATGATGAGGATTTAGATTTTTAATTGACAAAAACATCACAACTGATACCTTTATTGGTATGAGTTACAGACTTCCCAGCACTTATGTTTTGAATAAATTCATGAGTTATGCAATTGATCCTGAATTTAAGAAGCATAATGGTCAGTATAATGCAGCTTGTCCAATTTGCAAAGAAGGTAAAAGTTTTGGTAAAAAGAAAAGACTTTGGTATTACCCTGAAAGTAATACTTTTCATTGTTTTAATTGTAGCAAAACATGGTCTGCACTTAACTGGATTAAGTCTGCAACAGGCATGACATATGAGGAGGTTCAAATTGAACTAGACACTAACGATTATGCGGTAGATGTCCTTAAAAAGGATAATGGAACTATTGCATTTAAACGTAAAGAACTTCCAGATCTTCCATATGACTCAATTAATTTATTTGATGAAGTTCAATGTAACTTCTATTCATCTAACAAACATTTTAACATGGCTGTAGATTACTTGAAGGCTCGTAGGATGCATACGGCGATTAATAAGTCTCCAAATCTGTTCATAAGTTTAACCGATGGTACACACTCCAATCGTTTGTGTATTCCATTTTATGATAGAAACAAAAAAGTCGTATTCTATCAGACTAGAGCATTGGATAAGAAAGAGCCACGATACTTGGGTAAAGCTGGATATGATAAAACAGTATTTGGTATAGATAGAGTTGACATTGAAATACCTTATATTTTCCTTTTTGAAGGTCCAATTGATGCTATGTTTGTTAAAAATGGAGTTGCAGTTGCTGGCATTTCACTTACAAAGACACAAGCTACACAACTTGCAGAATTTCCTTTCCATAAAAGAATATGGGTTCTTGATAATCCTCAATATGATGAAACTGCAAAGGAAAAGATGGCAGAACTTCTAAAGAAGGGTGAAACAGTTTTCTCTTGGGGTGTCGGTAAAGGTTATAAAGACTTTAACGAATGGGCAGTCTTTGAAGACTTTGATGAACTTGATTACAATAAAATTGTAAACAATACCTTAACTGCCTAACTTCAATTGCTCAGTATCACGAAGTTTCTTAGGTGCAGTATTGACGAAAGTATTGAGAACTTCTTTTAACTTTGCAATTTCACCAGCAATACGAGTGATTGAATCTGAAGCTTTACGAGTGATACCTCTTAAAAGACTTCCTGCTCTATCATTATCAGCAAGAATTCTATGTAGAGAATTTTCTGTTGGATCATTTAAAAACTTTTCAAAATCATTTAATTTGATAGCCCAATCTTTTACTTTCTTAATTGTTTCTGCTGTTACTGCTGAAGATACACCTTCAATATCAAACTCTGATGCATTTGTTCCCTGATCTAAGGAATTTGTAAAATCTTTTTCATTCTGTTGTGGTGTAAACTCATCAGGATTTGCACCTACATCGTCACCAACAGTCTGATCTTCTTGATTTACATCTGGTTGAATTTCATCCTGTTCTCTTAATAATGAAATTAAAAACTTTTCAGCAAACATTAAGTCGGTAGCTTCATTTAATTTTTCGCTACCACTCATATTTCTTTTTAAAATTTCTCTTGCTGCCTTTTTTTCGCATGAACAACGATCAGGGACAGTGGTTTTTGGTTGTTTCTTAGAAACTTTATTCTTTAACTTGACTTTGTTTAGCTTTTTCATTATTATATGATGTATATATTTACTCTTTTATATGTCAAATACAAAAAATAATTATCATTTCGTAATAGCAACTCAATTTAACAAGGAAGATTTTTGGCAAAGTTCGCAAATCGCAATCTTTTTAGAAAAAGCTGGTTATGTTAATAAGTGTGATATTCTTTATAAGAATAAAACAGGACTTCCTGAAGTTTATAATCGATATATCAACAATTTTTTTAAGGATAAAAAGATAATTTTTGTTCATGATGACGTATTAATTGAAGATCTCTTTATAGAAGAAAAATTGGATATTGCTTTTGAAAAATATGATATTGTTGGACTTGCAGGAGCAAAGAAAGTTGATACAACAAGACCAAAAGCATGGCATTTAATGTCTAATAAAGAAGATTGGGTTGGAGAAGTTGGTCATGCTCATGATGGAAATACTTGGACAACTGTTTTTGGACCTTCTAAATCACGAGCATTGGTTCTTGATGGGTTATTTTTAGCAGTTAATGTTGAAAGATTACTTGAAACTAATACCAAGTTTGATGAAAACTTTGAGTTTCATCATTATGACATAACATTTTGTATAAACGCCAATAGTAACAAACTTAAAATGGGTGTAGCACCGATTAAAGTTGTACATTTTGGATTAGGTGATAGTATGAATACACCAGAATGGCACAATAGCTCATTGAAGTTTGAAAATTTATATGTCAAAAAATAATATATTTGAATATCTAGATTGGATTTTAAAAAGCTCTAACAAAGAGCCAGAATCGTCATTAGTTTCAACATATATGTGTAATAGATGGTTGTCTATGGCAAGCAAACCAATTGCACAGATCGTTAATGCAACTAATAATAGATGGAATTCTATGGATTCTAAAGTTACATCAAAAATATATCGTTGTATTATTCCAAAATATGCTAAAAAGATAGAATATATTAAAAAACCAGTTTTAGAAACTCAGGATAATGATGAATTTCAAGAAAATGTTAATTTGTTATCGAATTCTATGGAATTATCTAGAAAAGAAGTTGAATTATATGTTCACACACTTGAACAATTAAATATAGCTCCTAAATAAACTATATGATCTCAAGACCTAAACAAGAAGATAGAATTGGTGGAAAAGTACAACTAGATACATATCTAGGACATGCATTTGAATTGGATAATTGGACTTTAACAAAAGTTTTAGATGATATTTTAATGTGTCAGTACATTGACTTAAATGATGATGGTACAGAAATTAAAAGAGGCAATATTTGGGTTCCAATTAATGCTGTTAATTTTACATGGAGATTGGCAAAGGTCATCCTTGCTGGTCCAGATTGTAGAACTGTAAAGGAAGGAGATATAATTGTATTTCCGAATGATAAAGGTATACAGGTTGCTAATTTAAATGACTTGAAACATATTGTATTCTTGAATGAATCAAGAATCTTTGGTGTTTGTGAAGCAAAAACCGAAACACCCAAGAAGGGTAATAAGAAGTAATGTCTATCTCAGTTGGAGGATTGGCTAATCTTTGTTCTAGTAATCTTGTTGAGTTAAGATTTACTAGAAGAGATAGAAGACGAAGACCTACAACTAGAAGAATGCTTTGCACGATTGATTTTAAATTACTGAATAGTCCTTTAGGAAAACAATTGTTAAATTTCAAAAAACCACTTAATAGACCTCCATATAATGCAGCACAAAAAGGTCTTGTTACAGTGTGGGATCTAATAATGCAAGATTGGAGAAATGTTTCAACTGAAACATGTATTGTGGTATCAGTTGTAAGCACAACACCTCAGAATAAGTTTTGGGAATATTTTGATAGAGTCATTGTTAAGATGACACCTCAACAAAAATCAGCATTCATGGACAAATAATATGACAATACACGGTACACCTTTAGAAAAAGCATGTAAATTTTTATTACAAAAAAATCTTACATTAGAACTTGGTAAAAAAATACACAAACAAGGTAAAATGATAATTTTTTATCAAAAGAATTTTTATTTGACGTTTATAATGGATACTGCAAAAAAACAAAAAGAAAAAGTAGAAATTCCAATTCCATTTGATGTTGAACTTCACGAAGATGATAATTTGGTTTATTTTGACTATAGAGTTAAAACATTATCTAAAAATGCCCCCGAAATTGAAACAAATCTCATAGTTTATCCTAATAAAGTTGCAGGTAATAAATTTTGGGATACAATATTAACTATAAATGCAAAAATCAATTAAACACATATACAGTGCTTTTTCTGGTAATTTCAATACAATACCAGAAGAAGATTTTAAATTATTAGATATGGTCAACTACCATTAAAACAATTACCAAGTTCAAATTGTAAAAAATGTTATGGTAGAGGTCATGTTGGTAAAGATAAAATTAATTTAACATATTATATATGTAATTGTGTTAAAAAGGCATTAGATGTAGATTTAATAAAAAGTAGTATTAATAATAATATTGATTTCGAGAATCTGTTCAAATAAATAATTTTTCTACTAAATATAATAGTAGATGAAGAATTATACATTTAATTGGGAAGTACAAACCCTCGTAGAACAGTTTGTTGGTGCATTTAATGATGTCATCATTAAACGCTATGATCATAACAACAATTTAGTCCAACCATTAAGTGGTGATAAAGTTTTATTTGTATATTCACCTAAACAAAGAGTTTTTAGTAATTTAAACAGTCCAGCAGCTGGTGGTTTGACTGTTCCTGTTATTGCGGTTAATGTATCAGGTATCTCAAGAGATCAGCAGAGAGTTTTTAATAAAAATGAAGGATTTTTAGTAGATTATCAAAGCAAATCAACAACTGAAAGTTTATTAAAAAAAATACCACAACCAGTTCCTGTTAATATTGGCATAACAATGACAATAATAACCAGATATCAAGCAGATCTGGATCAAATTCTTACAAATTTTATACCATATTGTGACCCATATATTGTTATTTCTTGGAAATTACCAAGCATTTCAAATTCTAGTATTCCTTATGAAATTAGATCAGAAGTTTTATGGGATGGTAATGTACAATTACAATATCCTGATAATTTAGGACCAACTCAACCATATAGAATAACAGCATCTACTAATTTTACAATAAAAGGATGGTTATTTAAAAAAATGGATGAAGTTGTTAAAAAAATATATACTATAGATTCTAAATTTTTTACTACAGATGGTACTACCGCTGATGATAATTCAGGGTTATATTCATCATCACCATTACAAACTATATCAGATTTCGAAAAAACACTATCAAATTTAAATATTAATCTTTAAATGTTGATAAATATCTTTTCAAACTAATTATTACAAATGCCAGATATCCCATTAGCAAATAGACAACCAGATTCGGGTAAAAGTTTCATAGCTTCTATTCTTTCAAAATTACCGTATGTGCAAGATGCAGTAGATGCAGATCAAGGTAATCCAAGGTATGAACTTTTTGATAGATTATCAAAACGTCATGAATACAGAGTGTTACAGCAATCAGTTATTACTGGACCTTCAATGCGTCTTAATGATAACTATAATCCTGGCTCATTTTCATCAGATCATGCTTATCACAAATACATTTATGCTAGTGTAGATACAGATAAAATAAGAAGAATTGCTGAGTACAGAAGAATGGCAGCTTATGCTGAAATTTCTGATTGTTTAGATGAAATATGTGATGAATTCATAAACATGGATGATCAAGACAAAGCTTTAAAGCTTGCATTTTCATCATTTGGTAAATTAGATTCTAACGAAAGAGCAGAGATTGAAAAAGAGTTTTATAAGTTTATTAAAATATTTGATTTGGAGCATAAAGGTTGGGGATATTGCAGACAACTATTAATTGAAGGTGAATTATTTTTTGAAAATGTAGTTCACGAAAAGAAAAAAGAATTAGGAATAATTGGTGTGTTAAATGTGCCTGGTGAATTAATAAATCCAGTTTATGATAACATCCAAAACAATGTTATTGAAAATTTTATTTTCCAAAAACCTATATCATTACAACAAGGTCCACAAAGTGCCAATAGTCCACAACCAATTCAAAATTCACAAGCAAATTCTTTACAGCAACAACTCTTAACCTTCCAAGGGAATCAGATTACATATATAAATTCTGGAATGTGGAATGAAGACATGACAATCAGAATTCCATTTGTTGAAAATGCTCGTCGTGCATACAAACAAGTATCACTACTTGAAGATGCTGTTGTTATTTATAGAATGGTACGTGCTCCAGAGCGTCTTAAATTCAAAATTGATGTTGGTAATATGCCACCAGCAAAAGCTGAAGCATATTTAAGACAACTCATGCAATCATATTGGTCAAAGAAAACTTTTGATTCTCAATCAGCAAAAGGTGCTGGTAATATATATGATCCACAATCAATGCTTGATGCTTTCTGGTTTGCTCGTAGAAATGGGGAAACTGGAAGTGATGTAGAAGTAATGAACGGTGGTGCAAATCTTGGTAAGATTGAAGATTTGGAATACTTTGTTAAAAAATTATATAAGAGTCTTAAAGTTCCATCATCTAGAATGAATCCAGATGATATGTATAAAGACGGTGCTGAGATTTTAAGGGAAGAATTAAGATTTGCAAAATTTATAGTTCGTCTTCAATCTCAAATTGCAGAAGGTTTAAAACAAGCATTTGTTACCCATTTAAAATTAAGAGAATGGTGGAAAAATTATAAATTACATGAATCTTATTTTGATATTCATTTTAATCCTCCTTCCAACTATTTCGCAATGCGAAAGAATCAGGAATTTGAATTAAAATATAACAACTTTAATAATCTTTCTCAGAATGAATCAATATCCAAGACATTTGCTCAACGTCATTATCTTGGATTAAATGATGCCAAGATTAGTGAAAATATGGCATGGTTAAGAAAAGATGCAGCCCTTAGATGGGAACTTGAACAGATTGCTCAAACTGGACCAAACTGGAGAGAACACATTCAAGCAGCAGAACAAGCAGCAGGACAACTTGGATCAACAGGTGGAAACCCATTTGAAGGTGGTGGAGGATCAGCACTTGGTGGTGAAACTCCAGCAGGAGGAACTTCTGGAACACCAGCATCAGAAATTCCAAACTTTGGAGGAGAAGCAGGTGCAGCAGGTGCAGCAGGTGAAGCAGCGGGTGGAGAAGCACCACCAGTAGCACCTGAAGCGGGTGGACCAGCACCAGCAGCTTAATTGCATGGATGAGGTAATAATATATGCTAAACCAAAAATAGAAGATGTATATCCATATGTCTTTGTTAATAATTTAGCAATAGTTAGAAATACAAATGCTATTATTACAGGTGCAAGTTTCTATAATATTAGAAATGTTTATTTAAGTGCATCAAATCCAAATTTACTTTCAGATACATCATCATTATTTGATCCATTTTCTGGAATAATAAATTTATCTGCTTACAATCCACCATTTAATGCTGTTAATTTTTTCAATTATACAATTGAAACTGAAAATTATATACTTTTAAATTTAAATTTAAATTCAGATGAAGTAGGATATATCGATGTTATAGTAGAAAATGAGGCAGGTTACAGTCTTCTTTCAAGAGATAGTCATATTCCATTTTTAAGCGCATATCAGGGGGCAATTGATATGCAAAAGCCATGTATTAGTGGCATCAGGGTAATAAATCATCAATAGTAACAATTTATTTGGTAAATATATTTATGTCAGTTTTACCAAATCAATATTATGGGTCAATGACCTTTTCCCCAAAAATAACTAGTTATGATGCATTGGCATTAAGAGTTAAAAGAGCTTTGGGTGAACCTTTAATTCAAGTTGAATTATCAAACGATCAAATATATGAAAATATTGATCTTGCTTGTGAATTTTTTACAAAATTTGCAGGTATGACCGAAGAATATCTTATTTTTAGATCAGATCTTTATACAACAGGTGTTGGATTAAGAATTGACAAATTAATTAATATTACACCAGATTTATATAATTCTACAGATTCAACATATTCATTAGTTTCAGGTTATGCTTATAAAACTCCAGATGCATCCGCAACACTTGGACAAGATTTAAGTGCAGTTTCAAATTCTGTAGGTTGGGATTATGATATGAATGCATATAGAAAAGTAATTGATATATTTTCATTTGAAGAAGGTAACAACTCTGGAGTAAACACCCTTTTTACAATTGAAAATACAATTGCACAGCAAGCTTATTTCGGTAACTTACTTGGTAATGTTGGATATGATCTTATTACATGGCAAGCATTAAAAACTTGGATTGATACTAGAGAAAAAGTATTAGCATTAAAACCATATGTTAGATTTTACCCCGAAACACAAATTTTAAAATTAATACCAGAACCAAATTATCTATTATCACCATATTATGGTTTAATTGGTTGTAAGGTTCAAAAAGCTATTAAAGATATTGTAAGTCAGTTGTGGGTTTATAGATATGTTCTAGCGTTATGTAAAATAACACTAGGACATGTTAGAGGTAAGTTTTCTGGTAGCGTACTGTTTGGAAATCAAACAGTAAACTATGCAGATGTTCAAAGACAAGGCGAACAAGAAAAACAAGATCTTGAAAAGGAACTGATATCGTCAATGATAGATACAGATCCTACAAGATTTTTCTTGGGTTAATTGTTTTTGAGTTGTCGAAATAGGTGAATTAATTTTCATTTATTTTGACAATTTAAATCAGTATGAAAAAAAATAAAAAATATATACAAGGGATTTATACACCAACAAATCCTAAAAAATATACAGGATCAGTACCAATAATATACAGATCTAGTTTAGAACTTAAATCATTTAGATACTTGGACAATAATCCAAATATATTATCGTGGGGCAGAGAAAGCGTGGTTATACCTTATGTTTCACCTAAAGATGGAAGAGTTCATAGATATTTCGTAGATTTGGTTGCATCATTAAAAGATAGAACTGGAGTAATAAAAAAAATATTAATAGAAGTTAAACCAGAAAATCAAACAAAACCTCCAACATTTTCTACAAAGAAAAAACCACAAACGGTTTTATACGAAAAAATTCAATATGCCGTAAATCTTTCAAAATGGGAAGCTGCTAGAAAATGGTCAAAAGAAAAGGGTTATACATTTTTAATTTTAAATGAAAAACATTTAAATTAAAATAAACTAGTGAAAAATCAAAAAAATGTATAAGTAGATTATAAGTAATTATAATATGAGTAATGTATATAGCCTTTTAGTAGAACAGCCAACATATGAGCTTAAGTATTTAATAGAAGAGCAAAATAGAAATACCCCTTCAAACATGTTTATCAAAGGTCCATTTTTAATGGCTAATGAGGCAAATAGAAATAAGCGTGTTTATCCTTTAGAAGAAATGGTTAGAGAAGTTTCACGATATGATAAAGAAATGATTAAACAAAATCGTGCTACTGGTGAGCTTAATCATCCAACTTCTCCCGAAATTAATTTAGAACGTGCCTGTCATATGGTCACTGATTTAAAACAAAATGGAAATATATTTGAAGGTAAATCAAAAATTCTTTCAACACCAGTTGGTCAAGTTGTTCGTTCATTAATTATGGATGGTGTAAAACTTGGTGTTTCATCAAGAGCACTTGGTAGAGTTGATGAAAAAAACGGAGTTAATACTGTTTCTGATTTTAGACTTGTTGCAATTGACGTTGTTGCCGATCCATCAGTTCCTACAGCATTTGTTAATGGTGTTTTAGAATCTAAACAATGGGTATTAAAAGATAATGGAGAATTAGAAACATTTTATGATTCCTTTGAAAAAGGAATATCAAAACTTCCTAAAAAAGATGTTGATAATTATTTAAGAGAGCAATTTATTACTTTCATAAATGCATTAAAAAACTATTAATTGAACAATATCGAGATAAGTAATTAACATATATGGAAATTCGCAAACTAATATCTAAGTTCTTAACACAAGTATGTGAGAAGAATTATTCTGACGCAAACTTAACTCTTGAAAAAGTTATTGAAAATAAAATCAAAAACAAAGTAAAAAAGCAACTAGTTGATAAGCAAGGAAGCAAGAAAGTTTCCAAAAAAGAAAAGGAATCTTTTAATTTTAAAAAGGGAAAAAATCAAAATTTAAAAAAAGTTTCCAAAAAGGGATCTAAATAAGGATAAGTTATTATACGAATATGAAGAATTTAAAAGCCATTCTAGAAAATATTGATAAGAATGTAATCAGCGAAGAAACCGCAACAGCTATTGTTGAAGCATTTGAAAATACTGTTAACGAAAAGGTTGAATCCAGATTAAAATTAGAATTAGAAAGTGCATTAGCATCACAAGATGTTGATCATGCTAATAAATTAGAAAAACTTTTAGAAGCAATTGATAATGATCACACCAACAAACTTCGCCAAGTTGTTGAAGCAATCAATGTTGATCACACAACAAAATTAAACAAGCTTTCAAATTTCTACAAGAAAGCTTTACATGAAAAGGCAGAAAATTTCTCAAAGAAAATGATTAACGAAGTTAGTCTTTTCTTGGATGTAGCTTTAGATAAAGCTATTCCACAAAACCAATTACAAGAAGCTGTTACAAACACATATGCACGTACACAGCTTGACAAAATCCGTCAGATTGTCGGAATTGATCCAGAATCAGTTGATTCAGGAATCAAGTCAGCAATCAATGAAGGAAAAAAGGCTATCGATGAGCTTAATTCTAAGCTTAACGAGTCTTACTTAGAAAATGAAGCTCTCTTAGAGAAGCTTAAATCAGCTGAGTCTACCTTGATCATTGAAAACAAGACCAAGGGTATGCCAACAGCTAAAAAAGATTTTATCGTTAAATTGTTAAACGACAAGGACAGTTCTTATATTGAAGAGAATTTTAACTATGTTGTTGAGATGTTCGAACGCAGTGAAATAGACACTGCATCTGAACTTGTTAAAGAAGCTAAGCTTTCTGCTAAAACCAGAGATGCAAAGGTTCCTACAAGTTCAGTTGTTACTGAGTCAGTAACGGAAAATAACTGGAATAATCCAGTTAACGGATATCTGAGTGAGTTAAAGAAAACCGAAAGTTATTCTGCAAAGAAATAATTTAGGCTATTAATTAATCTCACAGTATTCATCCATAGGAGTAATTTATAAAATTATGAGAAATGTTAACCCATCAACAGGCTACATTGATCGTTCTCGTGCTCAGCAGTTGGTAGAAAAGTGGGCTCCAGTTCTCGATTATACATCCGATAAGGTTGCAGCAATCGAAAACGAACACGCTCGTCTCACAACCGCTATTCTCATGGAAAACCAGGAACGCTGGTGTATCGAAGAAGCAAATACCGCTGGTAGCAGTGGTGTCTTCGGAAGTCCACAACAAGCATCTTCTGCGTTTTCATCAGATAGATATGCACAAGGTGATTCACGCTTACCAAAGGTTTTAATACCAATGGTTCGTCGTACATTCCCTGAACTTATCACAAACGAGATCGTCGGTGTACAGCCAATGAGTGGCCCAGTCGGTTTAGCATTTGCTTTACGTTACCGCTATGAGGCGCAATCCCTCGGTGCTAATGGCATCGATGGTTATGCAACAGGTTCTGTTCAGACAGGAAACAACGGAGATAGATCATATCTTGAAGCTATCGACGGTGGAAAACCAGCTGAATTAGGATATCAGTACCTTGATACACGATTCACAGGCACAAGTTCTGCATACTTCCAGAGTCTCTCTGGTAGTGCAGCTGGTGACTTTGATATTGCTGCTCAAGACACTGGTGTTGCTGCGCTTTTAAGTAACTATGAATTAACTGGTAATATTCCACAAGTTGTTGTTGAGTTCTCAAAGACAGCAGTTGAAGCTGGCACACGCCGTCTCGCTGCTCGTTGGTCAGTAGAACTTGAACAAGACTTGAAGAACATGAATGGTCTCGATATCGATTCTGAATTAACAAATGCAATGTCATATGAAATTCAGGCAGAAATCGACCGTGAAATGGTTATCAGAATGATTCAGGTCTGTCTCAACGCAGGTAGCCCTAATGGATACTCATATTGGTACGCTCAGTCAGCCGACGCACGTTGGTTGGGTGAGAGAAACCGTGACTTCTATTCCAAGATTATTGTAGAAGCAAACCGTGTTGCTATCCGCAACCGCAGAGGAACCGCTAATTTCATTATCGCAACTCCTCGTGTTTGTGCAATTCTTGAAATGTTGCCAGAGTTTCAGTGGATGCCAGTAAACGGAAATGTAAACACCCAGCCAACAGGCATTGCCAAAGTTGGAACACTCGGTGGTCGTTTCACAGTTTACCGCGACACACGTACTGATTCACAGTATCTCCAAGGTCAAAGAGCAAACGCACTCGAATATGCCCTCTTAGGTTATAAAGGAACTGAATACTATGATACAGGTATTGTATATTGTCCATACATCCCAGTTATGATCCAGCGCACCGTTGGTCCTAATGACTTCGCTCCAAGAGTAGGTCTTATGACACGTTACGGTGTAGTTGACCATATCTTTGGTGCAAACTTATACTACCACATCATCATAGTAAAAGGTCTTGGTCAGAGCTTCGTCGGAAACGGCGCAACTCAGAACTACCTCTAAGTTCTTTTTAACTAGAAAAGATAAAGTCCCTATCCAGATTGCTATGGGTAGGGACACTTTTTTTGTACTTTTACAAAAAAAAATGTCCCCGAAATAATTTTCGGGGACATTCTTAATATAAACTATTTTACTCTGTTATTCTTTAGTAAATTCACCCTCAATTAAATCCAAGTTTTGTACTTTTTTACTTGGTTTTTCATAAATTTGCTTCATGATTTCATCACGAGTAGCAACAAATACATTTGTCATATTTGGTAATTGTGGTCTTTCAGCATTTGCTGAAATTTCAAGCTTTTTCATTTCCATATTGTTTTTATTTTGCTTGTTTTGTATATTAATTTTATTTAATTGGTCTAATGCCTTAGTTGCAGAATTTATAAGTTGAGAAAGTGCTGCAATTTCTCTAGGATCACTACCTGACATAACACTATCTTTTAAATTTTCTACTGCATGTAGCGTAGATTCAACAAGTTCTGCTGATTTCTTATAAACATATTCTCCAACATTTGAATCGTTTACTTCTTCTACAGGTGGTGCAGGTTTTGGTTGTGCTGGAACAGAATCAGCCTTAAGTTGTTCTATAATATCATTTATTTCGTGATCGGTTGACATGCAAATATATTTACCTAAATATTATCATATGACAACAACTATTACAATTGAAAATGTAGGTACTTACAAAGTTTTAACTTCCGAAGTTCATTCAATCTTATCTCTTATTCAGGCAGCAGCAGCCAGAGCAAGTCAATCCAATCAGAATCAAACTCAGGTTCATGCTAGTTATAGTTCTAATGATGGTAGAACCTTGATTAATGGTTGACAAATCTAACTAATCCTTTATGATTAAAGGATGAGTTTGTATGACCAGTTATGGGTTGAGAAATATCGACCTACAAAATTAGAAGATTTGGTTCTCTCTGAAAAGAATAGGAAGTTCTTTTCAGAGATTAACGAAGATACTCCTCATTTGCTTCTTTATGGAAATCCAGGCACAGGTAAGACTACCCTAGCTAAGATTTTAGTAAAAGATATCTTAAAATGTCAATATCTTTATATCAATGCATCAGATGAAAATGGTATTGATACCATAAGGAATAAGGTAACTAATTTTTCTCAGACTTCTTCTTTGGATGGTAAAAAGAAGGTCATCATTCTTGATGAGTTTTGCGGGACAACGAATGAGGCACAAAGGAGTCTTAGAAGTGTTATGGAGGAATATTCTGGAACTACCAGATTTATTCTAACAGCAAACTATATAGCTAGAATATGTGAACCAATTCAATCTAGATGTTTGATGTTTAAGATTGAACCATCTCCAACTGATTCGATTATAAGATGTTGCAAGATTTTAAAGAATGAAAATATAAAAATTTTAGATTCTGATAAGGATAAACTTGTTGAATTTATTAATTCAAAACATCCAGATTTAAGAAGAATTATCAATGATCTTCAGAAGTTTTCTGTTACAGGTACACTTCAAATAAGTGAAAACGATGATATTAAAAATATATCTGAAAAAGTATATGATTTATTAATTGCAAAGAAAGATTCCACAGAAATAAGGAAATTTTCAATCAATGAAGAGAAGAATTTTGGTTCAGACTACCAAAATCTGATGAAAGAACTTTTAGAATTTTTCTTTAGTAACAAAACTCTAAAAGATCCGATTAAAAAGAGGATAATTTTAGAGCTAGGTGAGCATATATACAGAGATAATTTCGTAGCTGATCACGAAATTAACTTTTATTGCTGTATTATAGCAATTGAAAGTGCTTTACTTTAATTTTACGTTAGCTGTAGGTAAAGAGTTATCTGTTGGTTGATTACCAATAGTAATATCAATCTTTACAGGTGCTGGTTTTTGATCACCAATTGGCAATTCGTACTTATTTTTAACACCTTGTACTGGTGGCAAGTTTACACCAAAGTTTAAAACTTCCACAATACTGAAATCTGCTGGAACTGTAAATTCTGCTAATTCACTGTTTGTTGAAACAGTTCTTGGGTCCATCTTCAATAAGAGGAATGCATCTCCAGCACCTTCATTGTCATTAGCATCTTTAACATCCTGCATTGAACCATGACCAACTACTCTTTTAATAAAGAAAAAATATTCTCTTTCAATCAAATCAGTGATAAAATTAGTAAAAACCTCATCACCGCTATAATGCATTTTGAAATATGGGTGTGATAAAAAGGTTTTCTTCAGTCTTACAGGTGAACCTTCTCTGAATCCACCATTTGAATAATGAGAGAAAGCTGTCTCTAAAAGCGTATTAAATTTATTAAACTTAGTCATATACTATAAGTATATTTACAACTGAGATGGCAACAATCGACCTAAATAATTTATTTTTACCAAAAAAAGTAAATTCTAACCAAACTGTAGTATCAAACCAAGTACAGGGTAAAGCTCCTGTTTATGTCGATTTACACTTAGATTTAGATATTGAAAAAAATATAGGGTTGGGTAACAACCCAAAAAACTCAAGTGATATTTTAGTTGATACTGATATAAATGCTGTTAAAAACTCAATAAGAAATATTTTTACTACAAGAAAAGGACAAAAATTGTTAGACCCTAATTTTGGTGCTTCATTGGAACAATATCTATTTGAACCAGTATCACAGTCTCGTGCTCAAATTATAGGTAATGATATAAATTACGCAATAATTAATTATGAGCCAAGAATTGAGGTTATTAAAGTATATGTGCAAACAAATCCATCATCATTAAATTTCAATTTTACAACAGATCAGCAACTTGGTGCAGGATATGGAATAATATTAGTATATCAATTTAAAGATATACCACAACAAAATATATTGAAAATAATGGCACAAATCGGAGGACAAATTATTATTTAAGATAATTATTAAGGATGAATAATCAAAACATTAACAATACAGATTATGTAGCATTTCAAGCTACTAGCGTTAGAGACTTAATAATTCAAAAATTAAATGATGGGCAAATTTTTACTGATCAAAATTATCAAGGTTCTAACTTAGCAGCTATAATTGATGTTATCAGTTATTCGTTTAGTACATTATTATACTATTTAAATAAAACTTCGTCAGAATCTCAAATATATGAGAATATGAATAGAATTGTTAAACTTTTAAATTATAATCCAATCGGTAAAATTACACAAAATGTTGATTTCAGTATAACCTCAACAACATTACCAGTTGGAAATTATGTAATTCCAAGATACAGTTATATTACAGTAGGTGGTACTGAATTTTCTTTACCAAAAGATATTTTATTTACAAATACATCAACAGGTGCAATTCAACTTCAAAATTTAAATTCTGATTTATTCTTATATGAGGGTAAATTCACAGAATATCCAATATATACTGCTAACGGTATAAGCAATGAAGTTTTATTCCTAAATTTAGGAAGTAATACATTTGTTGATCATTTTAATATATTTGCTTATGTTTATAATTCATTAACAAATAAATGGGAAAAATGGGAAAAAACTGAAAATTTATTTTTAAATAATTCAACAGATAAAGTTTTTGAATTAAGATACAATCCAAATAAAAATTATGAAATTAAATTTGGAGATGATATTAATGGTAAACAGTTACAAACTGGCGATAAAGTATTATTATATTATTTAAATATAAACACAAATTCAACAACAATATCAATAAATTCTTTAAGTTCTAATAATTTTTCACTTTATAATAGCATATATTATGGTCAAATATTAAATGATACATTACCACAAATACAATATACATTAAGTTCTGACCAATTAAGAAATATTAGTATAACTAACAATTATCCATCAAATCCATATCAAGATGAGGAATCAGTTGAAAGTATAAGAAAAAATGCTCCTAAAAATTTTAGTTTTCAGCAAAGATTAGTAACTGCTAATGATTATCAAAATTTTATATCAAAAAATTTCAATAATATATTTTCTAATATATATGTTGTTAATAATGATGATTATTTAAAAGGTCATATAAAATATCTTTATGATATTGGTTTAAATAGTCCACAACTTGAAGGTAGAGTATTATATAATCAAATTAAATTTGCAAATAGTTGTAATTTTAATAACGTGTATTTTTATGCTATTCCTTTGAATGATTCACAATTATACATAACATCATCTCAAAAAGAATATATTCTATCTGAAATTGAAAGCAATAAAACACTAACTGCACAAGTTGTTCCATTAGATCCAGTTTATATGTTATTTGATTTTTATGTAAAATCACCATATAAAACTCAAACAATAACAGATTTAAATCTTAGTAAATTAAATGTTTATAAATCTGCAAATTCTAGAAAATCGTCTTCTGGAATTTTATCAGATGTTATAACTGTTATTAGAAATTATTTTAATAGACAAAAATCAACACTAGGTCAATATATCGATATAAATGAATTATCAACACTTATAACCAACATTGATGGAGTAGAATCTATTAAAA
>Ga0208257_1000274_pt1 | contig 16951 bp, 25 predicted proteins | sample CryBogCBH10Sep07_FD_184610 | JGI IMG/M metagenome (GOLD analysis project Ga0208257, IMG submission 184610) | Freshwater microbial communities from Crystal Bog, Wisconsin, USA - CBH10Sep07 (SPAdes) | ecosystem: Environmental > Aquatic > Freshwater > Lake | place: Crystal Bog, Wisconsin, USA... | reverse complement strand
TGTACCGTTCAACTTAATAGTTTCAGAAATTTGATTGTAATTTGCATCCAAGCCGTTAATAGTGATTAACGCAGTTGCATCAGCACCAGTGTTAACAGAACTAACAAGATGCATCTGAATAGCAGATAATGGGAAAGTGTAAGTAGTATTGCCTTCCCATACAGGAACAAAAGATGTGCCTACCGATGCTTGGTAGCCATAGATATTTAAAACACTATGACCATAAATTTGACCACGAGCAACTTGTAAATCAAACGGCTCATATTTCGCTTGACGAGTAATTGAGTTTACCGAATTATTGGTACTTGGTATTCCACTTGAGCTTTGTGCCATATTAATCTCCTAAGATTTTAAAAAGGGGCCCGAAGACCCCCCGGATTAATTAGTCAAAGTTACCATATGGGTAAGTTGTTGCATTACCAATGTTCATATCTTGCTGTGCATACTTTAACGTAATAGCAATTTGACCAGATGTAGGTGTAGTCAAGCTTGTATTAGTAATCTTTAATGTCACAACAACTTGGCTGAACCATGAAGGTTGTGTACCAGGTTGAATATTTTGAACATCTTGCAATGTACCATAAGCATAGTCTAACTGTGTACCAACAAATGTAGCTGTACCACGAGTAGCTGAAGTAATAGCAGCCATAGTAGCGTATACACCTGTTGAAGTTGCAAAGTTGTTAGAAACATATGGTTGAATTGAGTTAGCAGTTACTGAACCGTCAGTAGGTAATACACCAACATCAACGATAACATCAGTAATGTTTGAGCCTTGTGGAACTAAAAATACTGCGCCACGATAAACAGTTCCTGAAGTATCCGCTGTAGGAGCAGAAGCTACTGTAGGACCAGAGTTACTATAAATACCACTTTGTGGTGTCCAGATAGTAGCTGCTTGGTTAGGAATATTATTTGATGTAACAAATACTCTAGATCCGCCACCATAACCAGCTTGACCTGCTGATGTTACAGAGAAATCTAAAAACGCTTGTTGAGCTAACAAGGCTGGACCAACGTCACGTTGTGGACCAAAACGATTATCGCCCGATAAAATTGGGCCTTCAAATGTACTACGTCCCATAATGGACTCCTTATGCAAAAGTTACTATCCCAATCGTTGCATCGTCTGCTGGGGCAGTGGTGGAATAGTTAATCACCCAGTTAATAAGATAATACTATAAATAAAAAATAATGCAATAAAAAAGGGGGTTTTTTAAGCCCCCTTCACATCTTAGTAAGAACCGTAGATACCTAACGGATCTGATACACCGAATGAATAACGCTCACGAGACTTGTAACGTACGTTACCAGTATCAAAGTCTCCGTCCATTGAGTTCTGTAAAGGAACACGAACGAAGTGCTTTAAGCCATTTGGAACATCAGTAGTTAAGAACCAAGCATTGGTTGCTGTCAAGAAGTGGTTAATTGTATAACCTTCTGGAATAGAACCATTGTTCTTAATTGCGTTGATATCGTTGTTGTTTGTACCAACACGTAGTTCTGTTTCTAACAAACGTGTAGCAACGAATTGCAATGCAGGTGGAACAACAAGCTTCTTAGGTCTAGCAGCGATCAAGAGTCCACGTTCATCAGTCCATGCAGCGATCTGAATAACAGCATTTTCCAATGCAGTTTCGTTCAAGTCAGCAGGAGTTGATGGAGTGTTAGCGTTAACGCCACCAGAAATCAAAGGATGCTGTGTAGAGAATAAAGGTTGTCCGTCACCGTATGTTACTTGGCCGTTGAAACCGTTGTTCAATACCGCAGCAGCTTTAACTTGCTTGGTATATGCCATAGCACGAGCTAAGCCCTTTGTATAACGTGCAGACAATGAGTCATACAAGTTATCTTCGATTGCCTCTTCTGTTAAAGAGAAACCGAGAGCGATAGTCTCATGGTTATAGCGAGCTGTCCATGCTTCTTGTGCATTGTCATACGCGATGGCTTGGCCTTCGTTTTTGACTGGTGCAGCTGAGAAACCAGATAGTTTTGTTTCTTCTTCAAAAGAACGCTCAGAAGTCTCTGTTTCATAGATTTCTTTGTGTTCTTCACCATAGCGAGCGTACTCCAATCCAAACAAGGCGTTAAGACCGGGTAGGAGCTCTTTAAGTAGTTGTGCGCGAGAAATAGCCATTTAAATGCTCCTTAATTAAACGCCAGTTGCATTGAAATAACTATGATAACCGAAGTTCCATGTTACTAATGCTTCTGGATAGCCAGTGAAAGAAAACTGCGCAGCTGTTGCTTGAGCAGTCGCTACTGCGTTGTTAATAGTAACAGACGTTCCTGAAACCGCTGTTACGTATGTATTTGATCCAGCAGTGATGCCAGGACCAGAAACAGCCATACCAGGGGTAATTGCACTATTAGCAGCAGATAGAGTAATAGTTGTGCTTGAGCTTGTGGCGTTAGCAGCAACAGTTACAGCAGACTCTTTAACTAACTGAACAATACGGAACGGTGCAGAACTAGTAAGCGGTGTTGATACAGTAGCAGATGCAGAAACTGCAATACCTGCTAAAGAATCACCAGTTGTGGTAGAACCAGTATTACCAGCAGCGTTACCAATGTAATAAGCATTAGATCCGACAAAAGCTGGGTTAATATACTGGATTGTAGTAGAACCACCAGTACCAGCTGGGTTAACAACAACCGCAGTTTGGAATACAGCTTGTGGATCGTCAACTACATAACCGATCGCATCAGGAGCGCTTGTAGAAGCATTCCAGAATTGATAACGGTTTTTACCATAGATTGGTCCGCCAGTTGTTGAGTACTCAGCACCAACGAAGATACCAATAGTACCTGCAACTGCAGATGAAGCGTTATATGCTAATGTTGAGGTAACTAAGTTACCGATATTTGCGCCAGTACCAATCTGAACAATGTCGCCATTGAACAAACTAGTGCTATAACCGTTAGTGATAGGGAACATGCGAGTAGAGCCCGCAAATACACGACCACCAATTAGGTTAACTGGCTTTAGTCCGTAAGGACTTGATACTGTAGGATAAGCCATTTAAATCTCCTAAAAAATTGTTAAGAACCACCATTACCAAAAGTTACGCTAGATTTTCTCTCCATAAAGATTGGCATTCTAGAATCACTTTGGCGCATCAAATTATTATCTACAGCATCCGCTTGAGCAGCCGTCTGACCTTGTTCATAAGCCATACGTTGTTCTACAATTTCTTCAGGGATTTTGCAGAGTAATAATCCGCCTATCTCGATATTGTCTTTATATTGACCTTCACGAGAGGCTAACAGTCTGTATTGCGGTTGTTCGTCTACATGCACCGGTTCCCAACCCTCACGAAATTTCGCAGAAATATTGCGGGGATCAGCAGCGTTTAACATTGATACACGAATCCAGCGATAAGCAAAACCAGCCTGTTTATCAGGCTCAGGGAGAAGTTCAGGAGGCATCCACTGTTTAGGACGCTCTTTTAATTCACGGTTTTCCATCTCACGTTGTAATCTATTTGTTGCCATTTTTAGGCCTCCAATTTAACAAATTCACGGGCATATTGCTCGGGGGTTAAGCCAAGCTTTTTTGCGATAGCTTGAGCTGATTTAGTAAGTACGATTCTTTTAGACGCGGTACTTCTTTTCGCTGGTGCCACTACCGTGCTTAGTTTTGACGTACGTTGAGGTTTGTCCTCATCGTTTTTTGCTACTTCACCAAACTCATCCGGAAATCTGGTTTTCATTTCATTGTCAATACGCTTGTAGTATTCGTCTGTACCAACGAAACCCATTCCGTATTTGTTTTGCAATTCTTCATGGTATGTCTCAGCGTATACTTTCATCCGTTTTTTAGTCGGATCAACAAACCACTGATTCCGTGACACCCACTCAGCTAATTTAGGGTCCATTTGGGGCTGAACTTGCTGAGGAATATATTGCTGTGATTGTATTTTTACATCATTTTGAGTATTTTGTACAGTATTTTTAAACTTTTTAGCTTTATCAAGTTTTAACTGTGCTTTTACCATCGCTTCTTGTGCTTTTAAGAGCCTATCAGAGTCTCCAGAATCATAAGCATCTTTATAATCCTGTTTTGCCTTCTCTAACTCAGCTTTTGCGGCTGATTTATAGTTGGAATTTAACTCTTTTTCACCACTTTTCAGCATATTTTGTAGACGTTTATTTTCGTCTAAAATAGCCTGAGCAGCTCTTAAAGCCTCTTGTTGTTCACGTAAAGCAGCCTCTTTTGCTCTTCTTTCTTCATGCCAAGCCTTCTTGTATTGAGAAAACTTCTCTTTTACATTTTTAGAATAATCTTCGGACTCGTCTAAAGACTCAAGTTGATCTTTTACTTCTGCTTCCAAAGGCTTTCTATGACGGTCATCTTTAGGTGTATCGTCGACAATCTCAACTTCAACATCATCGCCTTCTTCTAAAGATATGTCTAGTTTGTCCTCTGTAGCTTCGTTTTCTACTTCATCGGGGAATTTGTAAGCTTCTGCCATATAACCTCCTAAACAAACTTACGTGTGATACCGCGAGGGTCTTGTACTACTGCCTCAACAGAATCATCATTAATAATGCGGAATTCTTTTCCATGTATAACTAGACGTGTGCCAGCGTTGGGTCTTGTCAAAACAAAATCCCCTTCTTTACAATACGCTCCAGATGGAAAACGCTCAGGGTCTTTATAACAATCAGGCCCCATCTTAACAACAAATAACACTGTAGTTAGTAACTCATCGTGTCGTCTTGTTATGTCTGATTTAAGAATACCATTATCGAAAGCTTCTTCAGTTTCTGGGATCGCGCACAGAATGCGATATCCTTTCGGTTCTGGAAGTTGTCTAGCCTTTCCTTCGGCTTGCTGCATTATTGCCCCTAAGTCTATTGCTCTACTTAAGTCTACATCCGTAAGATTACTCATCTGAGATCTCCAATTTTTGTTTAAGGTCTAACGCATAATTACGTGCGGTAAGTAGACCTTTAACTTCCCCGCATACTCTTCTATACTCTTCAAAAGTATCAATCCGTCCGTCTGCTAATGCCTCTTGAAGTTGTAAAACCTTTTCATCTAACTGACGTGCTAGATGATTTAATGCTGTATCAGCATCCATTATTTACTTTCCTTTTTGGGTTGTTTAGTTTGTGCTTCCGACTGCTTTGCTGCTAATTCTCTTTGTACATCCGTCTGCATTCTTGTTACTTCTTTCTGATGAGCATGTTGTTCACGAGTTTTACCTATATCAATAGCTAGTCTTGCACCATCAGTTTCCTGTTGGGTACGTTCTTTACTCTTAGCAAGCTGAGCTTGGATAGCCATCTTAGCTCCTTCAGTTTCTTGTTGAGCCGCAATTCTTTGCTGTTCAATCTGAAGTTGCAACTGTTTAATCTGGAAGTCTTGCTGATCTTTCTGAGCTTTTCTTTGTTGCTCTTGCATCTTAATCTGAACTTCTTGTTGCTGAAGCTGGATGATCGGATCTTGTGCTTGCTGCTGAGCCTGCTGTTGTTTAGCTGATTGCTGAGATTCTTGTAAGACTTGTTGAGCTGCTTGAGCCGCCATTCTGGAGATCTGAACCTCCATTTCTGGAGACATGCCTTTCTCTTCTTCATCCTCATTTTCTGGAGGAGGTGGTAAAGCAACACCCATCTTATCTTCTATCTGTTTGCGGTACTCCATACCTAAATGCTCAAACACGTGGGCAGCAACAGCCGCTTGAATTTGCTGAGCTAGTTGTGGATTTGACTGCAACAACATACCTATATGTGGATCTTGCATCATTGATTGATGAGATGTTATGTGAGCCTGATGATCTTGATAGAGGAAGGCTTTGACAGGTTTACCAGATAGTAAGTTCTGGTTCTCAGTTATTGGGTCACGAGGCTTCATATCCTCTGGTAACGGTACCAATTTCTGATAGTTTTTGATTCCCAACACATCCAACATCTGACGATGGAGTATAGGTAGATCATAGAGCTGCGGTGCGGTCTGAGCGAGTTGTAGAGCTGCTTGATACTGTACAACCTTTTGCGCCATAGTTGCTGCGTTGGGATCGGAAACAGGAAGAACGTAGACCATATCGTAGTCTGACTTTTTAGCCATACGATCACCTTCTTCAGGCTCGTACTCATATTCTTCTGGAGTGTAATCTCTAATAATATCTTTAAGAAGTTGAAACTCTTGCTTCATTGCATAGTGTATACGTGACTGTATAGCACTCATTGTTTTTAGAGTTCTTTCTAAGATAGCTAATGTTGTTCCAACAGGAGCATTAGCGCTCATGTCGGATGCTTGTAACTCAGTAGATCCAGCAAACTTTCTAGCTTCATCTATGATAGTTTGAAATAACTGATATAAAACTGTACTTGGTTCTTTGTAAGGCATCGGTAACATATTGTCTCGTAAAGACCCACTTGTTACGTCTGCATCTCGCCATTCTCCTGGGGCTATCGGTGTATCATCTCCTTTGATTCGCATACCACGTGTCTTGAAACCACCGGGCAAGTTAGATAATGTGCCAGCGTCGACCAGTTGACGAATAAGGGAAGTGCCAGACTTGGCAAAAGCACCAATAAGATGAATAAGACCAAAAGCATAGAAGCCAAATCCTGGAATATATGGGTAATGTACAAAGTGATCTCTTTTGCGATGTGTTTCATCTTCTGGTCTCCAGTTGCGTCTAATAGCTAATATAGTATTAGTACCTTTCTCTATAGTAACCACGTATGGTAGACCTATACCTGTGTGTTCACCCTCATCATCTTCATGTTCAAACCCAGGAAGATCAAGCTCAACATGCATCTCTAATAACTTAAATCTGTCGTCTGTTGTAGCTCTAAACCCTAACTTCTCAGCAATTTTCTTCTCAATCTCATCCATGACTTGTACAGGTTCACCAAGATCAACCTGTCTATAAAACCCTTCATGCTGAAGTTTTAGTACATCATTTTCTGTCTTACGCATGACGTGTGTCACACGCTCTGCAGACTCAAGACTTGATGCCCCGTATGGAACTACGACATCTTCTGCTGGTACATATATAGATACTTGTCTTTGTAAAGACGGATCAAAATATACTTTCTTAAACGCATTACCGGCAAGTCCAAGTCCCCATAACATTCTTTCATGCTCAGGTCTAAACTCTTTCATCACATCCGTGATCTGGTAGTTCATATCATCTTGTACTCGCTGAGCAGCAGCTTTCTTCTCAGGGGTTTCTTTGCCAATAATCTGTGTCTTAACTGGGCCAGCTGCAGGGAATGTTTCCATCATTGTTTCTGCTTGGAATCTGACTACAGCTTCTGCTAGGAGTGGATGGTAAACCCCACAAGCCCCTTCCCACGGTTCGGCTCTCTCTTCAATTTTTAGGCCTAGAAGTTCTAAGCCATCCACATAAGTTTGTATCCAGTCTTTTCTAGCGGAGATATCGCTATCAAAATCCGCTGTTAATTCACTGGCTAATGACTGTAATACCTGTTCATCTAACACTTCAGCCAAGTTCTGATCAAAGTCATCTGGCTCGTCATCTTTCTCCATTCTGATCAGCGGCTCACCGTCCATGCCAATCTCTACTGCTTCTGGATCTTCAATATGAATTTCTAAGGCGTGGTCGCCAGTATCATCTGCTAGTTGATCTATTCCCTGTGGGGCCTGATATAACGCCTTATCTATTGCCATAATCTATCCTTAATAGTAAGCCACTTTTTTGCGGTATTTGTAAAGCAAGTTATCTTCTGGTTCATCATTTGGTAGACGTATAAATCCACCCTGCCTAAATCTTAACAGAGCAAGGGTAGTTGAGTCTACCAGGTCGTCGTTAAGACCGCTAGGAAAATCATTACATTCTTCAATTACATCTTTAGCCCACCTGTGCGCAGGTGCCCAGACGATTCCTCCCGAGAACAGATCAGAGATAGCATTAACTCGAGCGATTTTGTCTTGACTTTTGCCAGGTGTAAACTCCTGCGCCGGAATACCCATACGCCTAAACTCTTGGTATAGTGCCGCTCCATTGGACTTCTTTTCAACCATGAACGAATCCGGCTGCCATGTCTTATATTCTTCAATACAAAGCTTTTTAAGTTCCGGAAACTCCAAACGTCTTTTAATCGCATTCAAAAGTATGATGTTGTAATTCCCAACTTCTTCATTGAAGAAAACCCCCCACGTCGTAAGCGCATTGTAGTCCGAACGATTGTTTGATTCCTGCGCCGCATCGAGCGACATAATAATATACTCACATTGTGGCGGTTCATCTTCCTCCCATATATTCCACCATTCCCGTTTGATCAGAGCACCTTCTTCTGACACAGGATTTTGCATATATTGAGCATTCCAGTATCTAATGTCAAGTACGGCTTTCTTAGCCAGTAACTCCTCAACCGGCCAAAACTCAGGCCATAAACTTTCACCGTCATCTTTAATAGCTGGAAACTGAATTACTTCCCACGGTTCAGCATCATCAATATCATCCATCTGTTTAAGAATCTGCCCAGTCAGATCAAGTTTTGACCATCTAGTCATAACGATAATAATAGCACCACCAGGCATAAGACGTTGCAAAGGACCAGACTGAAACCACTCCCAGGCGGGTAAAAACACCTCGGGTCTTCCGGTCTTAGCTTCTTGTTCTGAATGCGGATCATCAATAATAAATAGATCAGCTCCACGTCCAGCCAGAGCACCACCAACACCAATAGCAAAATATTCACCAAGAAAGTTAGTCCCCCATCGTGATGCTGACTTACTGTCAGCTTGCAATTCTACCTGCGGAAAAATGTTTTTATACGGATCTGAGCCAACGAGGTTCCTAACACGGCGACCAAAGTTAACAGCCAAATCCGCTGTGTGAGATGCCATAATAATCTTTTTCTGGGGGTACTTTCCAAGGAACCATGCGGGTGCCAAGTATGAAATGAGCTCAGACTTACCGTGTCGTGGAGCAATATTAACAATGACACGTTTTTTCTTACCGTTAGCAATATCTTCAAAAATTTGAGCCAGTTTGAGATGATGTGGCCCGACCTTGTAGCCTGGGTATACGTGTTTAACAAAGTCCAAAAAGGATACTTTTCCTCGTTCTTGTGTGAGAAACTCATCATATTTCTCCAGTAAATCCTTCGCTTTTCGCTTAATTTCAGGCGGAGTTTTAGGGTTTTTTACCACTAAACGTAGTTTAAATAACTGCTCCTGGGTGAGTTTTAGCTCACTCATTTTTACTTTCAACCTCGTCTATGATCTCTTTTGCTTCTACATCTATGTATTTGTCTTCTACCTGATCTAATAATTCCATTAATTCAGCTTCAACTTCTTCCATAGTTTGTATTTTTACTGTCACTTCACTGCGTTTCTTAAAAGCATCAACTCCATCTACTTCGCCTAATACTCTCAAAGCTGATACTTTAGTCTTAACATCTTTAGCTGCCTCAACTGAATGGACTAACTGATTAACTACATATGTTTTTAGCTCAGATAATTCATCAACTATCTGTACATTCATCTGTGCAACCATACCAGCCAGCATTGCAAGGGTTTCATTGGGGTATTTATTGAATTCTGGGCGGAATTTTGGGTCTTCAGCCATCTTTACAGCTAATTCTTTAGCGTCTTCGACGTTATTTTGGTTAGGAAGTATGGGTTGACCAGTAAGATCTGCCATTAAAGCGACCACATTGGCACGCATATTGAGTTCTTCTTGGGGTGTTAGAGACGGAAAAGCTTCCTGCGCACTCTTTGGCAGTGTGATATTAGACTCAATTTCTGGGATATACGCGTCCATAGCAAGAGTGTACAGCTAATTTAAATTTAGTGTAAAGATTTTTTATACAAAAAAGAGGGGGTAGCATTAACCCCCTAAGTACATCTCACGGGAAAATCATATATAGTATACCCCCATTTTTAGAATTGTGGGACTCCTAAGGGGGTCTTTTCTATATTTCAAACACATACCTACCAGGTTAAAAAAGTCAGGGGGTGGGGTCAAAAATAATATGTAAAGTTATGAAACCCATCAATTTAGGTTGTGTGTTTGGCGCTTTTTATTGTTTGGAATCAATAAGTTATGATAGTTCGTTTTTTCAATTTGTCATGGATTTTGGATTAACTAGGGGGTAATTTATACATGATTCAAATGCCGTACTTATTGCCGATTTTGAGGTAACTTTTAGGTTAAGTTGTTGATTTATAAGGATATGATATGTAAAGTGTGACGGTTGTGTGTTTGAGGGAAAAACGCTAAGTGTTTTGGGAAAATGTGAGGTTATTTGTCTATATCTTGGGGTGTGGGGCGAGAGATGGAACCATTCATAGATTTGGGGGGGTGGGGGTCGTGATAAGCGTGCTGAAACTTTACATATGGGGTAGGTTAGGGTATAAGTTAATCATGGACAACAAATCCATACCTTAATCAACCTTTATATAGGAGAAGTATATGTTTACAGTATCAGTATTATGGGGTAACAAACAATCTACTCACACATCATGGTCTAAGAGCAAAGCAATATCATGGCTCTATAAGTATCCTAATGAAGACGTATTCATCAAGGTGACTGACGTGTTTGGTAAGACAGTCGCTATTAAATACAAGCGTTAATCAACAGGGGGACATTGTCCCCCATCAACTAGGAGAAGTATATGGACTATCTATTTCCATTCGTAGCATTCGCAGCATTCATTGCACTTTTATATCTATTATCAATTAACGAGGAGGAGTAATCATGATAAAAATGAAACAGTTAAAACTATTTCATACCTACATAAACTATCAAGTCAACTATTCTGTATACGACAGGAACAATAAATTTATGTTTAGTAGAAATAAAAATTTTGGAACAAATAGTCAGAAGGCATTGAATTTTCATATTGATATAGTTGAGCTTTGGCATACTCATAATGTAAGACTATTAAATATAATTTGTGATTTAAAAGAAACAACGTATTTTGGTTATTAAACAACAGGGGGACATTGTCCCCCATCAACTTAAGGAGAAGTAATCATGAACACTATTAAACAAGATCAATATTGGATTGCGCATAGTAACGCGCATCGCTTAGTTCAAAAAGGTGGCGGATTTGATAGTCAACTAGGCAAACTATTCTTTCAAGCCGACTTACATAATGCGACTAAGTTAGTCAACGCATTCCCTGAAAAGTTTTTAGAAATAGGTGATGGTCCGATTTAACATCAAACCGGCGCAAGCCGGTTTGATACCAGTTACTTGTCGTCGAGTGCGTAGCGTGCGTGTGTGGTCAACAGCGTTATTTAGGCTTCCACTATAACGTGGAACTTTACATATCGAGCCATATCATGTAAAAGAGTAATTACTGAGACAGCATTGTTCAGTATTTTATAAACGTATTACTTATTTTATAAGGAGAAGTAAACATGGTTACTAAAACCAAAAACCCCGTATTATCCCTCAATGTTACATCTTTAAAAGACGGTGCTTATCAACAAGCCAAAGCAAACGATACAATCCGTGTAGTTGCTCGTTATGCTATAAATAATATTGTAGGCTTTCCTGAAGATATCCCTAAGGAATCTTTAGAGCAGTTGAATGAGGGTTATCTCTTAAGATGGAATGAGAATAACCCCCCTACTACATACGCTGTCATCAATGACCATTTTATTACATACGACGAAGCAACCCATAAGGACTGTGAAAAACGTATTATTGGTGCTGATTACATTATGTCATTTAGTGGTCAGGCTTTTGGTGCATTAAAAGAATCTGAACCATACTTACATGAGTTGCTAGTTCCAATCCGTAAGAGAATTCAAACTTACTGCAGTAACAGGGTCAACGATTTAAAGCGTGTAGGTAAACAGATAGTCAAAGAATCAGACCCTGCCAGCAATACTAGGTTATCACCTAGAGGGTTTAATGAAGTAGTCAGGGAAGTATTTGACGGAAAGAATGGCTTAGTTGCACGTTGTAAAGTTGCTAAAAAACAACGTAACGATACTGAAGCAGACGAAGCAAAATTAACTCAATCAATTAACGCTTTCATGAAAATATGGAATAGTTAATTATTTTTAGACCTGATACACGCAAGTGTATCAGGTTTTTTTTCGTCCGTCAAATCCTTTTGAAACCAGTTACTTGTGGTCGCGCGCGTGATCGAGTCTGTTGCATCATTTAATTTTATTCTAAATGATAGGATTTACTTTGCTTTCCACGTGGACGTGGAAAAATTCCAAGTTTTTGACGTCGCCCTCATGTGTTCGACAAAAAAATTCCAGAATTTTTATAACGACTTGGAATTTTTTTCGCTTGTAACTTATTGATTTAGTTAAACAATAAAAAAAATTCCAAAAATTCCAACTTTTTTTGGGAGTATGTCAGGTTAAAAGCAGTTTTTTTCATATCAAGAGAGTCTTGCACAGAGTGCATATTAGTAAATAAAAAAATCGCCTGCAAAGTCCCGTATACTTAAAAAAACATGGAATTTTTGGAATTTTTGGAATTTTTTATATATTATTATTATTATTATTATTATTTAATTAATAAATACAAGGACTTAGCGATTTTCACCGACAAAAAATCAAGCACTTACCTCAACCCCAAACTTGGAATTTTTCTTGGAATTTTCCATCAAACTTGGAATTTTTTACCCACCACCTCAAACTAACTAAATAAACTAAAGGGGTATTGTTATATGTAAAGTTATGTTATACTTATAACAGATGGGAGAAGTAAATTAACTCACCATCTACTTATCGTCGTATTTTTATTTAATCTTCCACGTCCACGTGGAAAACCTTAGGAGAATGTCATGGATAACAACCAAACTGCATTGAACGCTGTATTAACTTATAGACTCAAGAACACACAGGCTATCATCGAGGAGATTTTTACCCCAATGCAACGTGCCGAACTGCAACAACGTATTGACTCGCTTCGTGCTATCCAAGTTGAAGACGAATACATACAACAGAATATAGTTGACTACATGGTCACGTCCTTTCGCTAATTAGTTTTTCACTACATGGTGGAACGTAAAACTTCCACCTATCCCATTTATTTATTTATTTTTATTTAGGAGAAGTTATGAGTGCAATCAAAAGACAATACATGAACTGGTGCGAGCAACACAATATAGAACCTGAAGATGACCTTGCATGGCTTCACAAAGCAGTCGAGCAACCACAATGGGTCAACGACTTTAACAACTGGCTAGACCAAATCACTTATAAGCATCCACTATCAGATGGAGAACTAAATGACATGAACAACACGAACATGGAGAACGACAATGATTGATGAATCTTTTACACCACAGTGCAAGTTGTGTGGTTCTATCTATGATAAGCGTCGCTTTGATATAGGATTCTTATTCTGCATGCCATGTGGTAACGACGTAGCAAAGCAAGTCAGACGTTGCGTTGTGCCAATGCACAAGAGCAATTTAGTAATGATAACTAACCGAGATGACTTAATCGGTATTAACAACAAGGGAGGACTTGTCAAATGATAACCAATGAACAGAAGAAAGGGGAGTGAAATGGGATATAGGTCAGCAGTAGCATACACGATCAGGTTTATACCTGATGAAAACGAGAAACCTTTAGGTAGGGTGCGTGATTCATTTTATACATTCTTAGCCGAAGCGAAAGCCAAGACAGAAACACAATTATGTTTCGACGAAGACCAAGCCATGAATGTCAAAGAGGAAAATGGCGAGGGGTTTTATGTTAATGAGCAAGAAATGAAGATTGACTTCCTTGCGTGGCACGTCAAGTGGTATGACGGCTATCCTGATGTCGATTGTCATGAAGCGTTACTCTCATTAGCGAATGAATGGTGCGAAGATGAAGCGACAGGTAACCCATATATCGGTGGCGCTTATGTAAGGATTGGCGAGGAAGTAGATGACAACGACGAGCGATGGTTTGGAACTGCCGAGAGCGACTGGTTATCTATCAGTAGAACTATATGTAGAGATGGGAAAGAGATATGAGAATAACAGTTGAAAGACGTAGCGTGTATGGCAACGAGATGATATACCCCAAGTGCGAGACTGCGAAACTATTGGCGAAACTAGCCAACCATGTGACGCTAACCAAGCATGATATATCAGTTATTAAACAATTAGGCTATGAAGTTGTATGCCTAGCAAACGAAATAACTTTATAGAATAAAAGACTTGTATAATATGTAAAGTTATAGTATACTTATAACAGTTGGGAAAGGAATATTTATGTTAGAAGATATCGTAGTGAAGTTAGTAATCGTAGGTGCTTTAATCTATTTAGCCTTCCACGTCATAGTGGATTTTCATTTAATCAAGTAAGGAGAAGTTATGGACAGTATTAGAACCAACCTAGAAATGCCTGAGCATTTAATCTCACTAGCGACAAGCGCAGTATTAGTAAGCGTCGATGTCAGCGTGTGGTCAGCAACGAAACAAGATAGGGGTATCAGTGATGAGGTTACTACATCAAAGAATGCAGACAAGTCGGCAGGTCGCTACGTTAAGAATCTATTGGCGAACCACCCGTCGCACAAAGCCATTGTGAATTATAGGCAGACTATATATAACTGGCTTCAGCGTCGCACTTACAAGTGGAATCAGTCACAAGAATTACTACCATGCGTTGACCTACCGAAGTTTAAGCAAGAGTGGCATGAACATGAAACTGCGTTCCACGTCCTAGTGGATACGTTTAAGAACCAGTATGACTCTATCGTCTCGGATATGGCTTTCAAACAAGGTGATATGTTTAACAGAAATGACTATCCACCCAAAGAACAGATTACATCAAAGTTCAGTCTTAACTTGTATGTGAGCGAAGTGCCTGTTAATGACTTTAGATGCAATATTGCAAGGGATATCGCAGATGACCTTTTTAGTTCATTGTCCAAGCAATCCAAGTCAATTATAGAGAACATAGCGAACGAACAAGTCGAAAGGCTAATAGATGTGATGCAGAGTATTTCTCATTGTTGTGGTGTGGACGAGTTAGTTCCGAAAGATGGTGGTGAAATAAAAACCAAGCGTCGTAAGATATACGATACGACGATACAGAAAGCATTGGAGATGTGTGAGAGTTACAAAGTATTTAATCTTAAGCATGATAACGAGCTAGAACTGGCACGTGCATCGCTAGAGAAAGTCTTACATGGTGTTACGGCAGAGGATATCCGAGATAGTGACGCTGTGCGTTCCAATGTCAAAGAGGGGATTGATGGCATCTTGTCGAAGTTCGGTGCATTTAGTTGTGTATAGGAGGTTTCATGGATGAAGCATTAATGCAGTTTTATGAATGGAAAGAATGGGCAGTGCCATTCACACCCGAAGGGGAAAAGTTGTATGAAGCACAGAAGACAAGCTGGTTGGCTTGTTGGGAATTTTTAACTAATCAAAAGGAGAAGTAAATGAGTAAGATGAATTTTGTTCCAACAGTATCTATCAACGAGTTGCGTAAACTCATTCCTGTAATAGCATCAGAATTGACAGTAGTCATAACTAGCGAACCTGGTTGTGGCAAGACAAGTCTATTAAAAATGATGGAAGAAGATCTTGGAGATGCTTACCAATATATCTACGTTGACTGTCCTGTAAAAGATATGTCAGACATAGGTATGACAATACCGAACCACACTACCAAGACCCTTGAGTATTATGTGTCTAGTCTATTCTGTTTAGATGACCCAAGACCTAAGGTTATTTGTCTAGACGAGTTCATGAAGTCACCCAAGTTATTGCAAGTTATCTTTACTCGCATGATGTTAGAGAGAATGGTAGGAGATGTTCCACTACCACGTGGAAGCTTAATCTTCGCAACGAGTAACAATGCTTCCGATGGTGTAGGCGACTCAATGCTTGCTCATGCTGGCAATCGTGTATGTAAGGTAGAGATGGCAAAGCCTGATACTAATACTTGGCTTCAATGGGCATCAGATAATAATATCTCTCGTGTTGTCAGAGCGTTCGTTGCATTGTTCCCAAGAGTTCTCGCATCATATAGAGATGGCAACCAAGACGATAACCCATACATCTTTAAACCTAACATGAACGCCTTGTCATTCTGTTCGCCTCGTTCCTTAGCGAAGTGCGACGTGATTGTAAAGAATAGAGATGTCTTAGGTGAGAATGCAACAATGGTCGCACTTGCAGGCACTATCGGTCAATCGGCTTCGGCAGATATGTCAGCGTTTCTATCGCTAGAGAAAACCTTAATAGATGTAAAAGATATTCTCAAAGCACCAGAGTTAGTAAAGATACCTGACGAGATATCAGCGCAGTTAATGATTATGTTTCAGGCAGTAGATGTATTGGAGACGCAAGACGAGTTGACTAAGTTTATGTCATTCGTTAATAAGATTCCTAGTTCAGAAGTCCAAGCCGTATTCTTTACTATGATGATGCGTAATGCAAAGGCAATTAAGTTGGCTCGCAATAATGCACAGATTGCAGAGTGGGCTAAGAACAACCATGAATTATTTTAAGGAGAAGTAAATGTTAAAGACATTAAATATAACAGACGAAGAGTTTACTAGATTAACAGACCAAGCAACAATAGATATGTATGAAGAATACTTATCGGAATCAGAAGATAAAGTCACTAGCGATCTTCGTGAAGACACATTCATCAATGGGTTTAGATTAGGTATGAAATTCGTAGCCTTATTAATTAAAAAACAGGTAGAGGGAGAAGTAAATGGAACACACAAAACAAGATAAAGAACGATTAACAGAATTCTTTGATGCTGATGAGAATAAACAATACGCCATTTTGTTTGACTCACTTATGACTCTAATAGCAGATGGTGTTAGAGATGGTGAAGACGATAACATAATTAGGAATTACGCTAGGTTAGCGAGTGAAATATATTTTAGAGAGGATTAACAAATGATTACGATAACACCAAGCGAGTTTATTTTAATAATATGGGGGATAGTTATGACTGTCTTATGGCAAAGAGCATTATACAAGTCAGAGGAGTTCAAACAGTTTACAGTTCGCAAGTTGCAAGA
>Ga0208257_1000273_pt1 | contig 16985 bp, 10 predicted proteins | sample CryBogCBH10Sep07_FD_184610 | JGI IMG/M metagenome (GOLD analysis project Ga0208257, IMG submission 184610) | Freshwater microbial communities from Crystal Bog, Wisconsin, USA - CBH10Sep07 (SPAdes) | ecosystem: Environmental > Aquatic > Freshwater > Lake | place: Crystal Bog, Wisconsin, USA... | reverse complement strand
CCCCGCCGCCGCCGCCGCCTTGTCCGTTACCACCATCCCCTGGACCATGATTAAAGTAATTATCTCCGTTACCACCCCCTCCACCACCACCATAACCACCATCCCCGGCGTGATTGTTTGGATGTGTATCTGTTGAACTGTTGTTAGAGTTATAACCCCCACCCCCACCACCGCCAACTTGATATTGATAAGAGGAACTACCTGCTGTTACGTTAATACCATCCCCGCCAGGACCACCATTACCACCTGGATCCCCAGCACATTCTGAGTCTCCACCTGCTTGACTTGCTCCACCGCCACCACCGCCCGGATAAAAACCACTGCACTGACTGGTATTACGACCGCCGTGATAACCTTGCCCGCCTGTACCATTTCCACCGTTTGCGTAACCAGCCCCACCAGCTCCACCACCCGAACCACCGTTATTACCTCCACCAAACGTGCCACCACCACCGCCGCCACCTGTAGTACTAACTCCAAGTGCACTACTACCGCTTCCGTTACCACCGCTATCACCAAAGGATCTATTTGCATCACCACCACCACCCACATTTATAGTATAAGTTGTACCGTGTGAAACACTTGCAGCTGTATATATAACACCGCCCGCTCCACCACCACCAGCAATATTATTACCACCCGCTCCACCACCAGCCACTACCAACACGCTAACCGAAGTAGCGTAGGTTTGACTGGATTTACCATGCCCGTCATTTAGGCTAATTTGACCAGAAGCTATACCAAATAGGGTACGTACTGCAGAATCATTTAAACTAACTTGCGTAGTAGAACTTTGGCCGAGCTCTACATTTACTTGACTCATACTAATTTGACCTGATGAGGGTAATGCCATGTTACTTTAGAGCTTTGATTTCTTCTCTTAGTTCTTTAATAGCTTCAATTAATAATGGAGCTAACCTTTCATAACGCACTGTTAAGTATTTTTCGTCGATAGGTGCAGGTGCAACTACTTCTGGTAATACTTTTTGAATAGATTGAGCAGAAATACCAACTTCTTTAACCGGTTTGTAACCAAGAGCTTGAGCGGTTTCATTTGCTTCATAATAGAAACCTTCTAAAGAACAAATCTTTTCTAAAGCATTTTCAATCTTACCAAGCTTAGTTTTTAACCGATCATCAGAGTAATAAGCAGTAATGTTACCAGTTGCATTTATAGTATTAAATACACTGGTATTAGCCGGGGACATATAATAACCAAAGTTGTTATAGTCATACCAAACAGCCCCGTATTGTTGGTATCCACCTGTACTGGAATCTGCTACAGCATTCCAAGGCGAATTATATACAGTGGTTATACCAGCATTAATTGTTATACCTTGATTGGTGTAATTTGAAGAATGTGGCGTTGGTGTTTGATTTGAATTTACTTCAAAGAAATATATACCACCACCTCTTAAATACACAAACTCTTCACTGCTTTGACCGTTTTGCCCTATACCACCGCAAATTGTAACAGTAGCAAAGCGCTCCATCCAGCAATTAATTTTACGAGAAACCCCGATAGTACCCCAACCATTACCATTTACTTCCCAGTCAAGGGCAAGAGAAAAACCACTTCCATGAGTCGACCAACTTGGTACATTTGAGTTTAGTGCGTTTACTATTCTTATTCTTGTTAATGAACCATTATCTACAGGAATAGTAACAGGATACCATGCACTCGTACTATATGCACTACCACTCATATCAACTGTAACCCGGTAAGCTAAGGTACGAGGGGAAGTATTTGAAAGTATATTATTTGCGTATAAGTTATTTGCGTGTAAGTTATTAAGAGTACTTGAATTGCTCGGCTGTACATAATAAGCTGTATTATTAGCATCATAATACGTACCTGCATATAAAGCTCCGGTATTAACATTATTACCATATGTAGCAGGTTCACACCAGGAACCCCACGAACCACTGTACATATTTCTAAACGCCATACGGTTAGTGTAAGCAGTCATACCTATAGCAATTTGAGAACCCCAAGACGTACCATCTCCATTACCACCCCGGTGACGTGCATTGTAATACGTATACCAAGCATTACCAAAAGGACTGTTTGCATTAACGCTAATAGAACCTAAAGCGCATCTTTGAGCAAATGCACTTTGATTAAAATCTCCAGTATCTGAAGTTATTTGACCGTGAGTGTAACAATAATCGTTACCATACTGATCGAGTGAACCTTGAGACAACGCACTATAGCTACCTATAGTAACACCAGCAAACGTAACAGAACTACCTGTATTAAGTGTTTGATTTGCACCAGGACCACTATAACCACTATAACCTGAAGTACCATTAGTACCATTAGTACCATTAGTACCATTAGTACCGTTTGTACCGGAATAGCCGCTTATACCAGACCAACCAGACCAACCTGAAACACCGGAAAAGCCTGATTGCCCGCTATAACCAATATAACCGCTTATACCACTATAGCCACTAATACCGGAATAACCAGAGTAACCACTTTTACCAGAGTAGCCTGAAATACCACTGTAACCACTAATACCAGAGTAACCGGAAATACCAGAAGTACCGCTATAGCCAGATATACCACTGTAGCCAGATGCCCCACCTATGCCTGCCCCACCAGAATAGCCAGATACACCAGAGTAACCTGATATACCACTGTAACCAGACACACCACTGTAACCAGATATACCTATACCTGAATAACCAGATACACCACTACCTGAATAACCAGATATACCACTACCGGAATAACCAGATATACCACTACCGGAATAACCGGAGTAACCTGATATGCCGGAGTAACCTGATATACCACTATAACCAGATATACCGGACCAACCAGACCATCCTGATACACCACTGAAGCCTGACTGTCCGGAGTAGCCACTATAGCCACTAATACCACTAATACCGGAATAACCAGACCAGCCAGAAATACCTGAGTAACCACTAATACCAGAATAGCCTGAAATACCACTATAACCAGAAATACCGGAGTACCCTGATGCCGCAAAACCAGAATAACCAGAAGTGCCAACTCCAGAATAACCAGAGTATCCTGAATTACCATATGCAATTAAAGATGCACAGAAGTATGTACCCGATCCGGTTGCACCATTGCCTTGAGTAATGTTTTGACTTGTAGGGTTACTTGTATAAACGGTAAAGTCAGCATAATCACTTGCACCGTTAAAGTATACTACTTTAGAATCTGCTAATGTGTAACCAGAACCTGTTAAGGTAGGCGTTTGAGTAATAAGGAACGTAGCACCATTCTTACGAGCCTGTATGTTAGTTTGATTGCTTGTTGAAGTAGCAACACCCCACCACACTGAATAATTTATTAAATAGTAACCGGCTACTGTAGGGGTAAATCTATTTGTGGTAGTATTAAACCAACCTTGAGGATCTGCATTAACTATGAACGGTACAATTCTATCTGCACCAGATGTTACAGTTAAGTCACCACTCAGGGCTGCTACAGTTAAATAATTACTTTGTGCTAAAGTATTAGCTGCGCCGGAGAATCCGCTAAAGCCGCTATAGCCTGAAGTACCGATACCGGAATAGCCGGATGTACCAATACCACTATAACCACTTGTACCGGTTAAACCACTAAAGCCGGAAATACCAGAATAGCCCGACACACCAGAGTATCCTGAAATACCGTTGTAACCTGAAATTCCACTATAGCCTGATTGACCAGAGTAACCACTATAGCCTGAAATACCAGACCAGCCAGAGTAACCAGATGTACCAGAATAACCTGAAATACCAGAATAACCAGACGTACCAGAATACCCTGATACTCCACTATAACCAGACCATCCAGAGTATCCTGAAACACCACTATAACCAGATATACCTGAGTAGCCAGAAAAACTTGAATAACCGGACCAACCTGAAGTACCAGAATAACCGCTTATACCTGAATACCCACTTATTCCGCTATAACCACTATAACCGGAAATACCAGAAACACCAACAGCACCTCTATATATACCTGTAGAAATATTACTATAATGATCTGACCCTAAATAGTAAAATTGTACTGCAACACCATTAACTGCAGTTGTTTTAGCAAATACTCTATATACTAAACGATCACTACCATCTGCAGTGAGTGTAATAGGTGTACCTATCGTATAACTTTGTTGTTGTTCTGCAGGGTTTGATGTATCTGTATTTGTTAAAGCATCTCCTTGAGCAGAAAACAATTGTACTTCAGTACCACCTGTGGTACGTCGGTATATAGAATGTATTAAGTTGGTAGTACTGGAACCTACTTGAGAACCTGTAATAGAGTAATAAGCTGTGAATACCCAAGTACCTTTACTTAAAAACGTTAATTCCGGATCTCCAACCTGTGTAACTAATTGACCTAAAGTAGTGATACCTTGACTTGCACTTATAGTGTAGTTAATGCTTGATTGAGAAGCTGCTTGTGGTACTTGAGAAAGATACCCATATGTAATGCCTAAATCAGAAGCTGAATTAGTTGGGTAATACGTAACACCAACAGCAGGATTACCAGAATAACCTGAGTAACCTGATATACCAGAATATCCAGATTGACCTGAATAACCTATTGGTCCTTGAATTGCTTGATATACGAAAGTGTTACTCATTGTTTATATTTATTAAGAAGAGATATACCTCAATGAACCGACCATTGAAGCAGGTGTAGAAAAGATATTTGGTGTAAGATTTACAGTTGATCCAGGGCCTATATTGTACAGTATAAATCCTTGATTAGTACCTTCATTACCGCCTGTTATACCTTGACCCCCACCGGTAAGCCCGGCATAACGATAAACACTTAAATCTCCAAACGGCATTAATAACGGGCCGTTTTCTACCGCGAACGGCAAATTAACTAAATAAAGATTAGCTGAATTTGATACACCTGTAAACGCAGATACTGATATATTAAAAGTGCAATACACATATCTACCAGTCTTTATATACGCCCCTACTGGTGTACCGCCACTATAACCTACAGCAGACAAAGCATACCCGGCGGCTGATATTTGAGGTACCCAGGTACCGCTAATTTGTGCTGCATAAGTACCAGATGGTGGCGCTACATAAGCTGTTGTTTGACGGGTATTGTCTCCAAATGTGAGCCCATAACTTGGGTTAATTTCTATTTCAGTAGTACTTAAAGCGCCTGTGAGTGTTACCTGCCCACCACTTGCAACTAAAAAGATTGAAGTACCGAGTGTAGGGGAAACAACATTAAAGCCACCTCTACTAATTTGTACATTACCGGATGTATTTGATAATGCAACCCCTGTAATACCAGACACTTGATTAGCTAAATTGACTGAACCATACGACAACCAAATATCTTTAAATGGGTGTGTTGTAGTACCAACTGACCAGGCACTGGATGAAGGCACTAAAGTATCTCTATAGTAATTATAACTCATGTATTAAATAATGTTCCAGTTGTTGTTAAATATGATTTCTATTGCAGCATAATTACCTACCATTACTGCTGTAGGTAAACCATCAATGGTGTTAGGTGTAGTGGCAGAAACTGTAATAGTATAATTGTTATTAGTTATTACTCCTGACTCGTCTTTAATATAATACTTTGTACCGGTAATACCAACTGGTAATACAACCACTGCATTACCCGGGTAATTAACTCCAATATAATAATCGTTAGCTGTTGCTGTATAAGTTGATAATGAATCTGAATAAGTTGTATATAGTTTACCAACCACAATACCAGAGTTCTGTATGCCGCGTTCATTTACTACTACTGCTGTAGATGAAGTAATAGCGCGCATAATTGGTTTAGAAACTGTGTTAGCTGCACTTGGAGAATACGTTACTGTAGCACCAGCTGTAACGTCGCTTAAGTAATAGCACTCCCCAGGGGTTAAACCTATTAAACCATTTATTAAACCGTCATATACAATTGTAAATTGTGTTGCTGTAGCAGTTTGTACCACACCGGTTGCTTCAGCATGAGTTGCACTGTCAGCTTGTGCTAAATACCAACCACCAGAAGTGTTATCAAGTCTCACTACTTGACCAGCACTAAATGTGTTAGTGTATGTAATAGTTTGACTTGAAATGTTAACCGGGGAACCACTAAAGCCTGATACACCGCTAAAGCCGCTAAAACCTGATGTACCTGAATAACCAATGTAACCAGAAATACCGCTATAACCACTATAGCCTGAAGTACCCGAGTAACCGCTTATACCGGAATAACCGCTTGTACCGGAATAACCTGATAGACCACTGTAGCCAGAAATACCAGAATAACCGCTGATACCACTATATCCTGAAATACCACTATAACCAGACGTACCGCTATAACCAGATACACCTGAACCACTAAAACCTGATTGACCAGAATAACCACTATAGCCAGAAATACCAGAATAACCGCTTATACCACTATATCCTGAAATACCACTATAACCAGACGTACCGCTATAACCAGATACACCTGAACCACTAAAACCTGATTGACCAGAATAACCACTATAGCCAGAAATACCAGAATAACCGCTTATACCGGAAATACCAGACCATCCTGAAATACCACTAAATCCCGACTTTCCGCTAAACCCCGAGATGCCGCTTATACCACTATAGCCTGACCACCCACTGTAACCCGAATTACCTGAATAACCTGAAATACCAGACCAACCAGACCACCCTGAAATACCGCTAAAACCTGATTGACCACTGTAACCAGAAAAACCACTATAACCGGTATTTCCACTGTAGCCAGAAATACCTGAATAACCAGACACTCCCGAAAATCCTGAAGCTCCATCTGTACCAGCAAAACCGGAAATACCTGGATCTCCTTGTGCGCCACTAAACCCGGAAAATCCGGAAACACCTAAAGGACTATTAAATTGTAAGAAAGCCATGGAGAGAGTATTAAATATTTACAGATACTACACTAAATGCTCGCTGTATTAACAACAAAATATACACTTACATTTTTATAGTGTGTAGTAAATATAAACACAATGTTTTATCTACCGGATAAATTACTTAATAAAGATCCTCGTATATCCATCGAAGAGTCATATCAATTAGCTATTGCATTAGAGGGATTTCGTAACAAGATTAACTTTGAAAAAGAAAAAGCTGAAAATCAAAGTAAGAAGAAGGAAACAATTGCACCCGCGCAAGAATTACCCACTCAGCAAGATTTTGATAACCTATTAAACATTCTGGTGGATTTAGAAAGTAAGCTTAAACAAGGCGGTAAAAATTTAGTTACAAAGAGTCAGTTACTAAAAGCACAAAACATTTTATCACAAAATCCTGAGCAATTAGCTGGGTTGTCTAATTTGCTTGCTAAAAAGAATATAGATTCCCGCGGCATTAAACTGTTTTTAAACACATTAAGCTCAGAATTTAACCCTGAAGTAATAAACACATTAGTCAATTACTTAAATAGTCCTTCTCAATTAACACTGGAAAATGTAATAACAAGTGGTGGGCCTAAAAACGTTACAGAAATATTTTCACAAGAAAAAACAGGACTACACCCTGAGATGGTTACACGCCTATTTAGAATGAAATTAGACACAGGTGGCGGTAAACAAGTAGGGGAAGGGGAGCTCGGTTTAATATTATTAGTTAATGGTGCTACACATGGAGCGTTAGGAGACGTTGAGATAGGAGCAATAAAAATTGAAGTAAAGCAAGGTAAAGGTTTAGAAGCATATGATGATAAAAAATCAGATGCAGGTAGGCTGATATCTTCAACCAACATCTACGGTAATGCCGCAATAGGTTTTAAGAAAAACTTTAAAGATATATTTGAACCAGTTTTAAATCAACTTAATAATAGTATGCCCCCAGGCTTTGAAACAAGTAACTGGTACAATTTAAACGCTAAGAATTTTTTAATATTTAGAAATGCTATAAGTACAGCTTATAACTACTATGTCTCTACTAATGGTCCTTCTATAATAAATGATTTTAGAAATCAGGTAGTTACTGCGTATGCTAATAGTATACACGTATACCTAAACAATAGTGCTAATATTGATTACAATTCATTAAAAGGTGAAATAAACAACTGTTTTAATGAACACGGCATACCAGTTGATCTTGCTGCTTTAGTGCGAGTAACATTTAAATACTCTTTTATATTATATCAATCTATAGAAAACTTTGCATATTTTGCTGTATATAGAGACGGTTTATTGTTATTGCAAAACCCGTCAGAATGTGTAGACTCGATTGATAAGGGTATTATAAGAGCCATACCAGCTGGTGTTCCTACTTTTGGTATTAGCACCCCTCGTGCAAATGCATTTAAAGTAACAATATAAAATGCCTAAAGCATCAAAAGAAACGTTCTATTTAGGTAATAAAAACTTACCTGTACCAGAGACTAATTTTAACTGGACGCCAGAAATGGTGGAAGATTTAGAGCGTGCACGCAAGTCTATATTACACTTCTCTCGTTTCTTTTATATTGTTAATCTTGATGAAGGTAAACAACCAATTAAGCTTTATAACTATCAAAAACGTATTTTAAAAGCACTTGTTGACCATAGATTTAATGTTGTATTAGCAAGTAGGCAGATTGGTAAAACGACCATATTGACTATATTTGCTTTATGGATGATTTGCTTTCAGGATGATTATAGAGTACTGTTAATTGCTAATAAAGAAGCAACAGCTATTAATATTTTTAAACGTATTCGGTTGGCGTATGAGATGTTACCGAACTTTTTAAAACCAGGTGTTATAAATTATGCTAAAACCGGTTTAGAGTTAGCTAACGGTAGTTCAATCGGTATTAGTACCACAACGTCTGATGCTGCCAGAGGTGAGTCTATCAATTGTCTACTCATTGACGAAGCCGCATTTATCCCGCCTGAGTTTATGAACGACTTTTGGGAATCAGTATTCCCTGTAATTTCATCTTCGAAGAAGTCTAAAATTTTTATGTTATCAACACCTAATGGTGTGGGCAACTTATTTTATAATATATACACAGAGTCTTTGGATGGTAGTAATGGTTGGCATAACGAAAGAGTAGATTGGTGGGAGGTGCCTGGTAGAGATGAGAAATGGAAAGAAATGACCTCTAAAGCGCTTGGTTCAGATGAAGCTTTTAACCAGGAATATGGTAATGAATTTAGAGCTGCAGGTGAAAATGCTTTAGACAGTAACTTAATGTTAGAGTTCGAAAAGACAGCCCCGGAGCCTATTTTAGTAAGCGATGACGAGTGTTATAAGATATATGTTGAAAGAAAGTCTCATCATTTTTATACAATCGGGGTAGACGTTGGGGATGGTATAGGTAGAGCTAACTCAGCCGTACAGGTACTGGATATAACGGATTTAACCAATATAGAACAAGTTGCTACATATGCTAATAACAGACTTGATCCTTTTAATTTTGCTGGGAAGCTCGTGGAAATAGCCCACGAATGGGGAAGACCGCCTTTATTAGTAGAACGTAATAATTGCGGTGCACAAGTTATAGATGCATTAATGCATACACACAATTATGAAAGTTTAATAAAGTATACACCAAGTATGGGTACTTTTACAGAAAAAGCAGATAGAGATAATAGAATGGGTGTTTATTCTCATACCAATAGCAAGTTTAATGCAATGGCAAACTTACGCTATTGGATGACCACCTTAAAATGTCTTAAACTAAACGATAAAGAAACCATTAACGAATTTAAGACATATGTAAAACAAGCTAACGGTGTATGGAAAAAACAATCCGACCGTTATTTAGATGATAGGGTAGAATCTTTAATTTGGGCATTATTTGCTTTAGATTCTAAAGTAGTAGAGCAATTTTATGAAGTAGTTGAAAAGGACGGTAACGGTAAACCACTAAAGATTCAACCTCTGGATTGGGATCCATACAGTGTAGGTGAAACACAAATACCAAGTCAACAAGATTTATATAATAGATACGTAAAAGGTAAACAAACTGATGCATCTGTACGTAATCCTTCTTTTATACAAGGTAAAGAGGGTAATGGTGAAATGGATGACTTATTTGCACAAGGATGGAAGCCGCTTAATTTTAATTCTGCTTCCGGTCGCTTAAACGGTGGTTTGTTTTGAACTATAAAAAAAGCCCTTATTGCTAAGGGCTTTGTAAACTGTACTATGTCTAAATATTAAGCAAAGAGGTCTTCGCCGACTTTTGGCTCTTTAGTAGCACCTGCAACAAACTTCTTTGTGTTTTGAAGTTTCTTGATATCGCCGTGCTCTTCTTTTGGTTCTGGCTCATTGCGGATCTTACCATCTTCAGCTTTGCCACCTGTAGCTTTGTTTGTACCTTTTGTACTTACAACTACTGGCTTGCTAACTGCATCTGGGTTACCCTTCTTTAAGGAACCATTTGCTTTTGTTAAAACGTGACCTTCGTCTTCTGCTTCAACTTCTTCAGCTACCATTCCTTCTTCTTCAGCATGACCAGCAATTTCTTGGTCTTCTGCACCAAGATCACCGTGTTCAGCATCTACTTCTTTATCTTTTTCTAAAAATGCAAGGAGCTTTTTGCAAGCTTCAATTGCTTCTTCATGAGTGAAATGAGCTTCTTCAGCTTGTTCTTCTCCACCCATTTCAGCACCATCTGCAGCAGCATCAGTAGCAGCAGGTACGCCTGCTTCTTCTTCATCATGCATGTGCATTGCTTCTTCTTCGTTTTCGTTGAATGGAACACCTTTGATTGCGTTCTCATATAGTTGGTCGAATTTTGATTTTGACATAGTAAACTTTGGTTTGTAGATATATTTATTATTTTCTGCTACAGTTTCTTCAACTTTTTCTTTTGGAGTTGTATTTTTCTCTGCTTCTGTATCAGCTTCACCTTCTTTTGCTTCGTGCTCTTCTTTACCTTCTTCCTCATCTTTCATCTTCTTAGCATCAGAGCCCGGATCTTCCATCTTATCTACAGGTTTAAAGCCGCCTTTTTTTGGGTTTAATCCTTGAGGGCCGCTTTTTGGTAAAGGTGGTGTAACTTCTGCACCATCAACCTTTTTTACACCAGGACCACCGCCAAGTGCACTTCCGGCTTTAATCATATTCTCAGTTAAATACACACTTGTGTCTGTAAGCTCTACGGCTTGTACTGCTTTTTCAGTAACCACATCAGGAACTGAGATGTTAGCTGCGGCAATATTACCATAAAGGTTGCCGAGGTCGGATAGGTTTTTAATCTTCATTTACAATATTATTTAGTATATCTGGCTGTAAATCTATGGGTTATAGTAAATAATTTTAATGGGCGCGTCTTTTCTATCCAAATACTGTGTTGATACAGGTACTTATACCCCACCAGGAGTAAACAACGTTGGTGATCAATTAAGTGGTGGTTATAATTGTACGTATGGGACAAGCGGTGTTAGATTTCTTAATGTAGCTGATAACGCCGCTCAGATAAATCTATTTAATAATTGGTGGCAAGAACAGATTAGCCAATATGGTCAACAAATTAACTATTATATAAATGGTTATAACTTATCTGCACACGATTATCTATACGGTGAGCATACACTATTAAGATATGCACCACCAATTTCGATGGTAATGGCTATTCAGTTAAGTAATGATAATGTTATATTAAGCAAATTCGGTTTACAAGGAGAAGCAGATTTGACTGCATGGATTGGTATAAATACTTTTACATCAACGGTTACCGCAGTTAGCGGGGCCCTTTCAGCACGTAATTATGAACCTAAAGCCGGGGATCTCATAGAGTTAACAGAGTATGGTTCTACTCGTCCTAACGGTAGAAGTGGTAAAGTATTCGAAATCACTGAACGTCTTGATGAATCCGGTGGCGAGGAATCAAATCAAATTATGGGTCACTATATATGGACCATAAAAGCTAAACGCTACGAGTGGAATTACGAACTTAGCGCTCCACGTGAAAAGAAAATGGATCAAGTATATGACAACAAATATGAAGGTCCAGTTAATAGTTTACCAAAAGTACTGGAAACAAAAGAATATACTCAATTTGTTGATAAACCTTCTGCAGATGTATTTGAATACAGAGAACATGCAGAATCTAATACAAGTGTATATGGAGATTACGAAGATAATAACGTTCTTGTAAACCTAATAGGCGTAACAAATCGAGCTGGTGTAGTTACAGGAGCTGTTGCGGTTTCTGGTGCAAACACGTACTTGGTAGCTAAGAGCCCTAATAACTAACAAATGTATCAATAAGTATTTAACTCATGTCCGTCGATTACCCAAATTTAATATTTCCTCACGAATTACCAACAGTACCAGGACTATCCGGACAAGATTTAGTTTATCTGGAACAACCAAACGGTGATGGTACATACACCTCATACGCAATTTCTTTATCTGCGTTGTTTGGGTGGAGTGGTAATAGCGGTGGCGGAGGGGGTGGGTCTGGTATTTCTGGTTATTCAGGTTATTCAGGTATGTCTGGTGCACCTGGCGGTACATCAGGGTATTCTGGTTATAGCGGTGCACAAGGCATACAGGGTATTCAAGGTATACAAGGTATTTCCGGTTACAGTGGTATGGCGGGTTCAGATTATATTTTCCCGACCAACCTTACAGTGTCGTTAGCTGCAGGTTATACGTTTGGTCAATACGCAAACGGAGACGTTATACCTGCTGCTGGTAAGACAGTACAAGAAGTTATTCAGTTGGCTGTAAGCGGTGTAGTTGGTCCTACCCCTACTCCAACACCAACAATTGCTGCTACACCAACTCCAACTCCAACTCCAACTGGTGCACCAACATCTACCCCAACCCCTACCCCAACACCAACACCAACAGTTGCCCCAACTGCAACCCCAACAAGAACACCTACACCCACAGTAACCCCTACACCTACAGTAACCCCGACCCTGACCCCTACACCGGTTGCTGGTATAATATACTTCGGTTCTTCGGCCGCTGTACCGACTACTTCAAGTGACGTACAGGCATTAAGTTCTACTTACACTAACGGTGCTAACCCGTTTAGTTACTGGACTGGAACAACATATAATAACTTTACAGTGGCTTTACCAGCTACAAACACGTTGGTGAGCATTATTGATGCAAACGCGTTCTTTGTTGATTTAACATCACACTTCAGTACACAGAGTACAATAAGCATAACAATAGGAGGCACACCTACAACATACAACCTGTACACGATGACAAATGCTATACCATATAGTCCATCGCACAGAATGCAAGTAACTTTCTCCTAACATGGCATTAACACCAGGCTTAGAAATTCCTTTTGGTATTCAACCAGTCAACCCAGTACCGGTTGACACATGGTCCGGTCCGTACTACGGACCTAATGAAGCCGCTGCACTGGCTGCTGCTAATGCAGCAATACCAGCGCCTATCAGGTTTCAGTCTATGCAGGTGCGGCTTATTATTGCCGGTCTACCTTATATATACTGGTACGATACCGGTACAACTGATGCTGACCTGCATGTGTTTTCTTCAGGTGGTGGAGCCGGGGCATCAGGATATTCCGGTTATAGTGGTAAAGATGGAGCATTTGCTGGTTCTGGTTATTCTGGTTTTTCTGGTGAAACAGGTCTTTCAGGTTATTCCGGTCAAAACGGTACTTCGGGTTTTTCTGGACAAAACGGCCCTTCAGGTTACTCCGGTCATACCGGGGCTTCTGGCTTTAGTGGTATTTCCGGTTACAGTGGTTTAGGGTATTCTGGTGTTTCTGGTTATAGCGGTGTATCAGGTATTTCAGGTTATTCGGGTTTGTCTGGTTGGTCTGGCTTTAGTGGGCAATCAGGTTTTAGTGGTATATCAGGTTGGTCTGGTTATTCCGGTGATTCTGGTATATCAGGTTACAGTGGAGCATCTGGGTATTCTGGTTTTAGTGGTAAGTCAGGTTGGTCTGGTATTTCTGGTTTTAGCGGCATTTCTGGTTTTAGCGGTATAAGCGGCTATAGCGGTGATAGTGGTCAATCAGGTTTTAGTGGTAAGTCAGGTTGGTCTGGTTATTCAGGCTGGTCAGGTATAAGCGGTTACAGTGGTATTGGTACGTCTGGTTTTAGTGGTATATCTGGTTATTCCGGTGATAGTACTTCAGGTTATTCTGGTATAAGTGGTTACTCAGGCGAATCAGGTATAAGCGGTTTTAGCGGTTATTCCGGTCAATCAGGCTTCAGTGGTAAGTCCGGGTGGTCCGGTTGGTCTGGTTATAGTGGCTGGTCTGGTATTTCAGGTTATTCCGGTACCTCAGGTTATTCTGGTATAAGTGGTTACTCTGGTGATTCAGGTATAAGTGGTTACTCTGGCCCATCTGGTTTTAGCGGTATTTCAGGTTGGTCAGGTTATTCCGGGGATTCTGGTATTAGCGGTTTTAGCGGTTTTAGCGGTTCCGGTATATCTGGTTATAGCGGTTTTTCAGGTAAAGATGGTACTTCAGTTACTATTATTGGTACAGTACCTACTGTAGGTGGTAACCCGCAAGTAACTTTAAATACAGCTTTTCCAGGTGCAGTAGCTGGTAACGGTGTTATTGATGAAAACACTGGCAATTTATGGGTGTTCGGTGGGGTTACTTGGGTTAATGTCGGTCAAGTGAAAGGCGATTCTGGTACCTCTGGCTGGTCTGGTATTTCAGGTTTTTCGGGTGAGTCTGGTATAAGTGGCTTTAGCGGTATTTCTGGCTTTAGTGGTACATCCGGTTATTCCGGTACAAGCGGTTATAGTGGTACAAGTGGTACGTCAGGCTACTCCGGTATTAGTGGCTACTCTGGTTATTCTGGTCAGTCGGGCTTTAGTGGTATTAGCGGCTGGTCTGGTTGGTCTGGTTTTTCAGGAGAATCTGGTATTAGTGGTTTTAGCGGTACATCAGGTTACTCCGGTTTTTCTGGCATCTCTGGCTACAGTGGAACATCAGGTTATAGTGGTATTTCCGGTTATAGTGGTATATCAGGTTATTCGGGTTATTCTGGGGAGTCTGGTCAGTCAGGCTTTAGTGGTATTTCAGGCTGGTCTGGTTGGTCTGGGGAATCCGGTATAAGCGGTTATTCTGGTACTTCAGGCTATTCTGGTACTTCAGGTTTTAGTGGTACAAGTGGTTACTCCGGTTATTCAGGTTATTCTGGAGAATCTGGTATTTCAGGTTACTCTGGTTACTCTGGACAATCTGGATTTAGTGGTTGGTCTGGTATATCTGGTTGGTCAGGCTTTAGCGGTATTAGCGGTTATTCGGGCTGGTCAGGCGAATCTGGTACCTCAGGTTATTCTGGTACTGCTGCACCATTATATCAGACAGTAACAGGTTACTCTAATTCATTTGTACCTGGACAAGTAATTTATAGAGCTACAGACGGCACATATCAATTAGCTATAGCTAATGATCCAGCGAAATGCGATGCTGTAGGTGTTATACAGTATGCTGATGCAACCTCGTTTGTTTATATTATTAACGGTTATATAACTAATTTAACCGGCATTGTTGATGGTGTTAATTATTATCTTTCTGATACAGTTGCAGGTCAAATTACACCAACAGTACCTACAGCTTTAAATTCTCTTATTAAACCTATATTAACAGGTTTAGGTACAACAAGCGGTATTGTGGTAGAATACCCACCAGTTATTATTAGCGGTATTAGTAACGGCACAAGCGGTTATTATGCTAAATGGACAAGTAGCAATACTATTAATAATGGCTTAATTACAGACGATAATACTACTGTTACTATTACTGGTAATTTAGTTGTTACAGGTACAATTAACGGTGGGGGTGGTGGTAGTGGTACTTCTGGTTATTCCGGATATTCCGGCACAGGAGGTAATAATATACCATATGACTACTTATATTATATAATGGGAGGGTAAATAATAACATGGCAAACGGTACACTTGGACAATCACTTTTAGCAACAGCTACATACACTACAGTATATACTGTACCAGCATCTGCAACTAACGCAGCAATTAGTATTGCATTTTGTAATACTGGCTTACAAGATGCATATATACAATTATCTATATCAAGTTCTTCTACACCAGCACCAGGAGAGTTTATAGAATATAACTCTTTCTTGCCTGCCTTTTCGGGTGTGTTAGAGCGTACCGGTGTTGTAGTAAGCACAGGTAAAAAAATAGTAGCATATTCAAGTGTATCCGGAATGAATGTAAACGTTTACGGTTACGAACAATCAATTTAATAAAACATGGGACGCATAATATCATACAACGGCATCGGTCTTTCAGGTTATAGCGGTATTTCAGGGTACTCTGGACCTGCAGGTGCAGGTAATTTTACTAACCCAATTGCAATCGGTACAGATGCAGGTACTACTTCTCAAGCTACTGACTCAATCGCTATTGGTTTATATGCTGGTAATACGAACCAGCACACTGATTCAGTAGCTATTGGTACGTATGCTGGTTCCACGGATCAACTCGATCAATCGGTTGCTATAGGTAATCACGCTGGTGCAACTGGTCAAGGTAGACACGCTATTGCTATTGGTAGATTTGCTGGTCATTATCAACAAGGTAATAACGCTATCGCTATTGGTCATTATGCCGGTGGTTCAGAAAGTGATTATCCTTATCAAGTACCTAATAGCATTGTTATTAATGCAACAGGTAACGTTACCCCGGCGTTAAGCAGTGGTTTTTTTGTAAATCCAGTACGTAACGACCCAGGTACAGTTACTAATGCTGTGTACTATAGTCCGGATACAAAAGAACTTACATACGGTCCAGGTGGTAGTACAGGCAACATATCATTTAGTGCTTCTACTTTAACAGGCCCGGGTTACGGGGTTGATGGCGGTCGTATCAACATACAGCCTACTGTTGATTCACCTAATACATTAGCTCTTTACCCTACGGTAGATAACGACATACATATATTTGAAAATAGTGCTCTACAAGGTGGTGTTACATTAGGTAACTATGGTAAGAGCTATGTTAGCGTGTGGGGTAACGGTGGAACAAACCCAACAGTAGATAATATTGCTATAGGTACAGTTAACGCTGGTGTTATT
>Ga0208257_1000271_pt1 | contig 17086 bp, 31 predicted proteins | sample CryBogCBH10Sep07_FD_184610 | JGI IMG/M metagenome (GOLD analysis project Ga0208257, IMG submission 184610) | Freshwater microbial communities from Crystal Bog, Wisconsin, USA - CBH10Sep07 (SPAdes) | ecosystem: Environmental > Aquatic > Freshwater > Lake | place: Crystal Bog, Wisconsin, USA... | reverse complement strand
GCACAGGCTCTACAGGCTCAACAGGATCCACAGGTTCTACTGGATCTACAGGTAGTACTGGCAGCACAGGGTCTACTGGATCCACTGGGTCAACAGGAGTAACTGGTGCGCAAGGTAACACGGGTAGTATTGGTATCACTGGCCCTACTGGTCCTACTGGCAATACTGGTTCGCAAGGGCAAACAGGTTCAACAGGACCTACTGGAGCGGTAGGAAACACTGGAGCCATAGGTAATACTGGCTCTACTGGTTCTATTGGTGCCACTGGTGCCATTGGTAATACTGGCTCTACAGGCCCTACAGGACCAACGGGCATTACGGGCAATACTGGAGCCACAGGAGCCACAGGAGCGTCTGTAACAGGCTCTACAGGCTCTACAGGGGGTACTGGTGCCACAGGTGCTGGCGGAACTTTGGCTCACTATGGTTCTTTTTACGATACAACCACCCAGACTGCGGCAAGCACAACTGTTGCCTATCCAATTGCAGTTGGCTCAACATTTGAGGCAAGCGGTATAACCCTCTCAAATACTTCTCGTATGAACTTTACTTATGCTGGAACATACGACATTGAGTATTCTGTTCAATTCTCCAACTCATCTACCAGCGTACAAAATGTAGATTTGTGGTTGCGCAAAAACGGTACAGATATTGCCAACTCTAATACACAAGCAAATCTTCCCTCATCTCATTCAGGTACTGCTGGAATTAGTTTTGTTAATGTAAGCATACCGATTACTTTTGCCGCTGGCGATTATGTAGAACTTGTATGGGCTACAACCAGCACATCAGTTTCTATCATTACCTACGCTTCTCAAACTTCACCTACCGTCCCAGTAACGCCTGGCGTTATTGTTGGAATTACCCAAGTCATGTACACCATACTTGGACCGACGGGAGCAACAGGAAGCACAGGTCCAACAGGTTTAACAGGTAATACTGGAGCAACAGGCGCAACTGGTGCCAACAGCACCGTTGCTGGACCGACGGGAGCAACGGGTGCCACAGGAGCCACAGGAACAGCAGGAACCAACGGAGCAGTTGGTAATACTGGACCAACAGGACCTACAGGTGCTACAGGTACATCTGGAACTAATGGGGCAACAGGCGCCACAGGTGCGACAGGTTCCAACGGTACAAATGGGTCTACGGGAGCGACTGGCCCGACTGGACCAACAGGGACAGCAGGTACTAATGGAAGCAATGGTCAGACTGGAGCGACGGGGGCTACTGGACAAACAGGGGCAACTGGTTCTACGGGAAGCACGGGAGCAACAGGCCCAAGTGCATCGGCGTTAGTTGATATGCTTTGGCTTGGGGCTATGTGATAGAATAGCGTATGCCCAAGATAGCCGTTTATTCCATTTGTAAAAATGAGATTAAACATATTGAGCGTTACGCAGAGGCTACAAAAGATGCGGATTATCGCATTGTAGTTGATACTGGATCTACCGATGGTAGCCAAGATAAAATGCGTGAATTGGGTATAACCGTTTATCAAATACATTTAGATCCGTTTCGCTTTGATGTGGCTCGCAACACAGCCTTATCACTTGTTCCAGAGGATGCCGATGTTTGCCTTATTCTTGATATGGATGAAGTACCTGAAGAAAATTTTTTCCAGAAAGTACGACGTGGCTGGAAGCCAGGTGTACATCTGGGATGGATCAGTATGGATACTGGGCAAAAGTGGGAAAGGGACAGGCTTCATTCGCGCTTTGGGTGGCATTGGAAATATCCATGTCATGAAGTTCAAATCTACTACGGCAAAGATGAAGTTAAAGATTGTGACATCAGGGGAGCAGTTATTAAGCATCTTCCCGATGAAAGCAAATCCAGAGGATTATATTTAAATTTACTTGAAATGGCAGTCAAAGAATTGCCGCATGATCCGCGCATGTGGACTTACATGTGCAGAGAATATTATTTCCACCAACGATGGCAAGATGTTATTGACGCCGCTCAAAAACAATTACCACTCAATGGCTGGGATGTAGAACAAGCCGCTGTCTGCCGATGGGCAGGTGAGGCTAGTCACCAACTTGGCAAAGAAGATGATGCCAGAGATTGGTATGACAAAGGTGTACAAATTCTTCCCACACAAGGCGAACCATGGTATGGAGTAGCAATTCATGCTTACCGTAATCAAAATTGGAGCAGATGTTTAGATGCTTCTATTAACGTTATGGAACGTACTCGTTCAACCCACTATTGCTACGAATCAGCAATCTGGGACTGGAAAGCCTATGACCTTGCATCAATCGCTGCTTACAACCTCAAGCATATTGATGAAGCAATAGCCTTCGCTACACAAGCGGTAATAGGCAACGGTCCAGAAACAGATCGTATTCAACGCAACTTAGATTTTTTTAGACAGGTGAAGAATGAATCATCAACACACAAGCAAAGTTCTTGAATGGGGCTTTGATGAAAAATACAATAGCATTCCTTCTAAATACGGCTGTGCCGAATGTCATGAAACGTATACCGAATTACCAGTTTATCCAGAAACACCATCGGATCATAGTCAGCATAATGATTATATTGACGGGTGTTTTGCTTGCAAGATTAGGACATTAGAACTTAACACTGGTGACGCTGGACGTTCTGATTCTATGTCTCAAAAGAAGTGGGATGCTGAACTAAACGCTTATGCAGATGCTCGCTCACAGGGCATACAACCCGCTGGTACAACAATGAAAGCAGTTGCTGAAGCCAAGGAAGCAAGCGACAAACTAGGCGCAGCATTTGATGCTGGAGTTATGCCTGCGGCACAAAAGATTACTAAGCAAACCGCTTCTGTAATGAAAGAAACTGGAGTTATCTAATGACTATGAATGATAAAAAGCAAGACGCAAAAGTTACTAAAGGATTAAAGCCAGCACAAAAAGCAGCCTTTAAAAAAGCCGATGCTGCGATGGATAAGAAGAAGCCATCTGCTAAGGCTGATATGAAAATGGATAAAGCACTTGTAGCCAAGATCAAGAAAGGCAAGTAAATGGCAGCAGCAAAAAAGGGTATGGGCTTCGCAGCCGCTCAAAAGTCAATCGCTAAAAAGTCTGGCGTATCAATGAAGTCAGCAGGAGCAATCCTTGCATCTTCAACTCGTAAGGCTTCACCAGCAGCAAAGAAAGCAAATCCAAATCTAAAGAAGGTAGCAATGCCTCAGAAAAAAGGTGGTAAATAATATGTGCGCTTCATGTGGATGCAATAACAATGCAGTTAAGGCAACTGGCAAACTAGACGGCAAGCCAACTGAAACACCTTATGGTGAGTATGAAGGCGTCGGCGGCACAGTTACATGGCCAACAAAGTAGTCAAAACACGCGGTGCTGCAAAGCAAGCGGTTACTGACACAATTACAATTGGCAATCAAAAGCATGTAATTACCAAAGCCAGCAATGGTGACATTGTTGTCAACCATCCTGGCTCAAAGAAAACAACATTTAAGAAAATTGATTTAACTAAGAAGGCAGATGTTAAAACCATTGCTGGCGGCGTAGCCGCTGTTAAGAAATGGCACAAGACACATCCAACGAAAGGTAAGTAAATGACGACGCCCCCAAGTCTGCAGTACAGTATGAATCGTTTGGCAGGTACATTAGTTAATGACGTACCAACCCTTGATACACAAGGTGCTGCAAATGTTTGGGCTGGTACCACAACCCCTTTAGATACTGAGGGTGCGCTTAACTACCTTTACAGAAAACGTTTTACTAACCCAAACTACAATATTGATCTGCCAGGAATTTTAAATTCATTGGCTGGCACATATGGTCTTGGCGAAAATCTAGCAGCATCGTTGATAACATCATGACTTTATTTGTAGACCTTATTGACGAAACTGCTTTATCACTTACTGGTTATACCAATCGCCAGGATCAAGCAACCTACCTAACCGCTCCAATGACAGCAACCGACCTAACCTTTACAGTTGCCGATGGAACAGTACTAACTCGTGGTTTGGTTGAAATTGATGATGAATTGATCTGGGTTGACTCATTTGACCGTACAACTAACACAGCCACTATTCCAACATATGGTCGTGGCTTTCGTGATACAACCGCTGCAGTTCATACGGCTGGTACACGAGTCACAATTACTCCGTCGTTCCCACGCTCAGTAATTCGTCGCAATTTGCAACAAGCAATTGATGCTGTATATCCAGATTTGTTTGGTACCTATTACACAATTTTTAACTTTCAAGCAGCAGTAACAACTTATGTTCTGCCAGATGAATGTATAGATGTATTGGCTGCCTCATGGCGCACCATTGGACCTTCTAAAGAATGGTTGCCTATTCGCCATTATCGTGTAGATCGTACTGCTAACCCATTGGTATGGAACAGTGGTAAGACTATTTCTATCCGTGAGGGTATTATTCCTGGTCGTCCCGTCATGGTAACTTATACAAAAAAGCCAACTGTTATTCAATATGACAACGATGATTTTTCTATGACTGGTTTATCAGATTCAGCACGTGAAGTCATTGTCCTTGGAGCCGCATATCGTACTGCCATGTATCTTGATTTTGGTCGTGTACCAGCATTAACCGCAGAAGCAGATGCAATGAGTCAATCTAACCCAATTGGTTCAGCAGTCAACATTGGCCGTGCAATTCAAAATCTTTATCAAGCGCGTTTACAAATTGAGATTCGTCGTCTTGAAGCCCAGTTCCCACCCCGCACGCACTACACAAGTTAGGATAATCAGTGACAAGATACTACTCAGCAGTTGCTGTAGACAATACCCTTGGTTCAGCAATAACCAGCGGTTCTACAACAGCAACACTCAATACATCCCCGATTGGTTATCCAAGCAGTTTTCCATTTGTGTTGGCGATTGACTACAACGCAGCAACAGAAGAACTTGTATTGGTAACGGCAGTATCTGGTACAACTATTAGCATTACTCGTGGTTTTAACGGATCAACGCCACAATCTCACGCAGTGGGTGCAGTAATACGTCACGTTATTACAGCCCAAGATTTAACAGATACTCAAACGCATTACAATACTGCATTAACTGATGGTGCGCATGGAGTAACTGGCTCACTAGCCACATTCCTTGGTGCGCCAACATCGGCTAACCTAGCCGCAGTAGTTACCGATGAGACTGGTTCAGGTTCACTTGTTTTTGCAACTGGTCCAACAATTAACAGCCCAGTCATTACAGGCACAATTGCTGCCAGTGGTTCTACTGGTGCTTCAGGTCAATACCTTTCATCAACAGCAACTGGTATCGCCTGGGTAACACCAGCAACAACCAACCTCACCTTTAATGCTCAGACAGGTACAACCTATACCCTTGTATTTGGCGACTTAAACAAAGTGGTTACCTTATCTAACTCATCTGCAATAACCTTGACTATCCCATCGGCTACATTTACTACTGGTCAACAGATCAACATCCAGCAAATCGGCGCAGGACAGGTAACCGTACAGGGAGATGGAACGTCTACCTTTACAGGGACTGGAACTAAGTTACGCACACAGTACAGTGCAGCCACAATTGTTTGCACAGGAACCAATACCTTCACATTGATTGGAGACTTAGCATAATGGCTACAGCATATGTCGTACTAGGAAACGTAACGCCCTCAGCGGCTGGCTCATCTACCCTTGTTACAGGGTCAACTAACGGCTCTATCGTAGGCTCTTTCAGCGCCTGCAACAAGGGCGGAACTAACGACTCAATCCGTATCAGCATTACCAAGTCTGGCGGATCTGCTTACTACCTTTACTACAACTTTACCTTGGCTGCTAACTCCACCTTGCAGGAAACTCCTGGTTGGACATTGGCTACAGGTGACACAATTACCGTATATTCAACTGTTGGTAACACCGACTTTACAGCGACAGGAGTAACACTCTAATGGCCGTCTCATTACTTGTTAACGGAAGCGCTGTTCCAGCAGTTACGGTTAATGCCCAAACTGCTTCATATACCTTTGTCTTGGGCGATGGCAATAACACCCTTGTTACTTTGTCTAACGCCTCTGCCAACACGGTGACTATCCCACCTAACTCATCAGTGGCATTTCCAGTAGGAACTGTGTTAAACTTCGCGCAGACTGGCGCTGGTCAGACAACAATTACTCAGGGAAGCGGTGTGACTATTACATCAACTGGTGCTACGGCGACTGCTCCAAAGACTCGCGTACAATATTCAGCGGCTACTGCAATTCAGACCAGTGCAAATAATTGGTTAGTCATTGGAGACTTGGCATAATGTCACCCATACTCGGCATATACGCCTCGCAAATATCGGGGCATTTAGTTACCAATAACTATTCATCTATCGCCACGCAAACAGTTGGCTCAGGTGGGGCAAGCAGTATTACATTTAGTTCTATTCCTAGCACTTATACGCATTTGCAAATTCGTATTGCAGCCCAAACAAATCGTGGTACTTATGGAATTGATGATTTAAAAATCTTTATCAACTCAGACACAGGTAACAATTATTCTTTTCACGACCTTTGGGGCGATGGCGGAACGGCGGGGGCAGCCTCTGCAACTTCTGCTGGCAGAATTGAAACATATAGAACTTTAGGAACAACTGCTGGTGGCAGTTTTGGCGTAAGTATTTTAGATATTTTAGATTATGCAAATACAAATAAATATAAAACAACTAGACTTTTAGGTGGAGTTGATTTGAACGGTACACTTGCGGGTTACGGCGGCGCAGTTGATTTAAATTCAGGTTTATGGATGAATACTGCCGTCGTAAATACTCTTACTTTTTCTCCTGCTGCTGGGACTGCATTTACTCAGTACTCATCTTTTGCACTTTATGGGGTACGCTGACAATGACAATTAACTTTAGAAAGGCGGCAATCTGATGACGGCTGGCGCAACTTATGTACCTATTGCTACTGTTGTTGGCGGCAACGGACCTGAAGTAACTTTTACTTCTATTCCATCAACCTATACAGATTTGGTTTTAATATCTAATATAAATACTTCATACACTTGTGCGGTAGGTATATATTTTAACAACGCTCCTACTTCTATTTATTCAGTAACTTATTTAACGGGTAACGGATCGTCAGCCGCTTCGGGTCGTATGACAAGTCAAGTTACCTACGAGCCTATTGGAACGGCAATAACTGTACCAACAAGCACTCAATCTAATGTAATTACACAAATTATGAATTATTCAAATACCACTACCTATAAAACATCTTTAAGTAGAATAAACTATCCATCTTCTGCAACTGGCGCAAGCGTAGGATTATGGCAAAGCACATCTGCTATTAACCAAATTACAATTTCTACCCTAAATGGCAGTTCATATTGGACGGCTAATTCCAATTTTACCCTCTACGGCATAGCCGCAGCATAGGAGATATAAATAATGGCTAATCCAACAATGACTCTTATCGGCTCACCAATCGTAGTAGGTTCAGGCGGTGCATCTTCTATTGACTTTACAAGTATTCCTAGCACTTATACGGATTTAATTATAAAGGTTAGTGCTAGAACTACTCGTAGTCTTTTTTACGACAACCTTACAATGACTTTTAATAATATTTCATCAGGTTATCAAACACTTCGTCTTACCGATAACCAAAGTTCTGGTACTAGTAGCGATAATTTGACTGGATTATCATATTTTTATGTTGGTGAAATTGACGGTGCTAATGCTACTTCTAATACTTTTAGCAATATTGAGATTTATGTTCCAAATTATTTATCTAGTAATCCAAAATCTGTATCTGATGATAATGTTATGGAAAACAATTCTAGCCAAGTATATATAGGGTTACACGCACATCTTTGGAATTACTCAGGTAATCCCGCTATTAACAGAATAACATTTGCTTCGGACAGTGGCTCATCTTTTGTTCAATACTCAACTTTTACCCTCTACGGCATTAACAACTCATAACTAAGGAGAAACACAATGGCAGATACACCACAAGCAGTTGAAGTTAATTGCGAAACAGGCGAGGTAACATATCGTGATTTAACCGCTGACGAAATTGCAGCACAGGCCGTTGCGGCTCAAGCAGCAGCAGACCAGAAGGCTGCGGCAGATGCAGAAGCAGCAAAGGTAGAGGCAGACAAGGCTGCGGCTCAGGCTAAACTAGCGGCTTTGGGTCTAACAGCCGATGAGATTGCGGCTCTATCCAAGTAACACCAAGCATTACCCAGCCCCGCCAAGTGCGGGGCTTTTTTATTGGACTTAAACTAAGGAGTATAGGTGGCTATAGGCGGCTATAAGCACATTGCGGAACGTCCCGTTGATCCAGTTGGCTTACCTGCTAACTCTGGAAATACCTACTACAATACGGCTAATAATTACGACTGCGCTATTGCAGGTCTGCCGTTCTTCCTTGGTATTAGCAAAGAACATCCATACAAGCGTGAAACTGCGCAGTATCGCAAGCAACAGATTGACCAACAGAAGGAACCAGGTGAGCAGACGCTCACAGGTTGGTGGCTTCGTAGCCAATCCTCATTTCATTACGGCGCTGGTATTCGTTACGAAGAACCAGTTGAAGGTGAGACTGTTGGTTATCGTTTTAACAAGTCTGCTGGTGTAGATGTATTTAACATTGGTCGAGTAACACTACTCCCAGATGTGGCAAAGAATACAAGCATTACAGTATCTTCTGGTGTTACACCAATTATGGTTGGTGGCACAGATGCCAATGGCGTAGATCTATACTTGACAGCAACTGGCTCAACTTTACAGTTGACAACAACTAGCGGCACATCAACCCTTACATGGGGCGGCTCAACTCCAATCTTGGCTCTTGCTCAAGACGGTGCCAATTACTATGTTCTTGCAGCGGCTGGTGTATACAAAGGACCTTTAACTGGTGCTACTAGCGGCACATTGATTTTTACCAATCCATCATTCCTCGGCACTGTAACCACAGGCGTACTTGGCTGGGTTAAACAGCGTCTTATTGCTGGTATTCAAAACGGTTTGTTTGAAATAAATAGTATTGTTTCAGTTAACGTGGCAACCACATATGTAGATGGTGCTTTTAATGCCAACATTACTACTGCAAGTAATCACAACTTTGTTGTTGGTTCAGAGGTTACGCTTTCTGGCGTAGGTTCACCATACAACGGTACCTTTACTGTTACTAGCGTACCAAGCCAAACAAAATTTACTTTTTTTGTTAACAATGCTGCAGTATCTACCAATGCTTCTGCCACAGGTACTGTGCAATTGGCAAGCAATAACAATCTTCCTATCTATGTACATCCAAATCCATCATGGAAATGGTCAGCAGTTTGCGAAGGTCCAAACAACATTTATGTATCAGGTTACGCTGGATCTTATTCATCTATTTTTCGCTTAGCATTAGATACAACAACAGGAAATATTCCATTACTTACCCGTAGCCTTGAGGCAGCCATCATGCCCACGGGTGAACAGATTTACTGCATGGGTGCATACCTTGGTAAATTTATTGTCCTTGGCACAAACAAAGGTATTCGCATAGGCACCATTGATACATCAGGCTTTGTGTCTAATGGCTACATTACCTATGGTCCATTGATTGTTATTACTAATGGCTATGATCCAGCCAGCGGAACAGTACTATCTGGCTACGCTTGCCGCAGTCTTACCTTTAATGATCGTTATGCTTATGTAACTATCTCTGACTACATTGACAATGGCGATGGTACATACTCATCTGGCTTAATAAAAATTGATCTTAGTCGTGATTTTGGTACGCTTCAAATGGGATGGGCAACACATCTTCGTGTGCCATCTATAGCAGAGGCTGTAGCCGTATGCGTTATGGGACAAACAAATCAACTTGTTATTGGCGTTAAAGGTACTGGCGTATACCAACAAACAACTACATTGGTTAACAATGGCTACCTTCAAACAGGTCAAATTCGTTACTTTACTCTTGAAGATAAGCACTTTGAATTGGTTAAATTACGTGAAACTTTGCCATTAAAAGGCAAGTTAAAACTTAGCAGCGTACTTTCCACTGGTTCAGTTACGGATATTATTACCGTAGATAATACATTTGATTTTACTCAAGATGTATCAGGGTTAGATCAAACAGCAGACCTTGAACCACAAGAATCAATTGCCCTTAAATTTACTTTGTATTCAGCATCTGGTCAGCAGGTAGGTCAAGAAGATTCATTTAACGGTTATCAACTTAAAGCCCTACCAGCCGTTCATCGTGAACGTATTTACACTTTACCGCTTCTTAACTTTGATTTTGAAGGCGATAAATACAACATGACTACTGGTTATGAAGGTCGTGCAATGGATCGTTTAACTGCCTTAGAAACAGTTGAATCTAATGGCGACGTTATTATTTTGCAAGATTTTACTAATAACGAAAGCATTAGAGGAGTTATTGAAAGTCTTTCTTTCAGTAGAGAAACACCACCTGAGCGTAGATTTACTGGCTTTGGTGGCATCATTACCGTTCAATTCCGAACCGTCGTATAACAGATAGGGCATACTGCAAATGACCAGCACGGATATAACCACCATCCTTTACAACAGTGTATTTACTGTTGGAGCAACTGCTACAGGCGTATGGTACGTTTTTAAGCATGGTGTTAAAAATGTTATGAAGCAAGAATTTGAAGACCTTCAGACAATTAAGCATGAGGTAACACCTAATTCAGGCGGCTCCCTTAATGATGCTATCCGCAAGCAAGTCATTCCAATGGTTGAGACTTTAGTTGAGCGTCAACAAAACATAGCAGTTGATGTAGCAATCCTTAATGGCAGGTTTGAACAGCACGTCAGGGAGCATAATGATTAACCTATTAAAGCAAAAGTATATCCACGAAACAACTGGTGATGTACTGACCTTTAGTGAGCAAGTATCATGGAAGATCCAAGGCATTATCCGCAATTGGTTCTTTGTAGTTCTATGGTCTGGCGTTACTTTTGTTTGGTGGCTTCAACCTACATGGTTTACAGACACACACGCATATATTAAATGGATGAATCTAGCCTCATGGCTAGCAGTAACCGTAGAACTTATCATTGGTATTGCCATGATAGGGCAGACTAAACGAGATGCTCTCATCATACGCCACATTCTCAAACTTGAGAAGCAAGAATTAGATCATTTGAAAGACATTATTGAGGATATGAATGACAACATATGAACCTAGATTTGGTGATTACGGAGTGGTTAAGACCAATGGTTTCTTTGGTTGGCTTATTCGTCTTGGTACTTTTTCTCGTTGGAATCATGCTGTTGTCTATGTCGGCAACGGAGACATTGTCTCTGCTGATCCGCGTGGGATAAAGAGAAAGAAAGCCGCTAAGTATCCACATATTGCTTGGAACCAGCATGAAGAATTAGATGACAACCAACGGATGCAGATTGTTAACGCTGCCCTTGAGACTGTTGGTAAGCCATATGATTTTTTTACTATCATTGATATAGCCTTGCGAAGCCTTGGACTTAAAGTATTAACTAAAGGAATTATTAGTCGTCTTGCTCAAAGTGATGGTTACATCTGCTCTGAGTTGGTAGCCGAGTGCTACCGCAAAGGTGGGCTAGTCATTGCTGAAAAAGATTATTTGTGTACCCCAGGAGATTTGGCTGAGAGGTTGATCTGGCAATGAGCAGTGGCTTGGATATAGTCAACATTGCTCAGAAACAGATCGGCTTTATTGAAGGACCTAATAACGAAAATCCATATGGCACTTGGTATGGAATGCCTAATCAAAGTTACTGCGCCATGTTTGTTAGTTGGGTATTTGATCAAGCAAAGTTATCTGCGCTAGTTGCCGCTGAAACATCCAAAGGATTTAGTTACTGCCCAGTAGGTTTGAGTTGGTTTCAGAAGCATGGACAGATAGTTCCTAAAGGAACGGGCCGTCCTGGCGACATTGTCTTCTATGATTTTTCTGGCAAAGGCATTCCTGAGCATGTCGGTATCCTTGAGAACTGCTCAACGGCAGGGCTAACAGTCATTGAGGCTAACACCAGCCCTGACCATGCCACTGGCTCACAAGCAAACGGCATAGGCGTCTTTCGCCGTCATCGCCCTTGGCTAAACGTCATTGCCATTGCTAGACCTAATTACCCAACACCTGTCAAGCCTTCTGTGCCTACCAAGAACAAGGTGCTAGCAACAGGAGTTGCAGGTGCAACTGCCCTTGGTGGTGGTGGAATGGCTTTGAACAATAATCTCAACTCATCTACGCCTAGCGTCAAGGCTCCGACTGTTATCGTAGCCCCGCCATTCCCTGGCACAAACGCCTTTAAAGTGGGTTTTAAGAGCCAAGCAGCCTTGATTGTAGAGAGAGCCTTAGCCAACGCAGGATTGCTACCTCAGAATCAAATTTTAGGTACATTAACCGCAGAGGATCTAGCCCTTGTGCCTGTCTATCAGGCTAGGTATCCAGGTCTTGCTAAGGTAAAGGGTAAGGGTATTGATGCCTTTACTTACAGTTCCATGGTGGCAAAGGCTGGTTCATAATGCCATTTAAGATTGACCATACAAATCCTAAGACTGCCGTGCTTGGTAGTGTTGCTGGTTTGATGGTTTGGAAAGCAAGCAATTTCTCCCTTGATCCTGTACATTTGGGTATGGTAGCGACGGCAGCCTTAGCAGGCTCCGCTGCTCCCAAGCCTTATGGTTCTCCGTTAGAAGATCCAGAGGCTTCACACATGAATACTCCATATGTTGACAATGTAGAGGAAGAATAAATGAAAATATCATCACGTGAAAAGGCTCTTGTTGAGCATTATCTATACGCAACTATTGCTGCTGGTGTAGCGATTTACCAGACTGGCAATCACAATCTCAAGCATGTTGCTTGGGCTGCTCTTGTTGGTGTGATTGGACCAGTCGTAGCACGCATCAATCCATATTCACTATTTAACAAGACACTTCCACCAGTAGATCATAAGATCGTACCTGCATCAACTAAGTAAAACTTAATAGCAGTTAAACCGCCCTACCGTTAATTCGGTGGGGCGGTTTTTTTGTTTTCCCAATCTTTATTTACTTGAGTTTTAAGCCTGTGGCAATTGGCGCATAGTGTCTGTAAGTTAGATGGATCATTGTTTTCATGGTTGCCGTCTATATGGTCAACATCCAATTGACTTCTATGCTCAGCAATAAAACCACAAACTTCACAATGAGGTTTTTTAATTTTAGCGTGACGTGAACGATACTCGTTATATCTATTGCGACACGACCAACCAGTTTGTTTCTTTTTAAGACGGGTAGGTCCACACACTGAACAGATACCCGTGCGTGTAGCGGGATGTTTAAGAAGTAACCTGTGGTAAGGTTTTTCCATGTCCAAATTGTACCATAAAAATGCTTTTCCCGTAGGGCTATCCGCGTTGCCGCCCTATCGTATTGGCGCCCTTCAGGCGCCTTTTATTAACCGCCGTCGCTTCGCTCCGATTATACACACACTCCAAACCAATGGCGCAACTTGACACGCCAGTTGCATGACTTGACACGCCACGCATACCCATCTGCTACCCTTATCTCATGGCAGAAATAACAGTACAACATAGATCGTTTAGTTCATTCACATCATGGCTACGTTGCGGTAAAGCATGGCAACTAGAACGTGGTATGCAAGCACCTTCAGACCCAGCATGGTGGTTTGTTGGCGGATCTGCGTTTCACGCAGCGGCAGAGCAATATCTGCTACAACTATTTGAAAAAACCAAAGATGATTCTAAGACAGTAGAAATACCATTTTAATGCTTTCTTCTGACCTACGCTCACTTGGACCTATACGCGTATGCGTTTGTGGTTCCCAGTGGTGGAACGTCAAGGTTATGTTTGATGAAGATTATGAAGTGGGTCAGTACTTGACAGAGGCTACTTGCGTAGAGTGTAATAGTCTTGCAACTGTAGTTACAGAATTGGATAAGGAATAACATGGGAAAGAAACGCGCACAAATCATTACCAAGGCTGCCTTTGAGCAGGCTTTTGTTGAGGCTGAAATCCTTATGCGTAAAGCACTTGGCGATATGATTGCTAAGGAAATACTTAACGAGACTAATCCTGCTACGATTGTGGGACTTAAAAAAGCACAGGAAATAGTAGTTGGAAAAGAGATAGAATGAGTTGGGATAAGATTTGGCAGGATGCGTTTATAGCGCAGATTGCCGAACAAGAAACAAAGACTGGTACCAATCCGCAAGATTGGCGCCGCGGTGGACGTGCTTCTAAAGCCAACCCTGACAAGGAAAATGGCGCTTGGTGGGATGTCAATGGCAAGCAGATGTTCTTTAATTTCATCAACGCTTGGACTGAAAGTCAATTTGAAATTTGGGTAACGCCTCAAGGCATACCAGGAATTGAAATTGGTTTTAACCAATTGTTTGGTGAAGTTCCAATCAAAGGTTTTGCCGATGCAATTGTTACCTTACCTAATGGTGAGATAGCAGTGATTGATTTTAAAACAGGTTCATATACTCCTGACTCAGCAATGCAATTGGGTGTGTATGCCTGCATGATGGAAATGACTTTTGGTATCCGTCCGACTCGTGGCTATTTCTACTCTGCTCGTAAGGCAGAGTTTGAAGAAGCCTCTGGGTTGGATCGTTGGACCATACCTGTTTTTACAGAACTGTTTGCCCAGTTTGAGAGGGGCTTACAGGCAGAAATTTTTTTGCCAAATATTGGCATGGCATGTGGCACTTGCGGCGTAAAAGATTACTGTTACGCAGTAGGTGGACAATTAGCCCAGATTTACGACCCACTAGCAAACGCAAAGAAAGAAGGAAAGAAAAATGGCAGCAGCCGAAAGCACAAAGTTCCAAGTCAACTTTAAGTTGCACGACGGAACATTAATCAACATCTACGCACAAGATCAAAAGGAATTGGAATCGTCATTGACGACTATCCAAGATACTGCAACTCTTATTGGAGCAACTGCTGGTTCACTAGGTGGCGGTAACGCCGCTAGTTATGTAGCCCGCTCATTTAACGCAGAAGTTGTAGGTACTGCACCTGCATTTACACCTACTGTTATTGCCGATGGACATTGTAAGCATGGTCCATTGGTATGGCGTGAGTCAAAGCCAGGCGCACCAAAGGAATGGAAAGGTTGGTTTTGCCCATCACAAAAGGGTACTCCCGACCAATGCGAGCCTAAGTTCGTAAGATAAACTTAGATGCTGTCACTACATCAAGCGGCAGCGAAAAGTACCAATGATTACGCACTACTGCCTGACCTATTCCCACCGCTAGCAGCGGAAGGGATTAGGTTTAGGCGGGGGCAACTAACTATGATTGCTGGCCAACCTAATGCTGGTAAATCTTTATTAGCCCTCTATATGGCAGTGCAGATGAAGGTGCCTACGCTGTATATCTCAGCAGATACAGATGGTTATACCACCGCGATTCGTTCTGCGGCAATGGTAACTGGGCATAGAGTTTCAAGCGTAGAAGAAGCATTTGCTAGTGGAACTGGACAAGATTTTTATGGTTCAGAACTAGAAAGCATTAAGCATTTACAGTTTGATTTTGCTCCATCACCTACACTAGATGAGATTGATTTATCCATACGAGCCTATGCGGAAGCATATGGTGAGTATCCACATATGATTATTGTGGACAACGCGATGAACGTTGTATCCCTACACAATGATGAATGGTCTGGCTTACGCGAAATTGCTAAGGCTATGCACCACATTGCTCGTGAGACGCAAGCAGCAGTAATGCTCTTGCACCATACCACTGAGAATGAGGGACGTCCTGATATTCCACCTGCTCGTAAAGCAATTCAAGGCAAGATTGCACAACTACCTGAAATGATTTTGACAGTGGCACTTGTGCCATTTACTGGTGAGTTTCGTGTTGCCTGTGTAAAGAATCGTTTTGCAAAGAATAGCGCCGACGGCAGTCAATACGTAACTTTATGGTCTGATGCAAGTAGAATGACACTATACCCAGATCGGGCAGCGTTATCTATTGGAACCACATGGAGTAACATTGAGTAAGATCATTGAGTTAAACAAAGATGAAGTACGTGTTTGTACTAATCTTGCAACAGAGCGTTGGCTTACTAAGTTTGGCTCAATTGACAAACCCAATTATGCCGAAGGCAAAGCCGCTGGTCGTTTGGAACATGAGTTGTTAGCCAATGTCAGGGCTAATATCTCTGAATGGGCAGCAGCAAAGACTTACAATCAAACTTGGTCCGTTCCCTGGTACCCAAATGAATTGCATCCAGAGCGTAAAAACCTTGCCGATGTAGGTAGTAATTATGAGATACGCACCGTCCGTACTCGTGATGCTATTCCTTTTTGGAATAAAGATATAGATAAAGTAATTATCGGCACAAAGATTTTAGATGAAGAATATTATAGTCAGGTAGAAGTTTACGGAAAGTTTAACCCGTTTCAATTTATGAATGATAAATACCGTGATGAAAGCATTGGCGGTTGGCGAGTACCAGTATCGGAGTTGAAGCATGAGTAGTTACGGTAAGCGTAAAGGTTCAGCATTTGAGACTGGAATCTTAAAGTTTCTACGATTAAAAGGTTTGATGGCAGAGCGTTTGCGTCTTGCTGGCAAAGATGATGAGGGTGATATTGTCTGCATGGTTGCGGGTCAGCCTTATATCTTTGAATTAAAAGCAACGGCAAAGATGGATCTACCACAATTTTGGCGAGAGGCTGTGGCTGAGGCAGCCAACTATGCCAAGGCTAGAGGGATTGATCCAGCGCCACCTGCATATGTCATCGTCAAAAGGCGTATGGCATCGCTGGATCAGTCTTGGGTCATACAAGATTTAAACCAATGGTTGAAGGTGACAGGTGGTATTGAAGCCTGATCTAGCTACAGTGCTAGAGCATTATGGTGTACGCGTTATGCATCGCCATGGATGGATACCATGTAAGTGCATTATGCACGACGACAGTCATGCTAGTGCCGCTTACAACTTAGATACGCAAGGCTACAACTGTCTTGTCTGCCAAATACTTGGTGATGTATATGATGTAGTATCGCGGATGGAAAACATAAAGGAGTTTAAAGATGTTAAACGCAGAGCAGAAGCAATTGCTCACGGAAGCAGCCGAGAGATACTATCTCAATCTCACACCACAGGCTCTCTCTTACCTAGAGGCACGCGGCATAACCC